>Ga0315284_10009031_pt1 | contig 14231 bp, 18 predicted proteins | sample YL17G09_16_MG_FD_203696 | JGI IMG/M metagenome (GOLD analysis project Ga0315284, IMG submission 203696) | Sediment microbial communities from Yellowstone Lake, YNP, Wyoming, USA - YL17G09_16 | ecosystem: Environmental > Aquatic > Freshwater > Lake > Sediment | place: USA: Wyoming | collected... | reverse complement strand
GAAGGTCGTGTTCGACCACGTATAGCATGACGTCCCTGAGCAGGTTCTGCTTCTTGACCATCGCAGTGAATCCGAAGACCTTCGCGGTGTCCGCCCTGATTGAGCTCTTGAGCACCTCATGGGCCTTCTTCGATTCAGGGTTCTCCCCCCTCTCGATGGTGGCCTCCACGTAGACCTTCATTCGATCGAGACGAACCGTTTCGAGCTCGCCGAACTCTCTGCCTTTGAGGTAGGACGATCTCGAGAATGATGCGAACCAGTTCTCGGCGATGAGCCCTACGTTCCTTTTGAGCACGTCGAGAATGGCCTTGAAATCCTTAGAAGAGTTGGCGGACAGTTTGCGTTCGACTGGGATAGTTACTCCTCCAGCTCGGCAGGGGGAATGCGGCTGTCTTATGGAGTTACGAGATTAAAGTGCTTTTCCATGACCTCTTCGTACGGATTTCGCCCTCGGCTGGTAAACATCGTTATCACACTGGCCTGCCAGCCTTCGTGTGGAAACTTATTCATTAGCTCAATTACGCTTAAATCGTCAGAGATGAGATGCAACTTACAGGAGTAGTGCAATCGGATGTCTACACAACACGCTTCTGTCAGGACCTTGCTTCTGACGGGGAAGCAGGTCAAGAAGCTCCTTGAGATGAAGGACGTGCTCGGCGCGGTCGAGAACGCCTACAGGCACAAGGGGCTCGGAAAGGTCCAGATGCCGCCGAAGGTGTACCTCTTCTACGAGAAGTTCAACGGCGACTTGAGGACGATGCCCTCATACGTCGAGGACATGGATGTATCCGCAGTGAAGATAGTGAACGTCCACCCGGACAACGCGAAGAACTTCGGGATGAGGACTGTCATGGCAGTGCTGGTCCTTGTGAATCCGCACACGGGAGCCCCACTGGCGTTCATGGATGCGACGCACATAACCGACATGAGGACGGGCGGCGCGAGCGCAATAGCCTCCAAGTACCTTGCGAGGCCGAACCCGAAGATCCTAGGGATAATCGGCTGCGGTAACCAGGCGAGGACACAGATGCTCGCACTGATAACTCAGTACGGCCACTTCGATGAGGTCAGGCTGTACGACATGTTCCCCGAGAAGAGCAAGGCGACTGCAAGGGAGTTCAGGCGCCGCTACAAGGAACAGGTGGGCAAGATCAAGGCCGTCCAGAACGCGAAGGACTGCGTCGCCGACTCCGACATCGTTGTCACGGTCACATCGTCCCGCGCGCCGGTCGTGCTCGACGAATGGGTCAAGGACGGCACGCACTTCAACTGCATGGGAGCCGATGCGCCGGGAAAGCAGGAGATGGACCCGAAGATACTGAAGCGCGCGCGCCTGGTCATTGACGATTGGGAGCAGGCGAGTCACTCGGGCGAAATCAATGTCCCGCTGGCCAAGGGCGAGATGACGAAGGACGACGTCGACGTTGAGATAGGGCACATCGTCGCGGGACTGAAGCCGGGCAGGGAGAGCGACCAGCAGATCACGGTCTTCTGCTCGACCGGACTTGCGATCCAAGACTGCCTGACGGCGAAGATCGCCTACGACGCTGCGATCGTACGGAAGGTCGGTAGGTCGGTCCAGATAGTGCTCTGAGCGAAAACGACAAATGAAGAAGCCCGATGGGCTTCTCGATTCTCATTCTTTTCTAGAATACTCTATTTATCTGGCACGTGATGTAAGCCTGATGATCTGCCTCGGCATCGAAGGCACCGCCCACACCGTCGGAGTCGGCATTGTCGACCAGGACTGCAAGATCCTTGCCAACCTGACCAAGATGATCGACGGTTCGAAGGGTGGCATCCACCCCAGGGAAGCCGCGAACCATCACGCAGAGAACGTCGTGCCTCTCATGCACGAGGCGGTCGCTAAGGCCGGGGTCAAATACGAGGACATCGGCCTGGTGGCGTTCTCTCAAGGACCGGGTCTCGGACCTTGTCTGCGGACGGCCGCGACGGCCGCGAGATCCGTCTCACTGAGTCTGGGCGTGGACCTCATCGGAGTCAACCACTGCGTAGCCCATCTTGAGATCGGCAGAAAGGTGACTGGCTGTAGGGACCCAATCCTCCTGTACGCATCTGGAGGGAACACGCAAGTGATCGCATACTCTGGCGGCCGATACCGGGTGTTCGGCGAGACGCTTGATGTTGGCATAGGCAACATGATCGACAAGTTCGGAAGGTCGGTCGGCCTTCCGTTTCCGTCAGGCCCTCAGCTCGAGAAGCTTGCGAGAGAGGGCAAGGAGCTGATCGACCTCCCGTACAGCGTGAAGGGCATGGATGTCGCGTTCTCGGGAATATTGACGGCTGCCATCCAGCTGCGTGGTCAGGGGAAGAGGCTCGAGGACCTGTGCTTCTCCCTGCAGGAGACCTGCTTCGCGATGCTAGTCGAAGTGACCGAGAGGGCAATGGCCCATGTTGAAAAGAACGAGGTCCTGCTCGGAGGCGGCGTTGTGCAGAACAAACGCCTTCAGGAGATGGTCAGGATCATGGCAGAAGAGAGAGGCGCGAAGATGTTCGTCCCTCCCGGCTCGCTTTGCGTCGACAACGGCGCGATGATCGCGTGGACCGGTCTCGTCATGCACAAAGCGGGCGTCAGGACGAGGCTGGAGGACAGCGCGGTCAGACAACGGTTCAGAACGGACGAAGTGGACCTTCCCTGGATGATGAATGAGCTCAAGGCATGATGTCCGATGGTTCGATGAAATAGAGCGAGAAAGTCTTGCCCGGAGCGAGTCTTTTGGCCTCTGCCTCGACCGCTCGCTTCGAATTGCCCTTGCTGATGACCTGTTGGTCGGCGACTGCGATCCAGTGATTCGGATAATCCTGTATTAGATCTAAGTAGTTCTCCTTCAGCCACTGATCATTCTTCTTGTCGTCGTCGCTCTCGGCCGGCTCCTCGTCATTCATCATGTTCGATCCTCACATCCGCAGACAGGTCCTATAGTCCGTTTTCGAATACAAGAACGTGTTCCCATACGAGCGCGTCCGAGAGAGGGAAACTCTATCGTCGAGTAGCGCCCTTTCTCGGCCGACATGGCCTCGATCAAGCCAGGACTGGACAAGCAGCTCAAGAGGCAGTCGATGTGGCTCAAGGAGTCTTTGATGTGGCTCCTGGAGAACAAGGTACTGTCCAAAGAAGGCAAGTCAACAGCTGGACTCAAAGCGCTCGATGTCGGAAGCGGAGCCGGTTTGGTCATGGAGATCCTGGGGGAGCTGGTCGACGTCAAAGGCGTGGACATCGACCCGGGGATGGTCGACGAGGCTCGGAAGAGAGGTTTCGATGTCTCCCAAGCTGATGCCTTGAACCTTCCCTACGAGGACTCATCCTTCGATATCGTCTACTGCTCCTTCCTGCTCTTGTGGGTGAGGGATCCCGTGAAGGCGGTCTCCGAGATGAAGAGAGTCTCCAAGAGATGGGTGCTCGCGCTCGCCGAGCCTGACTTTGGCGCGAGGATCGACTATCCAGAGAGCCTGGCGAAGCTCACGCAGCTGATCATTCAGGGAATAAGGGAGGACGGAGGAGATCCCATGATCGGCAGGAAGCTCAGATCGATCTTCGGCGCGTGTGGGCTGAAGGCGGATATCGGCGTCCACCCGGGGGTCTGGGACCTGGACAGACTCTACGCGGAGACAATGGACGAATGGCGATGGATCGACATGACGGTCAATGTGGGCGGGAGAAGAGAGAATCTCTCGGTCCTAAGGACCGCGTGGATCGACGCCCTGAAGAAAGGCTCGCTGTTCCAGTTCAACCCGTTCTTCTACGCATTCGCGGAAAAGTAGACCGCTCACATCGATGAGTTTCTGTCGAGACAGACGTAGTCACCGTGCTCACGAGAAAGCGGACAGCCCCCGCCGCAGACCTGCCTGAGGTCGCAACTGACGCAATCGCCGTCGAGGTATCCCCTCTCCCTGATGTTCTTGCACAGTTCGTTGTTCCAGATGCTCGGCCATGGGTTGGTCAGGATGTTGCCCAACGATTTGTAGTAGCTCTGGCACGGCAGGACCGTGCCGTCGGGCTCGACCGCCATGCTCATGGAACACGCAGTGCACTGCTTGATCCCGAAGCCGTAGTTGACTGGGTTGAACTCGTGGTACGGCGTGGGCGTGTACCAGATCAGGTTGATGTCGTCTTCCTTCGCGATCTCGCGCAGCTTGACCAGGAGTTCTGTCAGCTCCTCGTAGGTGATACCCTCCGCGTCCTCGCCCTTGCCCGCTCTGATGATGCTGTTGAAAGCGATGTTCTTCACTCCCAGGCCCACGAGTAACCCCATCGTATCCTCGATGTCGGCCGTGTTGGACCTCATGATGGTCGTGTTCGTGCTCACGTAGAGGTCCTCTGTCAGCGCGACCTTCAACCCCTCAATGGTCTCCTTCCACGCCCCCTTGGAGCCCGCGAGCCTGTCGTGGACGGCCTCCTTGTGCGACAGGACCGTGATCTGCACATGGTCAAGACCGAGCTTGACCAGTTCCTTGAGGTAGCCAGGAGTCCTCAGACTCCTGCCGTTCGTGATCAAGCCTGTGACCTGACCGTGCTCTTCTGTCTGCGCGACCAACCTGCCCAGGCCTTCGTACAGGGTCGGCTCCCCACCAGTGAACACTACGTGAGGGACGCCGACTTCCCAGAGCTTGTCGATGACAGTCATCCACTGCTCCGGCATCAGCTCCGTCTTGTCCTTCGTCTCGTTGTAACAGTGGCCGCAATCGTTCTGGCATCTGTAGGTAAGTGCCAGATCCATCCTGTACGGCGCGGGCACTTTGTCGAACCCGATGGTCGAGCTCTCGGTCCCCATCGTCTTGATTACGTTCACATCGCCCTTCAGATACTCCCTGAACTGCGACTTCACCCGTTCGTAGTGTTCCTCGAGCGTGGCCTTCTTGAGTCCCCTGTATCTCGTCCGCATGTATTTCGCGGCGTCCCTGTCGGACCGTCCTTCGAGGTAGCATCGGACGTAGTCCAGCGCGGAACCGTTCAGGAAAATGAGCTTCGAAGCGTCGATCATCAGGACGCCTTTGCTCTCGCTGTCGACCCTGAGGTGGAATCTGTGTCCTTTCAGATCGCCCTTGCCGTCGTACCTGTAGGTGCCCTGCTTGAGCCCGAGCTCGCGCGGATCCTGGAATATGGCGCTCAATAGCTTCATCTTCCACCTCCGGCACAGGCGCACGCGCACGCACAGGCGCAGGCGCAACCGCTGAACCCGCCTCCGCCCCAACCTCCTCTGCCTCCGCCTGCTGTCGCTGCGACTACAGGCACGGGATGCGTTTTCGACGTCACCTCTTTGCTGAGCTCCTTCATGCTGGAGGTCATGTTGTTCGCCGCTAACTTGACCTTCGACGCATATCCGTTCGCCATGGACTGAAGTGTCTTGCCTGCGGGTGATGCAGCGCCAGTGCTCGTGGTGCGCGCAGTGTTCGGGCCACGGGCACCATATGGATAACCGATGAATATCGTCGTCATGCGCCTGTCATAGTTGGGATCGAGCATCATCCAGTCGTGCTTCTGGTCGACACCCTTCGAGAAGTCCTCCGGGGTTCCCGCTGCTTTGACCTGCTCCCAAGCGGCGTCGCAGATCCTCTCATAGTACACTTTAGTAGCGTGATAGTCGAACCCTCGGAGCTTGTGGCCGGTGTCCTGAACGAGGTGCACGAGGGTCTCCTTGAGGGCCGCGTGGTCCATCGTCCCGTCCACCTTGATGGCCGCAAGATACTCGTCCTCGTAGCGGTAGTCGCCCTTCTCGCCCAGCTTCTTCGCCAATCTCATCGGCATCGCTTCCGATTCGATCCTGACCTTGTCCTTCTTCACGAGCCCGAACAGGATCATCGTCGCGACCATCTCGAGCGGCGTCTCGACCACTATTGCGGCCTCAACGGCGGTCAGGTCCCTCCGCGGGCCTGCCCCCGCCTGGCTGAGCTCAGGTTCGAAGTAGTCTGCAGCCCTCTTCCGGGTAGCGCGCCTTCCGGCCACGAACGCTATGGCTACGATGATTGCCAAGAAGATAATCGGCCAGCAGACGCCCAATAACGCAGCAACGCTCCCGAGGAATCCCATCAACGTGTTTGTGGACGCCTGCTTGTAGTACTTGTCGACGTACTGAGACGGAAAGCCGGCTCCGAAGTCGTAAAGGCCGCTCGCCTGGCCACTCGGGCTGACGTTTGTGGTGTTCCAAGTCGCAACGAGTAGTCCAGATGAAGAATCGACCGCGATGGAGTTCCACACCCTATCCTGGAGGTAGACCGCCTCGGACGCGTTTGCGAACCCTTCCGGGAAGAATATCCTCGCCCGGAGAACACCCGTGCTACCCTGTTGGTATGTCTCGCTGAACCATGTGGGCGTGAACTTGATGCCTACGGTGCCTACCACGATCGCGTTCTCGTAGACCATTTGCTTATTGTTCACGTGGAACTTCAGCGAGAACAGACTGTGTGCCTGGATCGCGTCCTGCGTCTGAGACGTGAATTCGACAGCCATACCTATGTTGACGTTCGGAGACTTGTGGATGAGCGCTGGTTGGTAGTCGACGCCGTCCACGGTGACCGTGGCGGTGGCAGATGTGGCGTCGTAGTACTTGTTGGGAAGTCCGATATCCACGCCATCCATGAAGCCGTAGTTCGTGAAGTTGAATGTGTAGTCGATGTCAACGCTTCCGTCCTTCAGGATGTGAACATCAACATACTCAGAATTGGTTGCGAAGCTGTATGTCTGGGCCCCGGAAGCGCTGGGGAGCATGACGAGAGCTCCAAGGAATGAGACAGCGATAAGGAGCGCAACCGAAAGCGACGCGCCGAAGAACGAGATCGCGTTTCCCCTGGATCTCATGCCACCAGCCTCACCACTTTGGCGCTTCTTCCATGGCGAAGATGGCGCCGCAGAAGGAGCATTTCGCGCTGATGCCGCCCTGGATGACTGTCAGGTCCTTCGCCGTGATGGGCGCGCCGCAGGACTTGCACTTCATCTCCCTCGCGTCGAATGTGCCCGAGCCATCCATCTTCACGTTGAAGGTCTGCTGTATCTGCGTGGGCTTCGTGGCCTCGATCTTCTCGATCCGATAGACGAAGTAGAACATGACGAACGCAATCAGGAGGAGTACAGCGCCAATGATCACATTCTCGACAGAGCCTGCGATGAGGAATATCGCGCCGAGCAACGCGAGACAAATCCCGAAGAATACGATGACGCCCTCGACGATCTTGTTCATCCGACCCCGGTCCAGTGATTGCCGTCGGTCCCAATATAATGTTGTCGCAAGAATTCCGTTAACGAAGTTGGAGTCCTATGACGGCGTCCACCGCTATCACGAATTCCTCTTCCTTGTCCTCGGGGATGGTTGCGCCGGCAGCGACTGCGTGCCCGCCCCCGACCCCTCCGAGCTTCTCCGCAGCCTTCTTCAAGGCGGCCGAGAGGTCGAGCCCCTTCGAGATAAGATGCTTGGTCCCTCTGCTGGAGACCTTGACGCTGCCCTTGACATGCGAGAATGCGAGCGTTGCCTTCGACTGGTCAAGTATGTACTGCATCGCGAGGCCGCACTGGGCACCAGCGAGCGACGGGTCCCCCGCCGTGAAGTATTGTATGTGATCCTTGTGTTTGACACCGTCCGACTCGATGCTCAAGAGGCGCTGCAGGATCTTGTTGTTGTACTCTCTCCTGAGCTCTCCCGCTCTCGCGATGGACTCGTTGTCGCCCATGCAGAGAGCGATGCCCTGACCCTCGTGGTCCATCCTGCCGCACGCGTTGAGGAGGTCCGCGAGGTCCGCCGCCGTCAGGTTCAGAGATGGAATCCAGTGCACGTCCGTCACGAGCTCCTCGACAGTCTCGGGCCTGCACCCCTGACCCATGAGCCTGAGCGAGAGCATGGAGGTGAGCTTCCTCCTGAAGATCTCGTCAAGAGCACCCATGGCAGTGTTCGGGTTGAGGTGGATCGACTCCAGGAACGCGAGCACGTTGTCCTTCCGCCCGGACAGCCCGACGAAGTACGGGTCCACGGAATCCGCGATGGCGTCCGCGATGGTCGCGCCTTTCAAGCTGAGGCCTCTTTGGACCTCGATGAATCCCTTCTCTTTCGCATAGTCCAGTATCTGCTGGTTGACGCCCTTCATGCCGCCCATGTGCTGCCTGTCACCGATTATCCCGGCAACGCAGATCGGCGAGAGGTCCCAGTTGCACGGGTCCATCGTGACGGCCAGCAGGAGCGAGACCGTCGACGCGCACGCCTCGGTCATGCCGTCCATGCCGTAGAAATGCGGGTTCGCCTGGACGACCTTCCGCGATTTCCTAATGGGCTTGTGGTGGTCCAGGGCCGCGAGCTTCGCGTCCAGAGACTCTAGCGCATCTATCTGGCCAGAGCCCATGTCGAGGAACAGTATCGCCTCGTTCCCCTCCTTGGCGATGCCATCGATGATGTCCTTGTCCAGGCTCTTGCTGATGGTGAGATGGAACTGCTTCTTGCTTCGGGTCAGCGCCCCGACCATGATAGCCGCCGCGGCCAAACCGTCCGCGTCGTAGTGAGAGATGACCCTCAGGTAACTTGCAGAATTGACGACCTTCAAAGCATGCTTCAGACTGTCGGAGAACTCGTCCGGGAGTGTTATGCTCCCGCCCATACAGGGATCACTCGACCTGCAGTGCGGCGGTATCCAGGGAGTATTTCCACGTCTCCGGGATTATGCCTTCCCGCTTGTAGTACTTCACGAGTCGTCTGATCTTCGACTCCATGAGCGCCCTTCCCCTCAGGTTGTGCAGGTCCTTCTTGTTCTTCTTGATGTGTCCGCCCATGGACACGGCGCGCTTCATCAAGGCCTGCAGGTCCTCCGGGAGATCGAACTTGATGTTCTTCTCGTCCAGGATCTGCTTGACGCTCTTGCCCGTTGCCAACACCACGCTCGGGACACCGTACTGATCCCTCAAAATCAGGCCGATCTTGGCCATCGACACTCCATCGCCTGCCATCTTCGCTACGAGGTCCTTCACTTCCTCTGCTGACTGCTGAACCCACTTCGGGTTCTCAGTCAAGAGCGGCCGCTTCGAGCCCGAAGAACCTTTCCTGCTTGAATGCATCCTTGACATTGCTGATCTGACTCCGTTTCTTCTATGTCAGTGGCGAGGCAGAGCCGTCTATATTCTTCCCCCTTTTAAAGGTTTCTAAGACTCGCTTTGCCTGGGCCAGCATGACACGATACTCCACCAGAGGGAACGAGAGCTCGTCAGGGAGATCGGTGAATTCCTTGACCTCGACGATGTTGCATTCGGTCGGGCCGGCCTTCAGCTCGTCGCGGACAATGGCGACGAAGACCTTTCCTCCCGGCTTCAGAATCCTGATGTGACCGATGATTTCGAGACTCATGCCGGTCTCCTCGAAGAACTCACGCACGGCCGCCTGTTCGTGGTTCTCGCCTTTGAGCAGCCGGCCACCGGGCATCTCCCACTTCCTGTCCCTGTGCCGGACCATCACGAACTTGTCGCCTTTGAAGGCGATGACATAGGTGAACTTCTCGATCGTGTCTACGCCTCCACGAAGAAGGCCGCGTGGTCCTTTGAGTATCGCTCCAAATCGATGATGTTCCTGACCTTGAAAGATTTGGACACGAGATCTTTCAGGACCTCGGCGAAGATCTCCTTCGGCTTCCGGTTGACGTTCACGCTCCTGGACTTGAGCATCAGGACGCCGCGCTCGGCCTCGAACGCCGCCATGTTCCTGACGAAGATATCCACCTGGTTCCTCTGGGCGATGTCTTGATAGACCAGCTCGACGCCCTCGATGATATGCGCGTACTCCTCAGGCAGGTTCGCGTCCGCCAGGTGAGGCATCATGTTCCGCCTGGCCTCGCAGACGGCAACCAGGTCCCTGAACGACCTCTCCGACACCTCGACGCAGTGAACGACGCCGCCTGCAACGATATCCGAGACGTGCGAGGCTGTCGTGCCGGAAGCAGCCCCGAGATACAGCACCTTCGTGGTCTCATCCAGGCCGAAATCCTTCGCGCCGAGGAGTATCGCGGCTGCCAATTTAGACCTGTACGGGTCCCAAGAGCGGTACTCCACGCCGTCGACCGCGAAGAGGCGCTCTCCGTAGACGGTCTTGCCGGGAGCGCCGTTGACCGTCAGGAGGCCTTTCCCGTCCGTGAACACTCCCGCTACTCCGTCGACCTTGGACAGAAGCTTCACCATGGTACTGAGGCCATGGGCGTTCCCTGATAAATCAGTTATACATCGTAGGCGATGGCAAGCCCGATGGCGGACGAGGACCTCGAGAAGCAGATCAAGTCCCTCGCGGAGAAGATGGACGGCCTCGAGCAGTCGATGAGCAAGGTCGCAGGACCTTACGCTCAGCTCGTCGACTACATCGAGCGGTTCCAGAAGATCTCCTCCAGCTACTTCAAGATGCTAGGATTGTACCAGAGATACGGTGCAATCTCGCCCGACCTTCTGATTCCGGGCGTGAAGGATTCCATCTCCAGGGACATCGTCAAGGTCCTGTTCGAGAGGGACGGGCAGAACATCTCCCAGATCACCGACAAGCTGAAGGAGATGAGGGGCACGTCCTCGAGAAGGATAGTCCGCGAGCGGCTCAAGGGGTTGGAGGAGAAAGGGGTTGTTCGGTCCAAAGGGTCCCCGAGATCGAGGGAATACTGGCTCACGGGAGCCTATGTGGACAAGTGGTTCGAGCTGCTCGGGCTAGGAGTCGGAAAGAGAAGCGAAGAGCAGTCTCCCCCGAAACAAGACGGCACGTAGCCGCCAGATGGTCACTAATGCTCACTTCCCTTATGTACTGGCACCACGCATAGTATGGTCCAAGAGGCCCTGAGAAAGGGCGATGAGGTGAACAAGAATGTCAGATGACAGGAAGCATGACGCGGAAGAGGTCAAGGAGATACTGGGCGTGGTCTCGACGGAGATCCCGAAGCTGCTGGATTCGATAAGCAACACAATCTACAACGCGGACAAGGCGCAGGAATTCGGCAAGTCTGTCGCAGCGTTCTTCAAGCAGATGAAGGACGCCGGCATGGATGACAAGCAGGCATACGAGCTCACGGAGAAGTTCATGGCGAACTTCAGCATGGGCGGCATGATCTCCAATATCTTCCACGGACTGGGGAGCGGGGACGACGAGATAGGCAAGAAGATCAACGAGAAGATCAAGAAGAAGCTGGATGAAGATGATGAGTGAGCACCGGGACGACCTGCCGAAGTTGGTCGCCGCCATCACTGTTACGCTCCCGAAGATCGCCCTCGGCACGGGGCTCGCCTACCTGAAGATGAAGAGGAGAGCGAGGAAGAGCGCCAAGATCTTCGAGAAAGGGCTTGTGAGCAATGGCCTCTCCCCCATGATGGCGCACGAGCTTGCGCTGAAGTACGAGACCGATCTCAGCATCCGAAAGATGATCAGCAGCTTCGGCGGCAATTTCCCGAAATGGGGAAGACGCGAGGCGACCGAGGCCCCCGTTCAGTCAAACCATTAGCCCCTGAAGGAAGCTATCACCAGGCTTGCTGGCATAATCCCAGGAAAGTAATATCAATCACCCTCCCAATATTGAGCCCGTGAAGCAGGAACTGACCAAGATAGCAAACGCCGTCCACGCAGCCTACCAAGAACTGCCCAAGGACTTCGGTGGACACATTCACGTCGGCATGGGCGCCAGCGGGTCCGCCACCTCGAAGATAGACAAGTTCGCCGAGGATGTCATCCTCAAGTACCTCGACGATGAAGAGATCGAGCTCAACGTCCTGAGCGAGGAGGCGGGGTTCATCGACAGGGGAGCGAAGAGCGTCCTCGTGGTCGACCCGATCGACGGCACCCTGAACTGCACAAGAGGGATCCCGTTCTTCTCCGTGTCCCTCGCGATCGGCAAGAACAAGCTGTCCGACTGCGACTTCGCTCTGGTCAAGAGCCTCAGCTCAGGAGACACCTATTTCGCGCGCAGGGGAGGAGGCGCGGAGCTGAACGGCCACAGGATCGGAGTATCGAAATACGATAGAAACGATGCGGTCTTCCTCATGTTCGACGGGGTGGATGCCGCTCCCGAGTCGGAGAGGGTGAAACTGATGGCTAGCAGGGTCCGGACCATGGGCTGCGCGTCGTTGGAGATGTGCCTCGTCGCCCAGGGTTCTGCTCAGGCACACTACATGAACTGCGCCAACTTCAAGAGAATGATAAGGGTTATTGATATCGCGGCTAGCTCCCTGATACTCAGGGAAGCCGGAGGCGAAGTCGTGGACCTCGAAGGCAAGAAGCTGGAGATGGAATTCAATTTGCAGGACAGGAAGAACTTCCTGGCCTACGGCGACCCGAGGATAAAGGAGATGGTACTACGAGGATAGGCATCACTGGCACTCCCGAGCTGCGGAACTTCAAGCCCGTGGCGAAGAAGGTGCTCGAGGCCCTCAAGGGCGTTGACTATGTCGTTGAAACGCATACCGCGGAGGCGCTCGGACTCAAGGGTGTCCCGCTTGCGAAGATGAAGGTGGATGCTCTGATCACCGTGGGAGGCGACGGCACTATCCTCCGGACGCTGCAGGCGAACGACGCACCGGTGATGGGCGTGAACGCGGGTGTTCTTGGCTTCCTGACCGAGATTCAGGCAGAGGAGGTCAAGACCGCCATCAAGAAGCTCCTCAAGGGCGAGTATCACATCGACGAGCGGCTGAAGCTCAAGACAGTTCTCAACGGCAAGAGGCTCGAAGACGCGACGAACGAGGCGGTCGTGCACACGGCACACATCGCGAAGATGAGGCATTTCGCGATATCGGTCGACGGCACTCCGGCCACGGAGATCCGCGCCGACGGCCTGATAGTCGCTACGCCCACGGGCTCTACGAGCTACGCCATGAGCGTCGGCTCTTCAATCATCGACCCGAGGGTCGATGCCTTGGTGATAGCGCCCATAGCGCCGTTCAGATTGGCGGCACGACCCTTGGTCGTGTCTGCGAGGAGCAAGATAGCCGTCAGGATCCTGGAGCCCAAGGAGTGCACGATGGTCATAGACGGCCAGTGCGAGTTCAAGATCAGGGGCGATGAGACTCTTGTCTTCACAGCCTCCGAGAAGAAGGCCAAGTTCATCAGCTTCAAGGACGACTTCTACAGGAACCTGGAGGAGAAGCTCATAGCTTCGGCCCCCTTCGCCGCGCACAGACACTGAAGTGAAGAAAGGCATCACCATGAGAATCGCCAAGAACGAGCCCTTGAGGATCGACTATCCGAAGCACTGGTTCGTGATCCTGACCTTGGTCTTCGAGGCCGTCGTGGTCTGGCTGTTCTACACCGCGTATTCGAGCGCGGTCGGTAGCTGGAGAACCCTCTGGATGGTCGTCAGCCCTTCCATTGGGATCGTCTTCCTGCTGTTCTTGCTTCCGCCCGTCTTCACACACCATCTCGCTGGCGCGAAGGGCCTTCTGATACGGATGGGATGGCTGATCAACACGACGGTTCCGTACGGATGGATTGCCAATGTGAAGGAGACTTCAGTCCACCGCGGAGCACTCAGCGTTGGGATCGGCGTCAGGTACTTCCCCATAAGCAAGGCGCTGTTCGTGACCTCCTCGTTCACAAGCCTCGTGGTTCTTAAACTGGACGGAGAGCATGTCATCGGCCGCTTCAGGAAGCGCCGCGTTGAGGAGATCGTGCTTAGCGTCAGCTACATCCCCACCTTGATGGAGACCGTCAAGGAGAGAGCGAATCTCACAAGGGGTGTGTAGAGTGCCGCTGTTCGATTTCTCGAAAGACGCTCGTGCGAATGTCACCAGCATCAAGAAGCGGACGCTGAAGATGATCCTCGAGGCGTCGAAGTCGCAGTTCCCCGAGGAGTTCGGAGCGCTGCTGAGGGCGGACAAGGGCGTGATCCACGAGCTCATCCTGCTCCCGGGCACAGTATCAGGAAAGAGGCACGCGATATTCCATTTCAACAACCTGCCGATCGATTTCACGATCGTCGGGACAGTGCACTCGCATCCCTCGGGCGTGTGCCATCCGTCGCGAGCTGATGTGGACCTGTTCGGCAAGTATGGCTGGATACACATCATCGTGTGCAGCCCGTTCGACAGGACTAGCTGGGCAGTCTATGACAATAGCGGCGAACCGAGAGAGTTGAAGGTCGTGGACTGACCAATAGGGCACGCGATTTGCGAGGCGCAGGAGCGTGCAGACCCCGGACGTAGTATTTGTGGCGGCCCATTCCGGACCGCGCTATACCGTACGGGTCTTACCTGCAATCAACCATCCGTTCTCGTCTAATGAGTATTT
>Ga0315284_10009030_pt1 | contig 14232 bp, 10 predicted proteins | sample YL17G09_16_MG_FD_203696 | JGI IMG/M metagenome (GOLD analysis project Ga0315284, IMG submission 203696) | Sediment microbial communities from Yellowstone Lake, YNP, Wyoming, USA - YL17G09_16 | ecosystem: Environmental > Aquatic > Freshwater > Lake > Sediment | place: USA: Wyoming | collected... | reverse complement strand
ATTACCGACACGATCTACTTCGATCGATTCAAGCATGTCCCTGAGTTGATTCGGCTTGGAGCGAACCTCAAGCTCAATGAGAACGTCGCTGTCGTGACAGGAGTTAAGAACCTCAGCGGCGCGAAGGTAATGTCGACCGACCTGCGTGCATCGGCCTCGTTGATTCTCGCAGGCCTCGCCGCCGAAGGCACCACGGAGGTCTTGCGCGTCTACCACATCGATCGCGGCTACGAACACATCGAGAAGAAGCTCCAAGCTCTCGGAGCGAACATCAAGCGTGTGTCCGGGCCTGAGTACTGACGTCGCGGCAGATTCGCCTGTGCATCCTGAGGGTGCCTACTCTAAACGTTCATGAATCTCTCGCTCATCCTCCGCACGCCGCAGTTTCGCTACGCTCTCCTTTTCCTGTTCGCTATCTCGATAGCACTGACTCAGCTCCCTCTGTTCAACTACCTCGGCTACGAATTCTCTTTCGTCGTCGCACTAGTTCTGGGTATTGTTGGGGCGCCGCTTGTCATCGGGGTTCATCGGCGCTTCACGGTTCTCGGCTTTCCCACAAGCTATGCCCGGCTTCAGGGACTATTGCTCATCGCCAATTCGCTGTTCCTGGCACTCCCGTTTGCCGTAATCAGCCTGAACGCTCTTCTCGTGAGGAACTGTTCATTTTGGGAAGGTCTCGGATTCTATGTTTTGATTGCCGGGATCGCGGCAGTTTTTGTGCAGTCGCTCGCGAGTCTCTGCGCTGTGCTCTTCAAGCGATCGCTGCTCTCGTACTTCGTGATCGTCGCGTTGATCGTAGTTGTGCATCCGCTCTATCTCGGCTATTTCACTCCGGCGATCTTCTCCTACAATCAGGTTTATGGATTCTTTCCGGGCATCTCGTACGACGAGGCATTAGGAATCACGCCCAGACTGATTCTGTTCCGACTTGTTACGATGGTCAAGGTGTTGCTGCTGTTTTTCCTGTCCAACCAGATGCATCAACACCAGGTCTCGTCAAGGGGCCGATCGTCCGGCCCGAAGGAATTCCTCGCTTCGTTCCGTCTTGCTCCTCGCTGGCAGATGTACGTTGTCGTCCCGCTCTTTCTAGCTTTGGTGTTTGCTTGGCTCAATCGTGAAGCGTTTGGATTCGAGTCGTCGCGGGAGTCAATCTGCTCGGTGCTCAATCGGGAGGTCCGCACAGAACACTTCGTCATCCACTATTCGCGAGATGCATTCTCGGAAGACGAGATTGGATTCATGGCTGCTGAGCACGAGTTTCGCCTCGAACAGATTGAGAGGCAGTTGCGTGTCGATTGTACAAGGCCCATTCATTCATACATTTATCCCTCAGCGGAAGTGAAGAATCGCTTCGTCGGCGTTGGGAGAACCAGCATTGCCAAGCCCTGGCGGCGGGAAATGCATCTGAACAATGAGACCTGGTCTCAAGTCCTGAAGCATGAGCTTGTTCATGTTGTGGCGGGAGAATTCGGTCTGCCGGTCATCCGGGCGAGTTACCGAGCGGGACTGATCGAAGGATTGGCGATGGCCGTCGAGTGGAATTTCGGAAACCGTACGCTGCACGAATACGCGTCGGCAGTTGAGCGCTTCGGACTGATGAAGAATGTCGCTGGCCTGATGACGTTTCAAGGGTTTGCTGTTCAGGCGTCATCGGTGAGCTACGTGCTATGCGGCTCATTCGTTCGATTCCTTATCGACGAATACGGAATTGAGAGACTGAAGCTGGTGTACGGCGGTAAGAACTTCGCTACTGTGTACCCCGGAGATGTCGATGCGCTGGTCCGGGAATGGCACCTCCAACTGTCGGCCGTAGAAGTCCCGCCTAGGTGGCAAGCTCACGTGAAATACTACTTCGATCGGAAGTCCATCTTCGCGAAAGAGTGTGCACGATACGTTGCCAGGCTGAACGAAAACGGCTACAACGACCTTGAGCGCGGGGAATATGCCGAGGCCCTTAGGGATTTCTCCGCCTCGTTGAGTGCGAGCAAGAGCACCGAAGCGCTCGTGGGTTTCATCAGGAGTGCGTATCTGGCGGCTATGTACGACACAGTCGCGGCGATCATGAGCGACCAATTGGCTGACACAGCATCGGCCTCCGGTCTCGCAAGTCTTATGTTGAATTACGGCGACGCGCTGTGGATGAGGGGCGACCTCGCATCTGCAGCGGCGGCGCATCAGGCCGTGATCGAACTCGATCTTTCGGAATCTTCCTCCCAAGCTGCCGCGGCCAGGCTCGGAGTGATGGATGACTCATTGCTGAGACGGGAGGCTCTGCCTGTCTTCCTCAGCTCGACGCCGGATTCGACGAGGCTCGCGCTCCTCGACAAGTTGACGCACCAGTCTCGCAATGGTGCGCTGGTTCTTGTCATGGCGAAAATTCTGTACGGTCGGCGCGACTTCGCCAAAGCGCTATCGTTGGCCCAAGAGATTGGTGGTTTGCCTGAAGGTAGAATTGGAGATCACCTTCGCTTGGCACGCGAGCGAATACTGGGTCAGTGTTCATTCAGACTTGGAGAATACCAAACGGCGCGAGCGCACTTTTGGCAAGCGATGAATTTCACCAGCAATGAGGCCACAAGACTGAGGTTGGTCGACTGTGTCGATCGCGCGGAGTGGCATGAGAGGAATGAAAAAATGAAATTTGAAAAGGCAAGATAAACGTCAGATGCAAAAGCCGGAGGCGACGATACATATCATCGCCTCCAGAGAACCGAGAACTATGGACCAAGAACCCTGAACTGAAAACAATGCTTCCAATCTCCCGCATCCTATTGACGAGGATGAAATACATCGGTGATGTCGTCCTTACAACGCCGATCATTCGTTCGGTTCGGGCAAGGTATCCCGAAGCATTCATCGCATATCTCGCAGACAAGGAAGCGGTGTCGCTGCTTCATGCCAATCCGTTCATCGACGAGATTATTCCCTATGATTTCTCGCGACCGACAGTCCTTGAACAGCCGGGAGTCGCTTTGCATCTACGGCGGCGCAAGTTCGATGCCGTCGTCGATCTCTTCGGAAATCCTCGATCGGCTCTTTTGAGCTACCTCTCCGGCGCGCCAATCCGAATCGGTGGAGACTTCGGATCGAGGGGCAAGCTCTTCACGCATCGCATCCGTGAAGACGGAAAACCGAAGACGGCCATTGAATTCCATTATCAATATGTCAAACCTCTTGATGTTGAGCCCACAAGCTGGAAGACGGAGGTTTTTCTGACTGAGGATGAAAAGCGGGATGCCGGGATTCTTCTCAAATCGATGGGAATGAATCTTGAGCGGCCGATTGTGGCTATTCATCCCGGTGCGACATGGCCAGCGAAAATTTGGCCTTCGGAGCGGTTCGCGGAGTTGGCGAGATCGCTCGAACGAACCGATGCGCAGGCGGTCTTGCTTCAAGGACCGCGCGATGGTGCCGTCGCTCAACAGGTTGCGCGACTTGCGCCCGCCTCTGTGCGCATGCTCGGTGTTTTGCCGGTGCGACAACTTGCCGCGGTGCTCGCCCATTCTTGGGTCTGTGTCGCAAACGACGCCGCTCCGATGCACATCGCGGTAGCCGTCGGGACACCGACGGTCGGGATCTTTGGACCGGGCGAAGAATACATCTGGTTTCCCTATCGAACACCCTACTATGAAGCGTCGCAGAGCCACGTAGCACTACGCAAAGACGTTGCGTGTCACCCATGTCATCTCAACGTGTGCAACCGCACGGGCGACGGCTACATGGAGTGCATGAGGCTGCTTTCCTCGGAAGAGGTGCTTCATGTGGTTGAAAAGACTCTCGGATTGTCACGGTCATCGCGGCTTGGCGCGTGAAAGCGGTGCGTGAAAGCGTGCGTGAAAGCGGCCAATTTCCCTTGATTTTGTGGCTGTCTTTGTCTATATTGACACGAGTTTTTTCTAATTTTGCGGCTTTCATATGAAAGCGTGTGAACGCATCTGAAGGCGACTGCTAACCCAACGTACCCATTTGATGAACCTTCTGAACAAGCTTGTCGTTGCCACCCTTCCAGCCGTACCCAAGCCGATTGTCCGCTATTTTGCCAGTCGCTACATTGCTGGTGAAGAGGTAAGCGACGCCGTTCGTGTGGTCAAGCAGCTGAACTCCGAGGGTATGATGGCTACGATTGATGTGCTCGGTGAAGACATCTTTCAGCAGCAGGAAGCCGTTGCCGCTCGCGACAAGATTCTCGAGGTGATCGATTCCATTCAGGGGCAGCGTCTAGATTCCAACATCTCGATTAAGTTGACACAGTTGGGTTTGAAGTTGGACTTGGATTTCTGTCTTCAGAATGCACGCAAGATCGTTTCCGCTGCGCGCGACTATGGCAACTTCGTCCGGATCGACATGGAGGATTCTTCCTGTACAGATCACACGATCTGGGTTTATCGGGAGTTGAGGAAGGAATTCAAGAACGTCGGCATAGCGCTGCAAGCCTACCTTCGCCGTACAAGAAGTGACGCGGAGTCGCTGATCGAAGGCGGCATCGGACATTTCAGATTGTGCAAAGGTATCTACATCGAGCCGGCCGAAATCGCGTTCAAGGATCGTGGCGAGATCAATCGCAACTTCATGCGCGCGCTCGAGGTGATGCTTCGGCGAAAGGCCTACGTCGGCATTGCAACACATGATGCGGAATTGGTTCATGGGTCATACGACATGATCAACAATCTAAAGCTTTACAAGACCGAGTACGAATTCCAGATGCTGCTAGGCGTCCGGCATGATCTGCGGTCGCAGATTTTGCGCGACGGTCACCGACTGCGGGTCTACGTTCCCTTTGGAAAACATTGGTACCGGTATTCTATCCGACGGTTCAAAGAAAATCCACAAGTGGCAGGGTATGTGCTGTCGGCACTCTTCAATCGCCACCGCACAAACTAGTCAACTTCGCGCCTCATCCACCACACAACAAGGAGATTCAAATGGCTGAGATGACATCTGGAGGTGAGGGACTCAAATATAAGCCGTACGTTCCGGCAACGACATCCATGGCTGAGTTCACCGTTCGTGCACTCATCATTGGCCTGGTCATGTCGGTCGTGCTCGGCGCGGCAAATGCCTACCTCGGCCTCAAGGCGGGTATGACCATTGCTGCAACCTATCCCGCGGCCGTCATCGGCATGGCGCTTCTGCGCATCATGAAAGGCAGTATCCTCGAAGAGAACTTCGCCCGTACGGTAGGTTCCATTGGAGAGTCGGTTGCGGCAGGTGCGATCTTCACGCTCCCGGCATTCTTCATCGCAGGTATTTGGCCTGAGTTTGCCACAGCGGGTCACTACATCGAATCCACGCTGATTATGCTCGCCGGCGGCGTCCTCGGCATCATGTTCGTTGCGCTCTTGCGCCGTGTGATGGTGGAAGATGCAGAGTTGCCCTTTCCGGAGTCTGTTGCGGCGGGAGAGATTCACAAGGCCGGACGCACGGGCGGCACCGGGGCGAAGTTCCTGTTTGCAGCCATGGGAATCGGAGCGTCTATTCAGTCTCTGCGGCTGCTGAAGTTTTTCGCCGAGTCGTGGGAGAGCTTCGTAGAGTTTTCAAAGGCGACCATCGGGTTGCGCGCAAGCGGCAACGTGACGGCACAAAGCGGCATGCTGCTCAGCTCCCCGGGGGTGGCGCCTGCGTACATCGGCGTGGGGTACATCATCGGACCGAAGCTGGCATCACTTAACTTCAGCGGCGGCCTGCTCGCGTGGGGATTGTTCGTTCCGATCCTTACGTACTTCATCGGCCCGACACTGATTCCTCCGGACACTACTGCCGATCACGCCACGTGGATCGCGATGGCGAACAACGTGTGGCGCTACATCGTTCGTCCAATCGCCATCGGCGGGATGTTGATGAGTGCGGGATATACGCTGTTCAGAATGCGGAAGAGTCTCCTGGCCGGCCTCAGCCGGTCAATCGGCGACGTGAAGCGCTCTGCCTCGGGCGAACATGTCACCCTCCGGACGGAACAGGATTTGAGTTTCAAATGGATAATGGTCGGCATCCTCGCGACGGCTGTGCTGACGTTCTTCATCTACAATTTCTTCGCTCAAGATGTCGTCGCGGCGCTCGTTGCCACCTTCGTGATGATCATTGCGGGGTTCTTCTTCGCAGCGGTCTCCGGGTATCTTGTCGGTATTATTGGTTCGAGCAATAATCCCATCAGCGGACTGACGCTTTCCACTTTGTTGGTGGCGGCATTGTTGATGGTTGCACTCGGAATGACAGGACAGCAAGGCGTTGCTGCCGTTCTTGGCGTTGCGGCAGTTGTGTGCGTGGCCGCTGCTGTTGCGGGCGAGATGCTGCAAGACCTGAAAGTCGGTCACATCCTCGGCGGAACTCCGTGGAAAATGCAGGTCGGCGACATCTTCGGGGTGTTGCTCGCGTCCCTGGTGATGTTCTTCCCGCTCGTCATTCTTCACCAAGGTGATATTAACATGGGTGGAACGGGATTGGGAGGAAGAACATATCCGGCACCTCAGGCAAGTCTGATGGCGCTCCTGTCACAAGGCATCGTCGGTGGACAAATGGCGTGGCCGCTCATTATCGTCGGCATGCTGATGGGACTCGGCATGATCCTCATGCAGGTGCGAAGCCCGATGCTGGTGAGCGTCGGAATGTATTTGCCGCTCGAGACAACGTTCGCCATCTTCATAGGCGGTGTGATCAAGGGAATCGTCGAGCGATTCAATATCCGCCGCAAGCATAACGATGCACAGAAGGCGCGAGTTGAGAATACGGGCGTGCTGATTGCCGCCGGGCTTATTGCCGGCGAAGCGCTGATCGGCTTGCTATTCGCCGCCCTGGCCGTTGCAGAAGTGAAGTACGATCAATGGATTCCCGGCATCTCGTCGGTGTTTCCGCTGCCGTTCGGCGTGAGTCTGATGGTGTTCGTGTTCATCGGTTGGCTGCTGGTTCGCATTCCGCTGAAGAATGCCGGTCGAGCCGATGAGCCTGCGCCTCCGACCGCAGTCATGTAGGAGCGAGTTGGCAAAGAAGAACGCCATCAATCTCCTCGACTTGAGGCCGAGGAGGAATCTCGCTTCGGAAACGTTGGAAGACGGGCTTGTGGTGCTGCTTGTCCCCAAGTTCAAGAACCGGCCGGTCGTGAAGTGGCTGGTTCCGCGGTTATCGAAACCGAATTTCCGCGTGAAGCTTGATGCCTACGGGAGCTTCATCTGGCAGCAGCTCGACGGAGCAGCCACGGTTGGAGAGATCGCGGAGCGTCTGCGCAGCCGCTTCGGCGAGGCAGTCGAGCCGCACTACCAGCGAACGGGGCAGTTTGTTCAGCGGCTCTTGCACAGCAAGTTTGTTGACGTGAACGATTTTTCTTGACTTGAGAAGGAGATGAATTATGTCGTCTGCAGTTGAAGGATTGAAACCCGCGCTTGTTTGGAAGTATTTCGCTGAGATTGCCCGCATCCCGCACGGCTCGAAAAACGAAACGGCAATTGCCAAATACGTTTTCGATACGGCTAAGAAGCTCGGCCTCGAGGCAAAGCAGGACAAGGTCGGCAATGTCGTCGTGAAGAAGCCTGCTTCGCCGGGCCGCGAACGCGTGCGCCCGATTGTGCTGCAAGGACATCTCGACATGGTGTGCGAGAAGAATACCGACAAGGTGCACGATTTCCTGAAGGACCCGATCGAGATCGTCCGCAAGGGCAATGTACTCATGGCCAACGGTACGACGCTCGGCGCGGACAACGGGATTGCCGTGGCGACGAATCTAGCGATCATGGAAGATAGGTCGCTGGTGCACGGGCCGCTTGAGATGTTGTTCACGGTCGATGAGGAAACGGGTCTAACTGGGGCAAGCAACCTTGCGAGTGATTTTCTCGCCGGCAGAACGATGATGAACCTCGACTCTGAAGAGGAAGGCGCACTCTACGTCGGCTGTTCTGGCGGACGAGACACGCTCGGGACGTGGGCGATTGAATTGGAGGCTGCGCCGGCCCAGACTGCAGCAGTATCTCTGAAGGTATCGGGGCTTCGCGGGGGCCATTCAGGGCTGGATATCGACAAAGGTCGCGGCAATGCGATCAAGATCATGAACCGCGTGCTTGTTGCCCTTGATGCCGTCGGGGGAAGGATTTCGCAGATCAACGGCGGCAACAAGCGCAACGCCATTCCGAGGGAGTGTGAAGCAGTCGTCTTTGTCCCGAAGAAGAATCTTGCCGAAGCGAAGGCGATCGTGGAGACATTCAATTCGACCGCCCGGGCAGAGCTTGCGTCGGTGGAGAAGGACCTCTCCGTCGTCGTGTCGGAAATGCCCGGCGTGAAGAAGGGCAAAGTTATCAAGAAGACGCAGCAGTCGAAGATGTTGAAGACCATCTCGGGTCTCCCGCATGGTGTCATGAAGATGAGTGCGGACATTCCCGGCTTGGTTGAGACGTCTACGAATGTCGCCGTCATCAACACGACCAAGAAAGCGATCGTGCAGTCCACGAGCCAGCGGAGTTCCGTTGCATCGGAAATAGAGGAGATTTGCCACACCGTCGCATCGGTCTTCACGCTTGGCGGTGCGAAAGTCGAGCAGTCGGACGGCTATCCCGGATGGAAACCGAATCTCGATTCGCCTATCCTGAAGGTGGCGAAGCAAACGTACAAGTCGATCGCCGGCAAAGACCCGGAGGTGAAGGCTATTCACGCGGGCCTGGAATGCGGTCTGATCGGAGAGAAGTTCCCGGGAATGGATATGGTCTCCCTCGGGCCGACGCTCGAAGCTGTGCACTCTCCCGACGAGAAGATCTACGTTGATTCGGTTGAGAAGTTCTGGAACTTCCTGCTGGCGATTCTGAGGAACGTGAACTGAACGCGTAGCGAAGCCAACCGTGAGCGCCGCGTTTGCCTCTGCAAGCGCGGCGTCTTCTTTTTCACCCAGAGAATGAGAGTGGAAAAGGCTCCAGTGTGGCTCGCTCAATCCTTTTGTCGCAGCACGCGAAGCCCGTTCAGAATCACGAGTAACGCTGCGCCGTCATCCGCGAGGATGGCCGACCAGAGCGTTGCGTGGCCAATAAGGGCGAGGGTGAAGAAAACGGACTTTGTAACGAGTGCGAGAGCAATGTTCTGTTTCAGAATGCCCAGCATCTTTCTCCCCAGCCGCACAATCATGGGAAGCTTCAATAGATCGTCTGACATGAGAACGACGTCCGCCGTCTCCAATGCCACATCGGTGCCCACGTCTCCCATTGCCACACCGACATCAGCAGCAGCGAGTGCCGGTGCATCGTTGATTCCGTCGCCAATCATGGCAACCGAGCCGTACCGCTTGCGCAGCTCTTTGATGCGCCCAACTTTTTCGTGGGGCAGGGTAGCCGCGTAGAATTCGTCAACCCCAGCCTCTCCGGCCAACGCGCGGGCAGTTCCCTCTGCATCTCCAGTCAGCATCACTACTTTCTTGACACCAAGTTCATGAAGTCGCTGCACCAGCTTGTCGCTCTCCGCGCGGATCGTGTCGGCGATTGCGATGACCCCGAGGGCTTTGCGTTCATCGGCGAGGATTACGGGCGTCTTTCCAGCCGATTCGAGACCGCGCAGGATTTCTTCGACGCGTGGGGAGCAGATCCTCCGCTCTTCGGCGAAAGTGTGGTTCCCGAGAATGTATCGTTTGCGATCAACGACTGCCTCGACGCCGAGGCCGACTACAACTTCGAAGTGATCGAATGACATGTTTTCAAGTTGTACGCCATCATCAATTGCGCGGGCGAGGACTGCCTGCGCAAGGTGATGTTCGGACTTCGCCTCGATGGCTGCTGCTATGCGGATGACTTCATTAACGGACATCGAATTCAGAGGGATGACATCCGTGACGCGGGGTAAGCCTTTTGTCAGCGTACCGGTCTTGTCGATTGCGACGGCACCGATATCGCTGAGCCGTTCGAGGTACTTTCCGCCTTTGATGAGAACGCCTTTCCGCGCAGCGCTCGTTAACGCGCTGGCGACAGTGACGGGGGTAGAGATGACAAGCGCACAAGGGCAGGCGATGACGAGCAGAACGAGCGATCGATAGAACCACACACCGAAAGGCGCGCCGAAGAGAGCAGGAGGAATGATTGTGAGGAGAATAGCAATCGCGAGAACCGCGGGCGTGTAGTACGCAGCAAACCGGTCGATGAACGCCTGAGCCTGTGAGCGCTGACCGTGAGCTTCTTCAATCAGATGTGTGATGCGGGCAAGCATCGTGTCCGGCACGAGCTTCGCTACGCGCACTTCAATCACCCCGTGCTGGTTCAGCGTTCCTGCATATACGGAATCACCTACTTGCTTGGATACCGGCAGAGACTCACCTGTAATCGGCGCTTCGTTGACGGAGGATCGCCCTGCCATGACATGGCCGTCAAGCGCAATGCGCTCACCGGGTCGGATGACGAGAATATCGCCAATCGCTATGTCTTCCAGCCGGAGATCTTGTTCACCGTGCTTGCCTTTTACGGTCGCATGTGATGGTGCAAGTCTGAGCAGCTCGCGAATGCTCCGCCGCGTTCGCCTCAGACTGTAGGTTTCGAGAAGTAGGGCAACCGAGAAGAGGAAAAGGACCGATGCGGCTTCGGCCCATTCCCCGATGGCCGCTGCGGCAATGGCGGCAATCGTCATTAGCAGGTTCATATCGGCCGTGATCGACTTCACGGCGTAAAATGTCCGAACCGCAATCCGCCATCCGCCGCTGATGATTGCGAGGAGATAGGCAGCGGTTGAGAGATATGGTGGGGCGGCGAGCGCCGTTGCTGCAAGTCCACTTAGGAGCAGCAAGCCGGAGAGCGCAGTGGACAACAAGTCCGAATGCTCGCGCCAGAACGGACGGCGCACCGATTCACTATTCTCCGTGTGCGCGCGAAAGCCTACCTCATGCAGCGCGTTGACGATGTCTTCCTTTGCGCACGTATGCTCGATGCTCAGCTTCTCTGCAATGAGGTTGAATGAGAAGTTCGTGATGCCCGACAGATTCTTCAGTCGCTTGCGGATGATGATCTCTTCATCGACGCAGCACATTCCCTCGACGCGAAACGTGCTGTGGTGGCTGGCTTGCGTGTCATTCATGACTCTGACACATGCCTCGTCGCTGTGCGTATGAGATCTTCGATGTGTTCGTCGTCGAGGGAATAGAAGACCATCTTGCCCGACTTGCGAAACCTAACGAGTCGTAGGTCTTTGAGGAGCCGCATCTGGTGGGAGACGGCGGATTCGGTGACGCCGAGGAGTGCGGCGATGTCGCACACGCAAAGCTCCTCCTTTCCGAGAGCCATCATGATTTTCAGTCGCGTCGGGTCGCCGAGAGTCTGAAACGTTTCGGCCAGACCAACTACCGTGTCGCCATCGGCGATGGCTTTCCTGGCGGAGCTGACGCGATCCTGGTGGATGCACTTGACTTGGCAAACGGTCTTGCGGCGGGGCATGGTACACCATCTAACGGTTGAACAATCGCTCAACCGTTAATCTACACCATTCGCCTCAAAGAATCAAGCTTTCGCGAGCAGTTGGAGAGCTGCTATTCGCGATTGCTAAATGGCGGGTACGCGTCGGTCAGAAACATCAAATACGCATTGAGTCTCTGATTCCAACGGAGATAACCGACGACGAAATCGAACATGCCTCTTGGATAGCGGCCAGTAAAGAGCACGGCAAACCAGGCGATGATCATGACAAAGAACACCGCGATGCCGTAGAACGCGAGGCAAATGCCGTGCGGGATGGCGGCATACAGCCATCCGAAGAAAAGTCTCAGCAGCAAAATACCGCGAGAGAGTTTCTCGGGATAGTCCACTGTGAGCTTCAGGGGATAAGGGTTCATGGTGGTGCTCCTCTGTTAGTTATGGGGCTTTGCAGCAGTCATTCTAGTACTGCCCGATGATCCTGATCGGCTTGACCGGGTGAAGGTTGGAGTGCAGCATGTTTTCCGAACTACCTCCATCAAGTTGCCTATGCCCATTGTGATCGGTGGGTAGTGCCTACTCTTCCGCAATAATAACAAATGGGCTAGGCATTGTCAAACGCTTCCTTGCACTTCTGTCAAACTCGTCGTACTTTGTGACTGGCTGTGCTGATTTTCCCGCCACCAAGCAGCGTTCCGGCCACACTCATATGCATTCGACCGCGAGAGCGATTCTGTTTACCTCACTTCTGGCGACAGCAGTCGTCGAGTCTTCAGCTCAAGACCACTGGCGCCAGGTGCCGAGTCCTACAACCCACAGGCTGTGGAATGTTCATTTCGTGGATAGTCTGACCGGTTGGGCTGCCGGCGATTTCGGTGCGCTCCTTCGGACCACCGACGGCGGTGAGTCGTGGTCGGTTCTGAATCCCAATACGACCGCCACTATCCTCGACGTCTTCTTCCTTACCCCCAGTCTCGGCTGGGCGATGATCTGGCGCCTCGAGCAGCCGCCATATGGCTCGAACATCCTTCGCTCGACGAACGGCGGAGAGGCATGGACGATCTATGAATATCCGGAGGAAGACGTCTTCTTTCAGAAGATTCTCTTTCTCGATTCACTCAACGGCTGGATGGTAGGCAACAATGGCACGATAGCGAGGACAACAAACGGCGGGACAACGTGGACGCACGCGTGGGTGGATTCGAGTCAATGCTCGCGGTATCCGATGGTTGACATGCTCGTGCAGACTCCGCAAACGTCGTTTGTCTGCGGCGGACGTATGGACCTTTCGGGCGTAATGTGGAGATCGACGAACGGGGGGGCAGAGTGGTCCGCGACGTGCGTCAGCCCGGAGCCGATACAGGAAATGCACTCGATAGATTCGCTGAATCTAATTGCGGTCGGCGGCGACATGGAGTTCGGCAGCAGCATCATCCGCACAACGGATGGGGGTGAGACGTGGAGATATTCGTTCCTCCAGTATTTCGGAATGGCGATGGCGATTTCGTTCCGCACGCCGGCGGAGGGATGGGTAGCGCTCGGCTTCACGCAGACGTTCATCTACACGCTCGATACCGGCCGCACGTGGACCGAGGTTCCTACGCCCAACGGCGCGGTCATCTACGATCTTGTGTTCACAGATTCACTACACGGGTACGCTGTGGGCGACGACGGCGTGATCCTGAAGTACGTGCCGCAGCCCGCCGATGTGAACGACAGCCTCACGACCGCGGCTTCCTCCTATAGTCTTTCTCCAAACTTCCCCAATCCTTTCAACCCCGCAACCCAGATCAATTATTCGATTCCCACGCGCGAGTTCGTTTCGATCAAAGTGTTCGACCTGCTGGGACGCGAAGTTGGCGTGCTTGTCTCTGAAGAGAAGCCGGCAGGGGAATACTCAACTGAATTCGATGCGACCGGCGTGCCAAGCGGAGTTTACCTCTGCCGCATGCAGGCCGGAGCGCTGACACTCACGAGGAAGATCGTCTTGATCCGCTGAAAGCAGTCGCTATTGGACATGGCGGGGTTGCCCAACCCTGCGACTCAAGAGGCTGTGTAAAAACCCAAGAGAGAGCAGTCATTCTGATCCCTTCCGTAGGACGGGACTCACTCGCTCGGGGGACTGGTTCGGCGGTTGGCGGATCTCCGCTTAGCTCCGACAATCAAGAATCTAGAATCCAGAATCCAGAATCGAGAATCTAGGATCAACAGTCTAGTGTCATGTGTCAGAAATGCTTTGGCAAAGTCCAGCGCCGAAATTCTGCGATTCAAATCGATCTTGGCCAATTCGGAACACAAGACTAGTTAACGTATTTGCGACACACGACACTAGAATCCAGCATCAAAAACCCCAAACACCCAGACTCCGAACACAATCAATACGATCACTGTTAGTATCCATCCGATCATGTTGAGAATGAAACCGGCTCTCACCATGTCTCGGAGAGAAACGTAACCACTGCCATAAACGAGCGCGTTTGGCGGCGTCGCTACAGGAAGCATGAAAGCCATCGAGGCGGCAACGGTGCAGGCAACGGCCACGAAGATCGGGTTGGCGCCCGTCGTCTGCGCGATGGAAATCATGATCGGAACCATCATCGAGGTCACGGCAGTGTTGGATGTGACTTCGGTGAGGAAGTCGGTTAGGATTACGACGGTGGCGACGAGCATCAGCGGTGAAGGCGTACCCAGCAGCGTGACGAAACCTTCGGCGATCCAGTTGGCCAAACCCGTCTTGAACATCGCATCGGAAAGCGCGATGCCGCCGCCAAATAGCAGCAGTGTGCCCCAATCTACGAATTGCGAGTCGCGCCATTCGAGGAGGAACGTGCGCTCTTTCAAATTGATCGGAATGAGGAACATCAGCACTCCGCCGATG
>Ga0315284_10009029_pt1 | contig 14232 bp, 13 predicted proteins | sample YL17G09_16_MG_FD_203696 | JGI IMG/M metagenome (GOLD analysis project Ga0315284, IMG submission 203696) | Sediment microbial communities from Yellowstone Lake, YNP, Wyoming, USA - YL17G09_16 | ecosystem: Environmental > Aquatic > Freshwater > Lake > Sediment | place: USA: Wyoming | collected... | reverse complement strand
ACGTGGTCGGCGTCGGCCAGCACCGGCTCGGTCCGTCTCGCCCAGTCGCGGCGCGACGCGTAGTCCATTCCGGCGAGCACCAGAAGGACGATGCCGGCGGCGGCCCCGAGAGCCAGCGCCATCCGCCCGGGCACGAACCGCTCGCCGACTAACCGCCTCTTCGCCCAAGCGACCCGCGCGCCGAAGAACGCGCCGCGCCACACGAGTTCCCTTGTTACGCCCCCCGCCACATCCGGCGTCTCCCCGGCGGGCTGCGCGCGTTGCCGCACCGACGCGTCCACCCACTCCAGCCGCGCCAGGGCCTCGGCGCACTTCTCGCACCCCTGGAGGTGGGCCCGGATCGAACGCGAGGCCGACGGCGACACCTCGCCGTCGAGATAGCGGCTCAACATTCGGGCAGCCACGCATCGGCCCATCGTCCGTGCCCCGTCGAAGTGGAAGACGTATGCTTCAGAGGTCCGGCCGGTTGCACTGAGGCCTGTACATGTCGGCAAGGAAGTCTGCCGCGTTCACGCGCTTCAGCATTTCTTCCAGTTCCTGCCGCGCGCGGAACAACCGGCTCCGAACCGCACTCGTAGATATGCCCAGAACATCGGCCAGTTCGTCGTAGGTCAGGCCTTCCATGCTGCGGAGCACGATGACGCTCCGCAATTTCGGCGGCAGTTTCTCCAGGGCCAGTTCCACGGCGTCGAAGGCTTCCCGGGTTTCCATGCGGCTCGACGGCCTGACGGTCCTGCGGGCGAGCGGGTGCTCCCTGAGGGCCTGGAGTTTCCGCTCGCGGGCGTCCTGTTTTCGCCAGTGGTCAATGACCGCGTTGACGGCCACTCGCCGGAGCCACCCTGGAAGCGTCTCGGCCGTCTCGAACTCACCGAGGTTCCGCCAGAGCCTGATGAAAACATCCTGCGCGAGGTCCTCGGCAGCCGATCGCCGCCGGACCATGCGCAGGATCAGGTGATAGACGGGTTTTTCAAACCGCCGGACCAACGCGGCAAAGGCGTCGGGGCTCCCCGCCCGCGCCGCATCGAGCAGGCCCGGAAGCGTCTCACGCCGGCCGGCCACAGCCTGCGACAAGGCCCCAAGCGCCTCGACGTTCGATCCCGCAGCGGCAACCGCGGTCATCGTATCGCCTTTATTCCGAGGGTTCTCTACTTTCATGGACGCACCCCGCTGCGGAATGTTCCAGAGAAAACCCCGCTTCCTATATTATTATACTTCGCCCGGGGCGACTGCGCCGGCGGTTTCCGGCCGGCGCGGCCGCTTCTTCGCCGCTTCGGCCACGCCTCAATCGGGTTTGCCCACCAGCCCGCTCTTCCCCGGGTCGTCCGACACCGGCCCATCGAGAAGCGATTCGGCCTTCCCCCTCAGGTCCTCCGCCAGCGACAGTTCCCACTTCCCCAGCAGCACCAGCCCGTCAAGGCCCCGGATAATCTCCCGCACCGCCTCATCGCGTTCGCTCATTGGACTCTCCAAGGATTTTGATTGCATCACCCATGAACCGCCGCTACCATCCGTACGTGCGTATGATACCGCCACAATCATACCCGTTTGCGAATCGTTGGCAACAAATCGTTCGCGGATGCGGATGAATCAGGCCTTTGGCGGGGCCTTTCGGGGGGTATGAGCGGGGATCGTGTCCGACACCCAGCCAGGCGACATCTGTCAGCGTCTTCGGAGAGTCAGGCAGGAGACCTTCGGGCCTCGCGGGCAAGCGGCCTTTGCGCGGGCGCTTGGCATAAGTCCTTCTACGTACAACTATTATGAAAGGGGCCGCTGTCCGCCGGCAGACCTTCTCGCCCGGGCCGCCCAGGTCACGGGGGCCGGACTCTCTTGGCTTCTGACCGGCCAAGGCGAGCCGTTCGCGGGCCCGGCTCAAGGAGCCGCTGACAGTGTGTTGTCACAGCCCCTCGAAGAAGTTCTCGCGCGGTTTGCCGCCAGGGCCGGCGACGGCCCCAAAGCCGCGGCGGCTCGTGCGTCGCTCAAGGAAATCCTCAGGCAGGTCAACGAGGCCATCCCGCAGGCCGGTCCGTCGCGGTGGCTGGCGTGCGTCCTGGAGGTCAAGCCGACGTACGTCCCGATCGCCGGGCGGACTGCGGCGGGGCTGACCGCCAGGTGGGACGAGTTCTTCGCCGGAGACCAGGACCCCGAGGTGATGGAACAGTTGCTCGCGCGGCTTGCGGGCCGCAGCGGCATGCAGCGTCCCGGCGCCCTTGGGACCCCGGATCCGGAGCACGAAACGGGCATCCGGGCGGGCGCCGGCGCTACGCTCATCCAGTTATCCGAGCCGACGCCGGATGGCGTTCTTGAGTTCCTGGACCTTCCGTGGCTCGACCCGCCGGACCCGGCGCTGTTCGGCCTGAGAGTCGACGGCGACAGCATGGCTCCGCGGATCCGCGACGGCGACGTTGTCGTGTGCCGCCGCGGGGCGGACCCTCTGCCCGGCCAGACCGCGGTGGTGAAAGTGCGCGGCCGAATCGGGGTGACGGTCAAACTGTGGCGGTCGGAGGGCCAGCGCGTCCACCTCATACCGATCAACGAAGCGTACAATCCAACGGTCATCCCCCGGGGCGATGTCGCCTGGGCCTGCCGGGTGCTCTGGGTGGTGCGGTTCTAGCAGCCCGCCGAGCGCAAGGACCGCCGCCGCAGCCCCCGCGAGCAGGAGCGCCGCCACGAGCGCCACAAGTTTCACCGCCCGGAGGCGCCGCTCAAAGTCCACGGCCGCCGCCGGCCGCGCAAGCACCTCCAGCAGGAACCCGCACCGCCGGGCGATGCTGTAGTGCCGCCAGCCTCGCGCCGTCTCGGCGGCGCCGTTCAGACGCGCGATCCGCCTCAGGGCGCCGACGAAGGCCATGACACGGTGCTCGCAGATGCCCGACGCGGCCCCGTCGGCCGGAAGCCGCCCTGCGGCATTGGGCGGCGAACAGTCGGCCGGGCATGACGTCGCGCGGACCGCGTACAGGTCGCTCTGTTGCTCGCACTGCCGCGACAGCAGCCCAAAACCCAGCCACCAGAAGACGAGCAGGAAGCCCGCGCTGGCAACCTGAACGGCCCAGTCCAGACCGGTGGCGGCGTAGACCGCGGTCGAAAGCAGGACGGCCCCGCTCATGGCGCCAAAAGCCACGGCCATGTAGAACCCGACGTGGCGGAACTTGGCATGGGCCGCCTCGTGGGCGAAGACGGCCTCGATCTCCTCGTTCGGCAGGCTCAGCATCAGGGCGTCGGTGATCATGATGTAGCGGAGCGGCCCGACCAGGCCGACCATGCAGCCGTTGGCGATGGAGATGTTGGTCCGCCAGACGAGGATGTTCGCGACGCCGATTCCCGCGCGGCCGGCCAGCGCGAGGAGGCGCCGCCTGAGGTCGCCCTCGGGCAGCGGCTCGGTCTTCCAGCAGAGCCGCATCCACGGCCCCGCCAGGACCGCCGCGGCGACCAGGGCGGCCGCCATCACCGCCGCCGACACCGCATCGCCGGCCGGCTCGCCCAGGACCCATGCCAGCAGGTCGTAGACGCCCAGGAGCGCCGCCAGCGGCAGGATGATCACAAGCACGTACTGGCGGAACATGAAGACGAGGTATCCGGGCAGCGTCCACCGGGCCGGCGCCGCAAGGACGCCCGCCCGCGCGAACATCATCTCGCGCAGGCGGCGGTCCGCCCAGTACAGGGCCGACCACGAGACCACCCAGAGCACCAGGAGCGGCAGCAGCACGAGGACAAAGGCCGGCAGGTACCGGTCGGCGCCGACAAGGCGGTACAGGAGCGCCGGCCACCTCAGGAGAAACAGGATCGCAGCATAGGCCGCGACGACCAGCAGGCGGTACCCCTTGCCGAGGAGGCCGACGCGGCGGAGGAACCGCTGCTCGTCGCGCTGGAGCGCGCCGGCCCCGCGGGCGACGTACGCCGCGATCGCCATGCCGAGAGCGAAGATCCCGGCCGTCACGGCGGCCATCGCACCGAGCGTCACGGCCGGGTCGCGCGGACCCTCCGTGACGACGTCCATCCCCACCAGGGTCAGTATCAAGGCCAGCAGCACGGATCCGTACATCGGAACCTCGAGTCATTCATCTCGCGCGCCCGGCGGATTCGCCGCATCGGGCGGGCGGTGGAGGATCTTCGGCTTGTAGACGTAGTAGTCGAAGGCGGGGCTCTGGATGGGCCCGTGGCATGACATGCAGAGGTGCGAGGATATGTTCATCTGCGGCTCCGGCTTGACGCCCTTTCCCTTGTGGTCGCTCGTGACGACGTGGCACGCCTGGCACGTGGCGCGGCCGAGGCCGGGCGTCTTCGCCATCGAGACGAAACCGCCCGGCCGGCCGTACCCCACCGTGTGGCACATGAGGCATTCGGGGTCGTCCTGGCGGCCGGCCTTCCGGATAGACTCGTAGGAGCGGGCATGGGCGGTGGTCTTCCACTGAGCATACTCGGCCTCGTGGCACTTGGCGCAGGTCTCGGCGGTCTCGAAAAGCGGAGGGATCGGCGTGTCCCAGGATGGCGGCGGCTTTCCCTTGGCCTCTTTGACGTACTGCCAGTAGAGGTCCTCGGCCCACTTCGCCCCGGGCACCTGGGCCGAAAGATAGGTGACGTCGTACGACGTGTGCCGCGCCCCGTCCGGCGGCCAGGACACCGTCCACGCGCCAAGAAAATTGCCCCACTCGTTTGCGGCGACCAGGATCGCGCCGCCCGCCTTCTCGGGCTGCTTGATGACGATGGGCTCGTGGCCGGCGATGACCAGGTCGATGCCCTCGACTTCGGCGGCCAGGCGCCGCGTCTCTTCGATCGGCTGGTGCGACACGGCGACCACCAGGTCGCAGGAAGCGAGGGCCTTCGCCTCGCGGCGCGCCGCCGCGATCGGGGGCTCGACCTGGAGGTCCTCTCGCCACTCGAGGCGCGGGAACCCGTAGGTCCAATCGCCGATGACGGCGAAGATGCCGACGGTCTTGCCGCCGCTCTGGCAGATGACGTGCGGCGGGACGAGCGGCTCGCCGGAGGAGTCGCGGACGTTGGCACAGATGAACGGCAGGTCGTAGCGGCGGCGGAGTTCGCGGATCCGGGCCGGGCCGAGGAGGAACTCGCCGACGCCCAGCGCAAGGGCGTCGTAGCCCGCGCGGCCGGCGGCCCTGGCCAGGTACTCGACCTTCACCTCGTGCTGCCGCTCGGGAAAAAGGTTCCCCGAATCCACCACGACGACGTTGGGCCGTGTCTTGCGGTACTGTTCGATGAGGCCCTGGCGCTTGGCAAACCCGCCGCTCGGATTCCCCGGGCATCCGCACGCCGCAAGGATGCCGTCGTTGTTGCCGGAGAACAGGAGGACGACGGCGGGCTCTTTTTCGCCGGGTTGGCACCCGGCGGCCTGGGCGAGGGCCAGAGACACCAGGAGCGCGGCGCGCGCCGCGGCCTGCAAAAAGCGGCCTCTGCGCGGCAAGTCCGGCGCGCTCGATCGCAAAACCCTTGGACATCGCACGATCGGCCTACTCCCTCTCGCTCTGAAGGGGCGGCAGGCTCACGTGACAAACGCTCTTCATAAACGGTTTGGCGCGGAGTTCGTCCATGACCTCGGCGGGCGGCACGTTGTCGAGGGTCAGGGCGATGCAGGCCTCCTTGGTATCGAGTTTGCGGCCGAAGGTCATGCTGGCGATGTTGATCCGGTGCTTGCCGAACGCGGCGCCGACCTCGCCGATCACGCCCGGGAGGTCTTCGTTATAGGTGATCACGAGGTCGCCCTCGGGCTTCAGTTCCATGTAGAAATCATCAACCGCAGTGATGCGGGCCCGCCGGCGGTCGAAGACCGTTCCGTAGATCGAGTGGCTCTCGCGGTCGCCCTCGGCCACGGCGCGGACGGCCGAGACATACCCGTGGGCATCGCCGCTCGTGCGCTCGGCGATCTCGACGCCGTTCTCCCGGGCGACGACCAGCGCGTTGACCATGTTGATGGGCGTGTTGATGACCCTCTGGAGCATACCCATGACGAGGCTGATGGTGACCTGCTGGTGCGGCTCGTCGGCAATCTCGCCGGCGTAGGAAACGATAAGGCGCCGGAGCCGCCCGTGCATCAGCGCCGCCAGGATCGCGCCCATCCGGTGGCCGAGTTCGGCGTAGGGTCTGAGTTCGCCGGCCGCCGCGAAGACGATCGACGGCACGTTCAGAGCGTTCCTCAGTTCCCGACCGGCGAGAAAATCAACGATGTTGTGGCAAGCGTCAATGGCAACCCCTTCCTGGGCCTCAACGGTGTTGGCGCCGAGGTGCGGCAGGCAGACGACCTTCGGATGGTCAACCAGGGCCCGGTCCTGGGGCGGCTCGGAGGTGTAGACGTCGAGCCCCGCGCCGGCGACGCGGCCGGAGTTGAGGGCCTCGAGCAAGGCCGCCTCGTCGATGATTCCGCCGCGCGCTGCGTTGATGACGATCGCACCTTTCGGAAGCCTGGCGAGTTCCTGCTTCCCGATCAGGCCGCGCGTCTCGTCGGTCATCGGGGTGTGGACGGTCAGGTAGTTGGCCTCCTTCAGGAGGTCGTCGAGGTTGTCCACGAGTCGGACCTGCTTGGCGAGTTCGCGGTCGCCGGCGACGAACGGGTCGTAGCCGATGACCTTCATCTCGAGGCCGAGGCAGCGGCGTGCAACGGCCGAGCCGACGCGTCCGAGGCCGATGACGCCGATCGTCTTGCCGGACAACTGGGACCCCATGAAGGTCTTGCGATCCCACTGGCCGCCTTTGAGGCTGGCGGTGGCGGCGGCGAGTTGGCGGCTGACGGCCATCATCAGGGCGATGGTCAATTCGGCCGTCGAGATGGTGTTGCCGTCCGGCGCGTTCATCACGACGATCCCGTGCCGCGTGGCCGTCGGGATGTCCACGTTGTCCACGCCCACGCCGGCGCGGGCGATGGCCTTGAGGTTGCCGGGCTTGGCCAGAACGTCAGCCGTCACTTTCGTGGCCGAGCGGATGACGATCCCGTCGTACTGGCCGATGCAGGCCTTGAGTTGGTCGGGCTTCAAGTCGGTCTTGACGTCAACCTCGAAGCCGGATTCGGCCTTCAGGATGTCGATGCCCTCTTTGGCGATCTTGTCGGATACCAGGATCTTCATGCTTGTCTCCGCATCGGGGGGCCGGCGGACCGGCTGTCTATTCCTGTGATGTCATGCACTCTCTTACGCGGCCCGTACGGGCCGCACACGGTGTTGCTGGTGTCCTATCCCTGGGCGATGACCTTCTGGGCCGCGCCCACCCCGGCCCCGTAGTTCACCTTGTAACCGAGTTTCCCGAGGGCCATCTCGAGAGCGGCCAGGGAGGCCAGGACGTCGAACGCGTCGACGTACCCCATGTGGGAGAAGCGGACGATCTTGCCCTTCAGTTGCGACTGGCCGCCGGCGGCGCGGACGCCGAAGTCGTTGGCCAGGACCTTCGTGAGGGCCTCGCCGTCGACCCCCTGGGGCACGTTGATCGCCGTAACGCTGTCGGACGGGCTCTTGGAGTAGATCGTAAGGCCCATGGCCTTCGCCCCGGCGCGGGTGGCCTCGGCCCGCAGGTGCGTCTGGGCCCAGACCTTCTCGAGACCCTCGGCCCGGATCATCGCCGTCGAGACCAGGGCCGCCCGGACCATCTGGTTGGCCGGCGTCCACGGGTTGTCCCACTTCGCCAGGTTCTTCTTGCAGGCCCTGAGGTCGTTGTAATACATGCCGGGCCGGGTGGCGTCGATCTTCTTCCAGGCCTTCTTCGAGCAGGCGATGAACGCCAGGCCCGCCGGGAGCATGAGGGCTTTCTGGCTGCCGACGACCGTCACGTCAACGCCCCAGGAGTCCATGTAGAACGGCAGCGCCCCGACGCCCGTGATGCCGTCGACGACGAGCAGGGCGGGCGTCGCGGCGACGACCTTGGCGATGGCCTCGACGTCGGCAGCCGTGGCGGTGGACGTCTCGCAGTGCTGGATGTAGACGCCCACGGTGTCGGGGTTGGCCTTGAGGGCGTCGGCGATCTGGCGGGCCGTAACGGCGGTGCCCCACTCGATGTCCATCGCCAGGACCTTGGCGCCGAAGGCTTCGCCGAGTTCGGCCCAGCGTTCGCCGAACTTGCCGGCGCGGACGGCGATCATCTTCTCGCCCGGCGCGAGGACGTTCGCCACGGCCGCTTCCATGGCGGCCGATCCGCTCCCGGTCATCGTGTAAACTTCCTGCTGCGTCTGCATGATGTACTTCATGTCCTCGGTCAGTTGCTCGAGCATCTTGCGATACTCGCTCGTGCGGTGATGGAACATCGGCCGCGCGAGTTCAAGCAGGGTCTCTTCGGGGACAGGCGTCGGGCCGGGGGCGAACAGGCGCTTCTTGAACATGAACGTCCTTCCTTTCCGTATCCAGCGTGCCTGGGACCTCAGCGGGCTCAGAGCCCTCCGGAGAGGCGGTATTATATCGAAGCCCAAAGCCGAGGCAACGTGGAATTCGCGCCCGCTCGGCCGGCGGGTTTCATTGTGGCAGCCCAGCGGGCGGGCCGATAGGATATGGCGGAACGCCCGTCCAACCAGGGAGGAACCCGCCATGGGAGTGCTCCGGAGCCTTTTCCTTGAGGATCCCCGGCCGCTCTGGGTCATCCTGGCGATCGCCGAGATCCTCGTGCTGGCGGCATGGTCGCGCGGCCGGGCCAGGTGGAAACTCTGGACGCTGGCGGCCCTGCCCCTGGTGGGGGTCCTTCTCGGGCTTCTGGACTGGGCCGTCGAGACGAAGTACGAGAAGGTCCAGCGGAGCGTCCGCACGATCGCCCGGGCCGCACAGGCCGGCAACGCCGACCGCCTCATCGAACGGATCTCCGACTCCTACCAGAGCGGCCCGTACCGCAAGGAACACCTTGCGGCCCTCGTCCGGTGGGGCTTGCCGCAGGTTACCGTAAGGCCGCAACCGTCGAGCATCTTCTTTGACGGGAGCACCGCGACCGTCGAGCAGAGGTATCGCTTCGACTCGACGAACCGGGCGGAGTTCCAGTTGAACGAGGCTATTACCTGGGAAGGCAGGTTTGCGCCCGACCCGGATGGCGAGTGGCGGCTGCGGCAGGTGATGATGATCAGCCCATTCGAGCGCCGGCCGGAGGAATTCCTGCCCCGGTCCCTGAGATGACCGGGACCGCCCGGCGCCTCAGAATCCCGGCTGCCAATCGGTGGCCCCGTGGATGGCACCCGTGATCCAAACGTCGCCGCTCTCGAGGCGGTACATCACACGGTAGTTTCCGACTACGATCTCGCGACAGTCCGGAGATCCGATCTCGGGGATGACACGGCCCGACTGTGGAAATCGCTCAAGCCGGCCGGTTGCTTCAATCACTTTCGCGACGACCAGAGATGCGCTGTCAACGGAGTCCCGAGCAATGTACTCGGCAATCGCCTCGATGTCCGCAATCGCCGAAGGAGCCCAGATCACTTGACCCATTTCTTGAGCCTTTTGGTGGCGGCCGCATGAGAGACCCCCTTGCCTTCCCGAATCTCCCGTTCACCGTGGTCGAACTTGGCGCGGACGTAAAACGCGTGAATGATGTCTTCCATGCTGGCATCGTCGGGGAGCGCCTCAATCACTTCGCGCGCAACATCTTTGAGGGCCATACGCTGACTCCTTGCCGGTGTCCTGCCCATCCATTATAGCGCCCGCCGCGCGGCAACGCCAGATGTTCGGAGGGGCGATAGGTCAAAGACGCAGGTCCAGATTCCGCAGCGCCGCCAGCCGCTCGTGGGCCGTCATGTCGAACCTCAGCGGCGTGACGGTGACGTACCGCTCGGCCAGGGCTGCGACGTCCGATTCGACGCCGTCCTCCTCGATGTCCGCGTCGCCGTAGATCCAGTAGTACGTCCGGCCGCGGGGGTCCTGCCGCCGGTCCCACCGCTCGCGCCAACCCTTCAGGCTCTGCGGCGCGACTCGCACGCCCACCGGCGGTCCGGCCGAGAGGTCTGGAATGTTCACGTTGAGGACCGGCCGGTCCTTGAGGCCGTGGTCCAGCAGTTGCCGGATGAGCGAGAGGGCGATCTCGGCCGCTTGTTTGAAATCGACGACGTCGGCGGCTTCGAGGCTCACGGCAATCGCGGGCACACCCCAGAACCCGGCCTCGATGGCGGCCGCAACCGTCCCGGAGTAAAGGACGTTGACGCCGGCGTTCGCGCCGAGGTTGATGCCGCTGACGACGAGGTCGGCCCGTTCGGGCATCAGTTCCAGGATCGCCAGTTTCACGCAGTCGGCCGGGCTCCCCTCGATGGCGAAGCCCATGCGGCCGTCCCCCAGGTCCATCCGGTGGGCGATGACCGGTTCGTTGACGCTGATGGCGTGGCCGACGGCCGACTGGGCGAACATCGGCGCAACAACCGTCACCTCGCCAAGCGGTTCCAGGGCCTGGCGCATGGCCACCAAGCCCGGCGCCATGATGCCGTCGTCGTTCGTCGCGAGGATTCGCATCCGTCTGTGTCCTTTCGGCGCCGCTGCGTCGCTCCGCCCGCCGGCGGTATCCTACCAGACCGCGGCGGGCTTCGCCACGGCGTAGCCGGGCTTCGCCCGGGCGGAGCCGGGGTGTCAAACGCCCGTCGGCCTTGCGGCCCGCGCGGGGGTTGCAACAGGAAAGCCATGGGGAAACCGGGCGCTACAAATACCTCTTGATGAGGTCGGGAATGAGGTCGCAGGCCTTCTCAGCCACCTGATCAACGTGGTGGCAGTCGGCTTGTATAGCATAACTGCTGAGTTCAAGCACATCGTGGATATGAGCGCAAAGCGGGTCAATGAGACCCTGCGGGAAATGAGCATAAAGCGCGCCCTTAAGAACGCGAAACTGCCCTCCGCCCTCGTCCACACGCCTCATCAGGCTAAGGTACGTGACATCCGGCTTGCCTGTGGGGGCCTTGACCCAATGCCCGCCCGTTTTTCTGGCCTCCGGCGAAAGGTACTCCACATACCATTGTGCATATGCAACGCGATAGTCCTGAAAGGCCTGGGCTACACGAACAAGGATTTCGCGGCGCGCTCGATTGCGTTCAGATCGGTTCGCAAGAATCCACGTAAGAAGGCAACCTACAGCGGTTCCGCCAACTGCTGAGAAGAAAGCTACTAAAAAGCCGCTCACGTTCGCTCTCCACAATGGGCATCTCGAACTCGGCCAGGCCATAAAGTTCGTAACCCAACCGGTATATCTCGCGCTCCGTAGCACCAATCTTAGTGATTAGCTTTGGGACTTGTTCGCGTTCATGCTTAATACCAGTTTTCTTAAGCCCAAGTTCACATAAAGGGTATTGCGGTGCCCAACAATAGCAACATGCTTACGCCAACTTCCTCGCAATCTGTTCCTCAAGGATGTCCTTAACGGTCAATGCGATGATGCTCTTGCCCGTCTTGCGGAAGAAGGCGTCAATTTCGGCCAGGGCGTCGGAGGAATAGTCAAAGGCCACAAAGAAGCCCTTGGTGCGGTCCTCTCGCATCATGACGGCCTCAAAGGCGTCAATGTCCGGGCGGCCGACCTTGTCCTTCTGTTTCACCTGGATGGGGTACCAGATGTCCATAAAGGCGAGTTCCCCGACCGCTTCGCCGCCTTTGCGCGGGGCCGACGAGGCCGGGTAAATGCGGCCGTCAATCCCCATGTCGCCCACCTGGGTCTTGTTGGGGATGCCGCCAAGGGCGATGACGGCCCAGTTCTCAAACTCAAACGGTGGGATGGCCCGCAGTTTTTCTTCGCTCCAGGGCAAGCCGCGAACGACAAACCCGCGCCCGCCGCGCCAAAGGGCCTCGTCCTCGGCCAGGCCGCATACGTCCCTGAGGCGCTTGGCCATGACGCGGCACGCGGTCGGCGAAACGTCAATGCCGATCCATTGCCGCCCGAGGTTTTGGGCGGCCACAAGCGCCGTCCCACAACCGCAAAAGGCGTCCAGCACGATGTCGCCTGGGTTGCTGCTGGCCTTGATGATTCGGTCAAGCAAGGCAAGCGGTTTTTGCGTGGGATAGCCAAGACGCTCGGAAGCCTGTGCCTGGACCGGAGGAATATCGGACCAAATGCTATCTATGGGGTTTCCTTCTTGCTCATCCAGGTAGCGCTTCAGAGCAGGAACCGCACCGGGCTTGGTTTGCACTACCAAACCCTTTTGGTAGGCCTCTTGCATTCGCTCGCTTGTCCATCGCCAAACTCTCTTAACGCCAAGGAACTCGTAGGTAAGGTGCGGACGATCCTTGTTGGGGTTAGTCAAGTCAGCTAACCGGTACCTTCGACCATCAGGGTCCGTATACTTGTAAAACTGCCTTATGTATTCCTCATTGTGCGGAAGATACTGCCGATTAAAGATATACTGTATGCTTCCCGTATAGTAAAAGATCGTATCGTGGTTGTTGGGAAAGGACCGAGACGCAAGGCCCTTCGCATTGGTCCGCCGCCACACTATTTCGGTGCGGAAGTTGTTTTCCCCAAGTATCTGGTCAAGCATGACTTTGACGTAGTGGCTGGCGTGCCAATCGCAATGGTAGTAAAAGGACCCCGTCTTCTTGAGAACACGGGCGAGTTCAACGCATCGCGGCCGCATGAATTCAATGTAGGCCTGGGTCGAGGCGTGGCGGTCGTCAAAAGCGCGCTTCTCGCGGGTCTCACCCCAAAAGACCTCGTAGTTGCGATTGGAATTGAACGGCGGGTCAATGTAAACCAAGTCCACACAGGCGTCCGGGAAGTCCCTCAATTTCTCCAGGTTGTCGCCGCAATAGATGACCCGCGTGTCAATAAGGGAGGAACGCTTGGTCTTTGGGGGCGAACCGGCCTGCCCGCTAGCGCGTTTTCGTGGCATGGCGATAGATTACGCCCTGTCCCGCCAATTGCAAGGGACAAAAGCGCCCAACAGCAGTTATGCTTGCGGCCGTTGCGGCCAGCCTCAGCCCGGGCCAGCGGTCTATAATCCGGCATCACGTCTTTTCTCTCTGCGGTCTCTGCGATCTCTGCGTTGAAACGTTGTTGTTGGGGCGAAAACCCTTGAACTGGCGGCCGGACGCCTTATGATGGTGTCTTTCCCACAGCGCCGGTAGCCCGGAGAATGGCCGGATGGACCCCAAGAACATCCCGCAGGCGGCCAAGAAGGAGGCGAAGCGCCAACTCGAAGCGCTTCGGCGGGGGACCGTCCAGATCTACACCGAGGACGAACTCCTCGCCAAACTCGCCCGGTCCATCGCCGCCAAATGCCCGCTTCGCGTCAAACTCGGCCTCGACCCGACCGCCCCCGACATCCACCTCGGCCACACCGTCGTCCTCTCCAAGATGCGGCAGTTCCAGGACTTCGGGCACAAGGCCGTCCTCATCATCGGCGACTACACCGCCCGCGTCGGCGACCCCTCCGGCCAGGACCACACGCGGCCGGTCCTCTCGGACGAGCAGATCCGCCTCAACGCCCAGACCTATTTCGACCAGGCCGGGAAGGTCCTTGACGCGCGGCCGGAGCGTCTCGAGGTCCGCTTCAACAGCGAGTGGCTCGCCCGGTTGACGTTCGCCGACGTCCTTCGCCTGGCCGCCAAGATGACCGTCGCCCGGATGCTCGAGCGCGACTCCTTCGAGAAGCGCCACAAGGCCGGCGACCCGATCGGCGTCCACGAGTTCCTTTACCCGCTCATGCAGGCCCACGACTCGGTGGCGATCGGGGCGGACGTGGAACTCGGCGGCACGGACCAGACGTTCAACTGCCTCGCGGGGCGGGACCTCATGCGCGACTCGGGCGCCGAGCCGCAGGTCGTCATCGCGATGCCGCTGCTCGTGGGCCTCGACGGCGCCGAGAAGATGTCCAAGTCGAAGGGCAACACCGTCGGCGTCACCGACCCGCCGGGCGAGATGTTCGGCAAACTCATGAGCATCCCGGACGGCCTCATGGAGAATTACTGGACGCTCCTGACGGACCGGCCGCTCGAGGAGGTCCGCCGGACGCTCGCCTCGGCCCACCCGCGCGAGGCCAAGGAGGCCCTCGCGAAGGCGATCGTCGCGCGGCACTGGTCCGCCGAGGCCGCCGAGGCGGCCGCCGACGAGTTTCGCCGGGTGTTTTCAGAAGGAAAGTCGCCCACGGCGCTTTATGCCATCCGTGATGTCAGGCAACCGCTTGAAACAAAGTCCGTAGGTGTTGCATGGCTACTTCGCGAAATCGGGGCCGTCAAAAGCAATAGCGAAGGAATGCGGAAGATCCAGGAAGGAGCGGTAGACATTGACGGGGAGTCTGTTTCAGATCCCAAGGCCACGCTTTCTTGGGAGCATGGGAAGCAGGTGCGGCTCAGAATGGGCCGC
>Ga0315284_10009028_pt1 | contig 14233 bp, 8 predicted proteins | sample YL17G09_16_MG_FD_203696 | JGI IMG/M metagenome (GOLD analysis project Ga0315284, IMG submission 203696) | Sediment microbial communities from Yellowstone Lake, YNP, Wyoming, USA - YL17G09_16 | ecosystem: Environmental > Aquatic > Freshwater > Lake > Sediment | place: USA: Wyoming | collected... | reverse complement strand
CTTCACCGACTTCGGTCGCCTCCGGAGCGCCGAGTACGACATGATTGCGCGCGCCGCCGCGGACTCGGGCAGGCTGTTACCGGTGGACCGGTGCGGCGGCTACGAGCTCCAGCGGTTCCCCGGCGGAGAAGCGCCGTACCTCTACGGCTCCTGGCTGCATGGACATGTCGCGGCCAATGGCGACTCCGGCATCTGGGACCGGTACAACCGCAGCCGCTCGTCCGGGTTCCCATTCTTCGAGAACCTCCATGCCCGACGCACGCTCGGCAAGAGCATCTACGACCTCTGGGACGAAACCCAGGTCAGCCTGATTGCCGGGGCCGCGCGCACGTCGGGCCGCGTCAGTGAAAGTCCCGTGACCCAGCTTCGGCAGCTCACGCACGAAGGCTTCCGGACTGGCTCCGCGCTCTGGTCCCGATACGGCACTCGCCTCTACTACATCTCGGAGACGGGCCGCGAATACCCGGCAATCAAGATGATTGACACCGCGACCGGCAATACCACCGTACTCCATCAGGGTCTTGTCACGGGCAACCTGTCGCTGTCTCCGGACGGCCGCCTGCTGGCCTTTGCGGAGCTGAACCTCGCCGGCAACTACCACGAGCATACCGACATCTTCGCGTTTGACCTGAGCTTCGGCGGCGTGCGCCAGCTTACGCGCGGCCGGCGCGCGCGCGACCCGGACTTCGCCGCGGACACCTCCCTGCTTGTATTCGTCTCAAACGACCGGGGCCAGAACAACCTGAACCTGCTCGACCTCGCGACCGGCGAGATTACCGCGCTCACCGAGACCGAAGACCACACGGCATATCACGGCCCGCGCTTCTCGCCCAGCGGCAAGTGGATTGCGGTTGGCGTGAACCGGCCCGGCGGATACGCGGACATCGAACTGGTTGACCGCCGCACCGGCTGGACCATTCCGGTCACTCACGACCGTGCTACCGACCTCTCCCCGGCATGGTCGCGCACCGGCAAGTACCTCTTCTTCGTCTCCGACCGCACCGGCATCTTCAACCTCTATGCGTACCAGCTTGCCTCCGGCGAGACATTCCAGGTCACCAACGTGCTGTACGGAGTATTCGAACCCTCGGTATCGCTCGACAACCGCAAGATTGCCCTCACCAGCTTCTCCGCATCCGGATACGATATCGCGGCGATTGACTTCCGTGCAGCGGACTGGCGGCCTGCCCCCGAATTCAACGACACGCTGCCTCGTGTGGAGCCGGTTGTGGCCCCGACCCGCATCCAGCTCTACTACTACAATCCGTTCCCGGGCATCCTGCCAGCATTCTGGCTGCCTTGGTTGTCGCCGTACTCGGGCGGCGAAATCGGCGCGTTCACCCTTGGCTGGGATGCCCTCCAGTTCCACCAGTATCAGCTCACCGGCGGATACCGATTCGGCCGCTCCTCGCCTTTCTTGTCTGCCGCCTACACGCTGCGGCGCTATCGCCCCATCATCAGTGCGGCCGCTGACCTCGACCTGCATTCCCAAACCGGCAACATCAACGTCGAACTCCCGTTCCTGGCCACAAGGCACGCCAACTGGCTGGACCTCGGCGTGACCGCAAGGCGCGAGTCTACAATGACCGTGCGTGCAGACCTGGACTGGACATACTCGGACGCCCGCCAGTACCGGTTCGACGTTGCGCCGGTCGATGGCCGCGTCATCGGCCTGCACACAGACGCCCAATCCCGGTCTCTGCTCTCTGACCGGAACGTGACACGCGTGCTCGGCTATTGGATCCAGTACTTCGGCAACCCGCCGCAGACGTGGAGCCTGCGCTCAAAGCTCGCCCTGGGTACGGCCTTTGGTGACGCAGCCGCATCCGCCTATGAACTCGGCGTCGAGCCCGGACTGCTCGGCGTGCGCGGGTATCGGGAGGCGTCAGCCGGGGCGCGAACCGTGCTTGCGGCCGGATTGCAGTTCAGGACTCCGCTCTGGTGGATCGAACGCGGCCTCGGCACCGGCCCTCTCTTCTTGCAGAACGTCAATGCGGCGGCATTCGCTGACTTCGGGGCGGCTTGGGACACGATACGAATGGAGGACGATTCGTTCATGTCCGGCGCGCGCCTCGGGGTTGGCGCAGAACTTCGCGCCGACCTCATCGTCTCGCACCTGCTGCCGGTAAGTCTCTACGCCGGGTGCGGATTCGGCCTCAATCCGCTCTGGTCGTACCGGTTCTACTTCGGACTCAGCAGCGCCATGCTCGAAGGTATCCTGAGGTCGCCGGTCGCCACTCGTCAGTTGCAAGTCCCTTCGAGCCACCGCCACCTGCCGGAAGCCCGCTAGAAAGAGAGCAGCGCCCGCGACGTTGCTTAGCGAGACCGGTGCGAAGGGACCGGGGCTACTTGTCGCCACTTGCCACAGACCGGGCACTCGACGTCGAGCCGGGCGAAGTCAATGGAGTTAAGTAATGTGTCCCCGAAATGCCCGGGCTACTTGTCGCCACTTGCCGCAGACCGGGCACTTGACGTCGAGCCGGGGGAAGTCAAGGAAGTAATGTGTCCCCGAAATCCCCCCAAACCAGCCCAGCTCACGGCCCGGATTACCCTTACAAGCTAAGGGATGGCAGACGGCCCTAAGCAGCAGGCCGGCGCCTCTCAGCGCTGGAGGATGACTCGTCCGCTCGCATGCTCTCCCGCGATGTCGCAGCGAACGAAGTAGGCTCCTGACGGCAGGGGATGGCCGAAATCGTCCTTTGCGTCCCAAGCGGTGCGCTGTTCGCGGTTCACGGTGAACGTGCGCACGCGACGGCCGGCCGCGTCGAATATCGCCACTTCGGCGGGGCTGTCAACCACAAGCTGTAAGCTGATGACTGTCCTCGTGCGGAATGGATTCGGCTCGCAGGTGAGCGAGAGGGTCGGGGTGCGGGTTGGGCTTGCCTCCGGCTCCGCTACCGCGACGTTGCCCAGTGAATCGGTCTTGATGAGGTACACGTCGCTCCAGCCTGCACCGTAAGACCGCGTGCTCCCTGTGATGACGAAGCCGCCGTCAGCGGTCTGTTGGACTGAATAGCCCAGATCCCCCGATGTTCCGCCGTAGGTTCTGGCCCACAGCGTATCGCCGTCGGCATCAGTCTTGATGAGATAGACGTCGTACTCACCCGTGACGAAGGACCAGGTCCTACCGGTTATGATGTAGCCGCTGTCGCCCGTCTGCTGTACAGCATGCCCTTCGTCCATGCCCGCGCCCCCGAATCTCCGGGTCCACATTGTGTCTCCCTGCGCATCAGTCTTGACGAGGTAGACATCGTAGAAGCCTGAGCCGTAAGTCCTGGTGGAGCCGGTGACGATGTAGCCGCCGTCGGCGGTCTGCCGGCCCGCCTGGCCGTAGTCAGCGCCGGTTCCGCCGTAGGTTCTGGTCCACATCGTGTCCCCAGTTGCGTCGGTCTTGACCAGATAGACGTCCGTTCCGCCCGCGCCGAACGACTCGGTGAAACCGGTGATGATGTAGCCGCCGTCAGAAGTCTGCTGGACCGAGTTGCCAACGTCCTCCGTATCGCCGCCAAACGTTCTCGTCCACAACGTATCTCCGCCGGCATCGGTCTTGACGAGATAGACGTCGTCCCTACCCGCGCCGGAAGTGGATTTGGACCCGGTGATGACGTAGCCGCCGTCGAGGGTCGTTTGGATCGCAAAACCGCGTTTCAGGTCCGTGCCACCAATGGTCTTTGTCCACAGCGTGTCGCCATCGGCATCAGTCTTGATGAGATAGACGTCCCAGGCTCCTACGCCGAAGGAACGGGTATCGCCGACGACGATGTAGCCGCCGTCAGTTGTCTGCAGGACCTGTCTGCCCTGGTCCCAGCCTTGGCCGCCGAAGGTCCGCGTCCACAGCGTGTCGCCGCTGGAGTCGAACTTGACGAGGAAGACATCATAGTAGCCTGCGCCGTAAGTCTCGGTGTAGCCGGTGACGATGTAGCCGCCGTCGGCGGTCTGCCGGCCAGAGTACCCGACTTCCTCGGAGATTCCGCCGCAGGTGCGTTGGAAGGTGATTTGGGCTGTCAGGGATGAGGGTACGAGGGTTGCGGCCAATCCGGCCATGGCCAGTACGAATGCGAGTCTTCTATGATACACGTCTGCCTCCTGTGGCGATTCGGTGAACGGCCACGCCAGGTATTATGACAGGGCTGGCGGATGTCAAACGGATGCCGCTGCTGGCTGTGAGCTGTCGGTCGTCTTCCGTCAGCCGTGAGCCGAATATCGGGACACGATCTCATCTGGTTACGATTGCCTTCTTGACTTCAGCGGAGCCGGCAGCGTCGAGACGCACGAAGTACACGCCTCGCGCGACCTCAGCCCCGCTGCGGTCGGTGCCGTTCCAGACCAAGCAGTGCTGACCCGCTGACTGTTCCTCGGCCACAAGCCGTCTGACTTCCCGTCCCATGAGATCGTACACGGATAGGTCCACGCGGCACGGCGACGGAACGGAATACCGCACTTCGTATCCGCCGGACGTCATCTGCAACCGCAAGCCTGCTACCGGACGCGGCCCGGACGGTTTGGCTTCGGCGATTCCATACCCAGTATCGCACAGGACATGGATGGTCCCGCTGTCGGCTCCGATGACAAAGATGCGCTCGCGAACCGGGTCGAGCTGGATATCCAACGCGACTTTGTGGCCCAATTGCAGTTTCGGCACGATTATCGAGTCGGTGTTGCAGTCAAGCACGACTATGTGGCTGCTGTCCCAATCGTCGGTGCTAAGGTATATCCGGTTGCTCCACGGAACCCAGCGCACACAGAGCGCGCCGTAACCAGAGTGCTCGTACTCGACCTTTTTCAGAACAGAGTCGGTGGCGCAATCGACAATCAACAGTGTGTCCGGCGTGGCAAGAGCGCCGTCGGTTGAGGCGATGTAGACCTTTCCGTCTCGCTGGTCGACGGCAGTCTGGCAATAGAGTCCGTACCCGATGGACACGGGAAGCACGCCGAGAAGCGTATCGAGTTCGGTATCAACGATGCCCACTTTCGCGAACGAGAACTCCGGTTGGCGTGGCCCGAGATAGCCCCTGTGGTGAGAGTAGTTGAAGACAAAGGCGTCACGCAGATGAGCGGGTATCGAACTCACATCCATCACCTTTGTGAATGAATCGGCGACGTAGTCGTAGACGCCCATCCTCGCCCCGCCCCCCACGTACAGCTTGCTGTCCACGGAGTCCCAGGACACAGTGGTGGTTCCGTGTCCAGGCACGGGAAACAGGGTCCGCTGCGCCACAGTGTCCCCGGCGCAATCGAAAGCATATAACGTTTCGTTCCCAGGTACGTACAGGCGGTCAACGTCACTCAGGTACGCGTCTGTAAACATAAAGTCAGGTACGGTCAACCACCCGAGGATCGAATCGGCTGCAGCGTCAACGACCAGCGTACTCTCGGGTGACGGGTTGCAGTCGATGTAGAGCTTCTGTCTGCGCCAGTTCCAGGAGTAGTGACCAAGACCCGTGGTCGCGGGAATCTGCGCCTTCATCTGATACGTCGAGCAGTCAAGCACCAGGAACTGGTTCACGCCGATGACGTAAAGCTTGTTGAGTTCGGGAATGAAAAACGATTCCCCCAAGTATTGAGATGGAAGCCCGCGGATAACCGTGTCTATCTTCACCTGTGCGAACAACGCCAGAGGAACAAGCACAAGCAGAAGCTTCTTCATGACTACTCCAATCTCGGAGGGGCGGGTGACCCGCCCCTCCGAATGACGGACCTATCTTACCACGACCTTGAGCCTAGCTTGTACCCCGCCCATGTCAAGCAGTACGAAGTAGGCCCCGGCACTGAGCTTCCGGCCCTTTCCGTCCCGGTTCCAGTTCAGCCGATGTACACCGGGCTGTTGTTCACCGGCGTCGAGCACGCCGACCTGCCTGCCCACAGCGTCGTGCAGCGTTGCCCGCACGTGAGCGCAGGTTGGCAACTGATACTCCACTTCAACAGCACTACCGTAAGCCACAGTGTGCGCACGAGAATTCGCGGTGCGCGTGGCGGCGCCCAAGCCTCCATCGTTAAGTGGAGGGTCCATTCGATAGAAGTGGTTGTTACCCAGGACCAAGTACATGTAAATAGAGGTGCCACAGGTCATCGATGCGTGCGAACCAAGGTTCTCGGGGAATGTAGCCCCGTCGTCAGTAAACAACACCCAGAGAGGATTGTGATTCGGGTCGTAGTAGTACGGGCGGTCAGTTATGGTCGACCCACCGAACGCAACCCAAGGGAAGTTACTTGACTGTCCAGTCCCATCGAGAGTCGTGAGCGACGTGCCAGCGTTTACGTTCTTTGGCGCACTCCCCTTCAGGTTCCACGCATTCCCGTCAATGTCGCGTTCGGTGAAGTACCTTGTCCCTCCACCGGTAAGCACGAGAATAGAACGGTGGCCGAAGCGATCCGCATCATACGCTATCGCCGCACCCTCGCCGCCAGCAAGGCCCACATTGACAACGGATACCCACCCGGCGTCGATTCTGACGCTGTGCACGCCGCTCCAGATCCAAGCGCCATTGATCCAAGCGGCGGAATGCCAGAAATACGTGCCGTTGGCGAGTGCACTCGTGACTTGATGTTGTGGCCCGGACTCTGTCACATCTATCACGGTGCTGGCGAAGGTCGAATCGGTTGAGACCTGCAGCCGGTACTGGGCGGTTGCCGAGCTTGCCCACTGGAACAGTGGGGTTGAGTCCGCGATGATGGCGCCCTGCGCCGGGTAGATGCCATCCAACGTCACGTTCGGCAACGAGGTCGCTAACGAGTAGCACCAAAGACTCCCGTTGTTACCTTGATCCAGACAGTAGATCCAGCCCGGCACCGGGTACAACTGTTGGTCGTAGCCACCGTTCGGCGCATAGGCGATGCTAGCACCCGCGCCAAGGCTGAAGGGCAGGTCATACGAGTACCATTGGTTGTTGGATATGTCGTAAGAGTACATCATGTCGCCTATTCCTGCGTGCCCGATCACCCAGAGGGCCTCGTTCTCCACCGACTGGAACGTAGCCGATGTGTTGGTCAAGTAGTCGATGGTGTTCCACTGATCGACGGTCCACTGAGGGGTTTGGCTCGTGAGGGGTCCGTAGTGCCCGGCATACGTTACTTGGTTTGCGGATGTCGGGAATACACCCCAGATACTGTTGGCCCCAACGGTGATGTGGGCACCGTTGCCAGCCGCGGCCGGAGCGGGGACTGGGGCCAACAAATCCCAGGCCGTGGCCGCGGTTACTGCGATGATGATGCAGATCATCACTCTGAACATAGCCGCCTCCTTAATTAGAGCGGTTTTGCGCACCCACGCACCGCAGGTGCGTTCTCTCGAGTCTGCCCGGTGCGGGCTATCATGCCGACCCTGTCTGCCGACGCCCAGACGCGACCGGTGCGACAGGCATCCGCGCATGCAATCTTGAAGGTCGTCTCGGCCAACGACACCGTTCGTTCCCTTCGTTCTGGTCGCATCTTGTGTCCATGTGTCCAGAACGCCGCTTCAACGGAACGCCCGACTAGCGTCTTGCTCCACTCCATCAGGCGACCAGAGTATTGACTGACTTCCAGCTTGTCCCTGGAGCCTTCTTGGCCGTGCATATGCACGGCCTATGCCAGATTTGGCCAATCGCGCAAGTTACGCTGCCGCATATTGTTATGAAATCCAGCCGAATTCGCTATCTTCCGTCAGTCTCATTTATGAGACTGGCAAATTGGTGGCTAGCATGACTAAGATGCTGTATTGCAGTGTGTTACATCGATTTTCTCGCAGTCTCATTTATGGGACTGTCTCACTAATGAGACCACGCATGACTCGGACACAAGATAACTGTCGCTCTTGAGAGCTTTACGTCCAGTCTCGGCACGATATAGCAGAGTCTCGCATGAGACAGTCCCGCCGCCGAGAAGGCGCGGGTTCGGCTGGGCAGAGCAGGCGGCCACGTTTCGGTCACGTAGGACACGCGGGATGAGTACGGCCAACTTGTGCCGAACGGAGTATATTTCGTGCGAGTAGCGCAAGCTCAAGCACAAGCTCAAGCCGTCTGCAAGGTCATCGTACAGCGCTGACGGGCAACCGTCAGCGCAAGTTTGCAGTATGCAGTTTGCAGTTTGCAGTAGCTGACATGACGGGCCGACGGCTGACAGCCCCGCGCTCAACGCGGGAATCCTAAGCACCAGACTCCAAACCCCAAAATCCAAGTGCGGCACCGCAAGGCCCGACTCGGTCGTGCAGGCGCGCCGCCAAAGCGGTTCGCGGCGGTCAGGAATCGGCGGTGAAAACGGGCTATGACAGATTCCAGGATAGAGTATTGGATAGAGTCTCTGTCAGAGTCTCGGATTGAGTCTTGGTCGGAGTATCTCTTGGAGTATCGGTTCGAGTATCTCCTAGAGTATCCGTCAGAGCCTCCGTTCGATTCTCCGTTAGAGTCTCCCTTGGAGTCTCTCTTGGAGTATCCTTTGGAGTATTGGTTAGAGTCTCTCTTGGAGTATCGGTTCGAGTCTCCGTTAGAGTCTCTCTTGGAGTATCCCTTGAAGCATCGGTTCGAGTCTCGGTCAGAGTCTCCCTTGGAGCATCTCTTGGAGTATCCCTTGGAGTATCGGTTCGATTTGGTGTCAGAGCCACTCCCCCCGTCGGGGCCCCTCGGGATTGTGGATTGACGATTGCCGATTGTAGATTGAGGAGATTCGGACACTTATGTCGTTTGCCATTGAAAAACTGACCCCTTTGTGCCACTGAAATCTGCCCCCCCTCCTAGCCGTTTTCGGCCGGCTGATTGTCCCTTTTTCGGGCTGGACTGCGGCCGGCCGAAGGTAGGTGCATTACTCTGGGGGCAAAGAGGCAGATTGCTTCTTGATGGCGAAAGAAAGGAGTAATCATGGCGGACCGGAGGCAAGTTCCTGTTACGCTATCTGTAGTGTCCGGACCAGGCCTGAGCCACTATTTTCCCGTCCACCCATCGGCCCACGGGCCGCCCCGGGGGCCATGTCTCGCGATACGGCGCGAGATTCACCAGGTCAAACAACGTCCGCTACTTCAAGCCGTACAACCAGTGAAACAACGCCGGTTTCGGCTTCCCAAACGGCGTCTGAAACGACGCGCGATTCTGCGCCGGATACGGCCCAAGGTTCAGGTTGAGGTTGAGGTCGAGATTCAGGCGGAGACGCAAGTGCCGACGCCGGTTGCGACACAGTCCAGCATACATTCAGACGAACACCGAGGCATACTTCGAGCGACACAATCCCGCTTCGATTTCGGACTTCGGGCGGTGGTTGTGTCGTCTGACTCCACCGGCGAGGACGCCGTGCATCCGAGATGGAGTGACGAGTGCCGAGTGCCGGTTTCGGGCGGGCGTGCTGTCGGATCCGGTTCCATCCGAGGGCGGGTCCGGTGCGTCCATTCCGGGCGCGTCAAAGAGAGCAGCGCCCAAGGCGCTGCTAGGAGAAACCGGTTCGGAGGGGCCGGACCTACATACTGTTACTTGCCGCAGACCGGGCACTTGACGTCGAGCCTGGTCGGTGCGGCCGGGTGCTCCTTGCTTTCGAGGCCATTGTCCGCATGCTTGTGATAGGTGTGGCAGTGGGTAACGTAGGCGTCGCGCGAGCACAAAGCCGACTCGTACCAGAAGAATTGATACTCGGAACAGTGAGTCTTAATCTGGTCACGCAGGTTCTGCTCGGCACGGCCAATGTAGCTGACGGACTTTGAATTCTTGGAGAGGCAGTAGACTCCGCCGACGCGGGTCGGCACCGACATGTCCACCTGCAACGGTCTCAGAAGATAGGGACCACGCATATCGCCTCCTAAGACGAAAAAGCCCGACCGCGCCCGAAGGGCATCCGGTCGGCATGCTGGGAGTAACTCATGTAACCCGCGCGAGAGCCAATTCACGCTTGTGTAATGATACCCCTCCCTGCCCCGCTGTCAAGCCGCCGCATCGCCACTGGTAAATCACCTATGACACTATCATTGCTGATTCACGGTTCCCGATTCCGTGATTGACGTCGAGCGGACTGCGGGTAGAATGTCACGTTGACTGCGTCCGCGGTTCCGCCGGCTGCAGCAGAGCCGTCAAGTCCAACCTGTATGGGAGGAATGTTGCGTTCTTTCGTGTTTGCCATCGTGTCCGGCCTGTGCCTGGTCGCGCCGCTGTCGGCGCTCGACCGCTCCGGCACCATCATGGAAGCCCGGGTCTATTTCGACGACGTCCGGACCCTGCGGCAGCTTGGCGACCTCGCCGGCGAACTCGACGTGTGCACATGGGTGAAGGACAAGCTGGGCGGCTACCTGCTCATCAACACCGACGCGGCCCAGCTTGAGCAAATCCGGGCCGCGGGCCTGCTCGTGGACGTCACCTACCAGGACATTCGGCAGAAGTTCTACGAGATGACCGGTGTCCGGCCCGGCGACATCGACGCGGGCCGCAACTTCGGCTACTTTCTCACCTACTATGAGATGCAGGACACCCTCCTGAAGCTGGCGACCAACTACCCGGCAATCTGCTCGCGTTCGAACGGAGGCCTGTCGCACCAAGGCCGGCAGATGTGGGTATTGAAGATCTCCGACAACGTGGGCACGACCGAGAACGAGCCGGTGTTCTTCGTGAACGGGAATGCGCACGCCCGCGAACCGCTGGGCGCCAGCGCCTGCGTCGGGTTCGCCGAAAAGCTCCTGAGCGAGTATGGTACCGACTCGGTCGCTACCTGGCTGGTGGACAATCGCGAGATCTACATCATGCCGGTAGTCAACGTCGACGGCTACGTGTACAATTCCGACTCGGGCGGCTCCCAGTCCAACTGGCGCAAGAACCGCCGCAGTCCGGTGCCACCGAATATCGGCATCGACCTCAACCGGAACTTCGGGTACAAATGGGGCTACGATAATCAGGGGTCGTCCAACCGGCCACAGGACGAAACCTACCGCGGCCCGTCCAGATTCAGCGAACTCGAGACCCAGAACGTCCGCGATTTCTGCGCCATGTTCACGCCTCACACCCAGATGGACTTCCACACTTTCGGCCAGTACAACATGTACCCGTGGGGTTATGCTCCGACCGCGCCTCCGGACCAGGCCGTGCTTGAAGAAGCAGTTGATACGTTCCAGGTGAACAACCACTACCCGATGGGCAACACCGGCCAGGTCAATCAGACCATCTACGCTTGCAACGGCCTCTCGGTGGACTGGGAGTATTCGGACACGACCGGCAAGTTCGTGACCTACGCCTACACCTGCGAACTCGGCGAGAACGACTTCTGGTACGGCTACAATGACTCGAACTACATCCGGAGCGAGGTCAATCTCAATCTACCGAACCTCTACTACCTGACCCGGCTGGCCGGCGTCTACTTCGACAAGGTGGCGGTCACAGTGGACGATTCAGCCGGCGGCAACAGCAACGGCCAGCTTGACCCCGGCGAACTGTCCGGCATCTGGTTCACGGTCAAGAACCGAGCCATGCACCCGCTCGATTCCGCGACCGGCATCACCGCTCGGCTCATCCCGGACGACTCCCGCGTAACCGTTCTGGACTCGAATCTCGCATTCCCGACTGCTCTCCGCCGGAGTTCGGTCAACGACCATGCGACCCAGTTCCACGTGCTGGCGTCGGACACCATCCCTGCCGGCACCCACGTGCCGCTACGCCTTGAACTAACCTATACCGGTGCCGCCCACGCGTACACCCAGCCGGTGAACTTCGAGATAGTCATCGGCTCGAGTCCGGTAGCAGTAGCCGAAACGCCCGCGCCGCTCTATCCTTCGCGCCTGACTGCGACGCCCAACCCGGCCCGCGACCACGTGAAATTCAGCACCGCGCCGGTCGCCGCTGCCGGCCGTCTCGACATCTTCTCACCTGATGGCAGCCGACTGGCATCGGCCAGCGTTTCTGGTCCGTACACCTGGGACTGCAGCCGGGCGCCGGCCGGCGTCTATTTCTGCCGCCTCGCCGCGAGCCGGAACTCTGTAACCGCCCGAGTGAGCGTGACGCACTGAAGGAACCGCAGGCCAATATGTCCCGGAAAGCGACAACGGGGACAGATTGACCCAACCATGGCCGCACCGCAACTGAAGCTCACTGTGAATCCCGAAGTCCGACCCCTGCGTCAGGATGATGCCCGGGCAGTGGCGTTGCTCGTCGCGGGCGTCTATGATGAGCTCGGATCAAAGCCGGCGATGTCAATCGAACAGACTGAGCAACTCTTCGCCACTCCCTGGCTTCAGAACGGCGCCGGCCTTGTGCTCGAAAGCGGCTCGGAAATGGCCGGGTACGGCTTTGCCCGTCCCAGCCGCTGGAAGGGACTCGATTCCATTGAGTTCGGCTTGTTCCTGAAACAGGGATGCCGTGACCGCGAGACCTATCACTTCCTCACTGACCGATTGCTGGAGGTTGCCGTCGAGTTGGCTGCAAGACACGAGATTCGGAATGTCACCACCCACTACCGCAGCACCGATACGGTTCACCCGCCGGTTGTACGCGAGATCGGATTCGAGGAGCACCCGGTCTCGATGCTCGGGTTCCGCCACGACTTGAGCGTCATTCCCCAGCGGCCCCTGCCCCCGGGATTCGTAATGCGCCCGGCGCGGCTTCCCGAGGAGAACGCGACCGTGCTGAATCTGTCCGGCCGGGCCTTTGACTACCGTGACCGGCAGGGCGAGCCAGTGTCCGACGGCTACCTTGACTTCGTGTCCGGGAATCCCGGGTTCGACCCGCAGCAGGTTCTTCTGGTCGAGAACGCCGGCGACCCCGTTGCCTACACCATCGTTGACGCCAGCGCGTATGAGAACGGCGGCAGCTTTCACATCACGGAAATCGGCGTGCTGCCGGGCTCACGCAACCTCGGCATCGGCTCCGCCCTGCTCAGCCACGTGCTCGGCTGGATGAAGACAAAGGGGACGGGGACGCCTCCCGCGCTAGCCGGCATGTTCAGTAGCAACCACGCCGCAACCTTGTTCTGGCGAATCGGGTTCCGACCCGACCCGCTGCGCACGTTCCGCTTCTTCATGCGCGATGCCGTCCCGCCCGCCCGGCCGCAGTTTCCCGGCCGTTAGGCACAGCCGACAATGCTCTACCGCGACGCCGGCGTCGACATCACAGCGATGGACGCGGTCAAGCGCCGGATTGCCGGCATCGCCCGCTCCACCTTCTCGCCGCAGGTTCTATCCGAGGTCGGCCTGTTCGGCTCGCTCTGCCGGGTCCCGAAACTGCGCGACCCGGTACTCGTGGCCAGTTGCGACGGCGTCGGCACCAAACTGGTCGTGGCCCGGCTGTGCGGACGCTTCGACACCGTCGGGATTGACATCGTCAACCACTCGGTTAATGACATCCTGACACTTGGGGCGCGGCCGCTCTTCTTCCTCGACTACATCGCCCATTCAACCCTTACGCCCGACTCCCTCCTGGCAATCGTGCAGGGCCTCGGCAAGGCCTGCCGCGCGAACGATTGCTCGCTCGTCGGCGGCGAGACCGCGATGATGCCCGACATCTACCGGCCCCGGGACTTCGACCTCGCCGGTTTCATTGTCGGCACGGTCGAACGAAACAAGGTTGTCGATGCAACCCGGATCTCGCCCGGCGACGCGGCCATCGGGATACCGTCATCCGGGCTCCACACCAACGGCTACTCACTCGCGCGCCGCGTCCTCTTTAGCAAGGCCGGACTCAAGGTTAGCTCCAGGATCAAAGGCCTGGCTCGCCCGCTCGGCGAGGAACTCCTCCGGCCGCACCGCTCGTACCTGAAGCCGGTCTATCCCCTGCTGAGTCGTATCCATGCGCTGGCTCACATCACCGGCGGCGGTTTCTATGACAACATCGTCCGACTGCTGCCGCACGAAGTCTCGGTAGTTATCAGGAAGTCGGGCTGGCGGCCGTCGCCGATATTCCGGCTGATTCAGCGCCTTGGCAGCGTGCCGGATGAGGAGATGTACCGCACGTTCAATATGGGCATGGGCATGGTCCTGTTTGTGGCAACAAAGGAACGAGACCGAATCCTCGGCTCAATCCCAGGCAGCCGCGTCATCGGCAAGGTCGCCCGCGGCACCTTCGGCGTCTCTGTTATCTAAGCCTCCCCCTTCCTCTCCGACTTCCACATTCTGAATTCTGGTTTCTAGCTTCTGAATTCTGACTTTTCCCCTCCGCCCCTTACCCGCGCGGGTGGAACGTGCGGTGCGTCTCCCTCAGATACTCCCGGTCAACGTGGGTGTAGATCTGGGTCGTGGCGATGCTTGAGTGGCCAAGCATCTCCTGGACCGCGCGCAGGTCCGCCCCGCCCTCGAGCAGGTGGG
>Ga0315284_10009025_pt1 | contig 14235 bp, 16 predicted proteins | sample YL17G09_16_MG_FD_203696 | JGI IMG/M metagenome (GOLD analysis project Ga0315284, IMG submission 203696) | Sediment microbial communities from Yellowstone Lake, YNP, Wyoming, USA - YL17G09_16 | ecosystem: Environmental > Aquatic > Freshwater > Lake > Sediment | place: USA: Wyoming | collected... | reverse complement strand
GTCTTTGTAAAACAGATTTTGGAGATATAAGATTTACTTCAGGTGGTGGTACAACATTACTTGATTATTGGGTTCAAACACAAGTAGATAGTAATTATGCAGTTGTTTGGGTTGAAGTATCCGCTAATTTAAATATTAATCAAATGATATGCTTCTATTATGGAAATGCAAGTGCAACAACATTAAGCAATGGAGCAAACACATTTTTATTCTTCGAAGATTTTGAAGGTTCAACTCTTGATACTAATAAATGGATTGTTCAATATTGGGCTAGTTCATATGATGGTTATGGTACAGCATCATATAGTATTGCAAATAGTAAAATAACTATGCGTGATGCTGGTGTTGGATGCTATCGAACCATTGAACTTTGGTCAAAAATCTTTAGCATTGGAAGCTGTGGAATGATAATTAAGGCGGATTTCGCTTACTTACAAATATACAACGTATGTTACAGTTATGGTTTAGTTAATCGTAAATCAACAGCTTACAACGATAGACAGTATGGTAAAATAGGAAGAAACCAAAACGATTCTGGTGTTGTATGGGCTGTAAACGACTACAACCAACAATTATTTGAGACCAGAAAAACAGGCTATGCTCAACAAAATTATAATGCAACTATAGGATTAACTGGTTACACTTACTTCTCTAAATTTGTTGCTGGTGTATCAGTTTCTTATGGAGCAACAAATGATAGTACAATGAATTATGAAAGAACATTAACAAGTAATATACCAACTGAAAACATGTATATTAGTTTGTTATGTGGAACTATAGATGGTTCAGCATATTTTCAAAACATCATGCATATTTATTATATAGCTATAAGAAAAGTAATTAAGACCGAACCAGAACATGATGATTGGATACCAAGAGAACAAAACTTCACTGTCTATAGAAACATTAATTTAGATACTATCATAACATTTAATGGAGTAGACTACACAATAGCTGGAATTATAGGAGCAGACGTTGAGTTAGGTTATGAAGGCGGAGTGGAATCATGTTATAGTACACGAGTTAAAATTAATAATCATGGAAGTAGAAAACTACACTTTACTATAACGAGATTATTCTGTAATGATATACCAAACATGGATTTATTTGTAAATCTATTCAAATATCGTGAAGTATTTGATATTGGTACAAACTTACTTGATAAAGATGGTGTACTTATTCCTGACACATATGTTATTTTAAAGAATTGTAAGATATATAGTTGGAAACAAGTGACAGGTGGAGCAGACGATAACATTGGTGAACAAATAACTGGTTATGCAACCTATTGGGATATAACAGATTTCGCACCTACAACTTAATATGATACCATAATGCTTATATAGTACGAATACCATATCTTTATAGGATTGATTAATCATGGGCGGAGCATATAGAGCAATTAACTTGAAGGTTTCAATTATAACTTCTACAACCACTTATACAATTGGTGAAGTTTCAGCCCTTGATATTGATATAGGTTATGAGGGTCAACCTGAACCTCAATATAGTTCAAGAAATAAATCACATAATTCAGGTTCAAAAAAGATTAGCTTTAGTTTATCCAGATGGTTTTATTCTGATATTCAATATGAAGATTTATTTCTTAATCTTATTAACGATGAAACAGAATTTACTATTAAAACTAACTTAATTGATAAAGATGGAGTTAATATTCCTAATACAGTAATTAAATTAACTGGTTGTAAAGCACTTAATTGGAAAGAATTAAGTGGTGGACCAGAAGATGTTTTAGGTGAACAAATAACTGGTTTTGGTACTGATTGGGATGTAAGTGGTTTTAGCACTGGAACTGACGAAAGAGAAACAGAAAAAGTTCTTCTTGAAGGAAACTATAGTAGTTGGTCAAATGTATGGATGAGAGATATAAGTGCTGATTTTTCAGCTATGCCCGAAGTAATTTCTTATAATGATGAAAATAATGTCTTAATATTTAATGACCCTTATGTTGGAACATCAGGAGTATTAAATCTTATAACAGGAGCAACAATACAAATAATAATTGATAATTATGCTTGGGGTTGGGATACAGATTCAAGTATGAGTGCAACTGGAAAGTATTTTGTTTGGATAGAATTATATGATACTGGAACAGAAGATGAATATCAAAATGAAATCTATGGCTTCAAGATGCATATTTTTAAGGATGGACTTGAAATTCAAGAAATTAATCTTTTTACACTTTTTGGTTGGTTTAAGACTATAAATCAAACTAATATATACTTTACTGCTTGTTGGTCTCCTGATGGAAAGTATATATTAGTTACTTATAGTAAAACTGAGGAAACAGCTTTATTTAAAGGATTAGATATTGGAACAGAAGCAACAAGTACGGTAGAAGCTTCATATACTTCTTGGACTAAATTATGGGAGAAGGAAGGTTCGGAATTAGGTTTGCCTAATGTTGGTGTTCAATTAATTACAGTGTATGAAACTGCTAATAAAGTATTCTTAGTTACTGGAAACGGAGATTATTGTATTGTAGAAGTAATTACAGGAACATTAATTAAGGGTAATACATATATTAATCAATCTTATTATACTCAGAATCCTCAAGCTTCAGTAAATCAGAAATATATGGTATTTTATGAAGAAGACCCTGACGTTGGATTTAAATTCTATAAAGATGGAACAGTAATACAGACAGTAACTCTTGCAGATTTAGGATGGAGTATTGGTGGACGTAAATATACAGCTATAACTTCAAATGGAAAATATGTAATGATTTCTTCTTTTAATAATGGTAAATTAGCTTTGTATAAAGGAAACATATAACCGCAATATTTATATACTTGTTTCTCTATTATATTCTTATGTGATTAAATATGAAATTGTTAGCATCGAATGAGAAAGCGGTTACAGTCAAACTTAATAGCGGAAAGATTGTAATCGTTAAAGAAGAAGAATTTTTGATTCGACATGGAGACTACGTTGATAACTGTAAAGTTGGATATGATGATGCAGAAATAATGAGTATCACTTTAAAAATGATATTTAGAGATGTACTTGAAGAACTTACATATTTGCGTAGAGAAGTTCAAACACAGAAGCATCCACGTTAATCTATACCGAAATATTTATATACTTCTTTTTCTATTATATCAGGTGTGATGGTGGGACGATTCGAAGGGTAACTTAAGCATTAGTTTAAAGTATAAGAACTTCACCTTACGGTGACGATGTTGGACTCAACCAGCATGTGGATGTTACCCAGAGTCTATCCTTACTTTCGCCTTAAGCCCAATGATAGATGTTGAGGGCTACTATATTCGCCAACATTACCCAAGCAATCCATCGGGCTAACTGGTTTCCAGAGGAAGCAAGTTCCGAGATAAAGGTTGTCTTGGTCACTGATGTTGGTAATTAATATACCGTTTCCAACTATCGTATAAAGTTGGTGTGGTGGGGTTCTCCCCTACCATATTTCAATTTAAGGATTCATTTTTCCATAAAGTTTATAAGGAAGTATGTTATTATATTTTATTATAGAGGAATGATATATGAATAAAAAACTATTTAGTATGGCTATAATGTTACTTTTTGTAACAATGTTAGCTACAATGAACTTAGTATATGCAACAACAGTCCCACCAAATAAAGTAGATTGGTATGTTGGAAACGGTGTACCAACTCTATTTGAAAGTGCTCATGAAGGAGATTTATATCTCAATCTGAATACTAATGCATATTATATTTTTCATGATTACCCTGATAGATGGGTTCTAATTGGTACAATGGTTGGTCTTAATGGCACAAACGGACTTAACGGAACTAATGGTGTAGATGGCACTGATGGTGTAAATGGAACTAATGGATTAAATGGACTTAATGGAACTAATGGTGTAGACGGACTTAATGGAGTTAATGGCACTGATGGGAAAGACGGACTTAACGGAACTAATGGAGAAGATGGAGCAGTAGGTCCAGTTGGTCCTATGGGTGTACAAGGTCCAGAAGGTATAGCTGGTGCTGATGGTGCTATTGGTCCTATGGGTGCTACTGGTGCTGTTGGTCCTGTTGGTGCAACTGGTTTAACTGGTGCTATTGGTGCTAAGGGTGATACTGGTTTAACTGGTGTACAAGGTATTCAAGGAATACAAGGATTAAGAGGCATTCAAGGTATAGAGGGCGTACAAGGAATTTTTGGTGTTAATGGACTAAATGGAGTTAATGGTAAAGATGGTGCTGTTGGAGCTACTGGTGCACAAGGCATACAAGGCTATCAAGGAATTCAAGGTGTAGTTGGTAATGATGGAGTTGATGGAACTGACGGAGTTAATGGTGTTAGTGTTAACGGAGTTGATGGTAAAGATGGTGCTGTTGGACCACAAGGCATACAAGGAGTTGCTGGTGTTAATGGTGTTGATGCTGTCTATCCTAAATCTGTATCAAGTGGATTAAACTTTGGTAATCTATGGTGGTTCTTTGTTCTACTGATACTTGGATTCTTTGTTGCATTAGCAGTAATTATTTACTGCTTGTTAAAGAAGTAAATTTCCTTCTTTTTTTTATTTCAGGAGTTTCATTGGACGAATCGTTCTCCACACTCAGTATATGCTATTCAAAACTTATGGAGAGTAATAGCTGAAAGCAAAACTGAATATCATATAGGAATAATTCATTTTTGTCCAACAAGTGTAAGATATATTGAATAATGAGAGATAAGGTAGTCTGGTCCAGCCTAATTGCGAAGTGAATGGTAACGGTAGCCAATAAGACTCATAATCTTAGAGAGACAGTTCGATTCTGTCCTTCGCAACCATTTATTTTTTAATATATAGAAAGATTTAAATAGTTGATTATTTTATATATAAATAGTGAATGATATGTCTAAAGTAAAACAGGATTGTTTTGGAAATATATTTGTGTGTAAAGCCGTATGTGAACATTATAATGCTTGTTTAACTAAAAGTATAGAAATTGATATGAAATTAGAGATTAGAGGTTAACCATAATATTTATATATTAGTTCTCCCTTACGTGTTAGTGATTACTATGGATAAAGTTATGACATGGGAAGAGTTTGATAAAGCAGTAGATATTCTTGCTCAAAAAATCAGGGATTCAGGCGTAAAGATTAATACTATTTATGGTAAGCCCAGAGGCGGATTAGTTCTTGCAGTTAAACTTAGCCACATATTTAATGTGCCATTAATTACTCAGCTTGGTTTAAGAAACGAAACTTTAGTTGTAGACGACATAATTGATAGTGGTCAAAGTATGGTTCGCACTAAACTTACAGCTTCATTATATTATAATCCTAAATCAATCTATAAACCTATGTTTTACGTGTATGAGAAAGATTGTGATTGGGTTATATTCCCATGGGAAAACCAAAAGATTTAAATACTTGAAAGCTATTATGTTTTATGGGTTGTTGAATTGATGAGTAAATCTAATTGGCTCTCAAAAGAGGATTTCGACCAACTTGATAGGTTGTTCCAGAAAATGGGTTATGGTGGATATTATGATTTTCTTGAATGCCTCAAACATGTTGGTTACAGATTCAATGTTTTTATAGTAGATGGAAAACAAATTGACCCACAAAGTTTAAAGTCAATTCCAGAGGTAATGGCAGTTCTAATGTTAGGGAGACCTAAAGTATGAAAACAGAAGAAATAGAAGATATATGGATTAAATACGAACAAGGATTCTGGATTGTAATTCCCACTAACGGATTCTCCGATACATAGCGTTTAATTACAGGTTGGGCAAGCACCGTTTGATTCTTGTAATAGCTGGAATTGTCTGCTATTATTTCTGTAGACAGTTAATCCCTTTATACCCATGCTATGTGCTAAGAGATATATATTGGATATATCTTCTACACTTGCATTAGTTGGTAAGTTTACAGTCTTAGAGATAGAGTTATCAGTGTATTTCTGGAAAGCGGCTTGCATTTTAACGTGCCATTCAGGAGCAATATTTAATGCTGTAGGTACAAGGTCTTTGATATGTTTAGGTAGATTAACACATGTTCCAGATGCTAATGCTCCTTTGATACCAGCCCATTGTAGTTCTTTCTTTAATATCTTTTTAACTGCTGGATTAATCTCAAGGAAAGTTCTACCCATACTTGCTTCAACATTACGCTGAGTAATTATGGCAAAGACAGGCTCTATTCCAAATGAACAGTCTGCTATAATACTGATTGTTCCAGTAGGTGCAATTGATGTAACTGTTGCATTACGTATTGGTCTACCATCTTTGTAAGTGCTTATTCCAAAGTTTGGAAATGCTCCTTTTTCACCAGCAAGTTTCTCGGACATATTATGTCCAATATTTTGTATGAATTGCATAACTCGCATTCCTAATTGAACTGCTTCTTCACTGTCATATTTAATTTCCATTTCTATGAGCATATCAGCCCAACCCATAACTCCGAGACCTATTTTGCGATTAGCCTTAGTTATCTCTTCTATCTCAGGCAATGGAAACTTGTTTACGTCAATGACGTTATCAAGGAATCTTACAGCTAAACGAGTAACATATTCAAGTCTTTCCCAATCAACCTTACCATATTTAACGAACTTAGATAGGTTAATTGAGCCAAGATTACATGATTCGAATGGAAGTAAAGGTAATTCTCCACATGGATTAGTAGCGTCAAGTTTGCCTAATGTTGGTGTTGGATTAGTTCTTTCTATTGTATCTAAGAACAATACTGCTGGTTCACCATTCATCCAGCTTAATGCAGTTAAATGTTCCCAGACTAATTTAGCACTTACTTTTCCAACAACTTTATTATGATGTGGATTAATTAATTCATATGGTGTTTCTTGAGTTAATGCATCTAAGAACTTATCAGTTACGCCAACTGAGAAATTAAAGTTCTTGTAAGGATTGTTCTTTTCATCTAACTTAGCATAAATGAACATTCCTATGTCTGGGTGATGTATGTTCATAACACCCATATTTGCTCCACGCCTTTTTCCGCCTTGTTTAATACAGGCTGTTCCAGCATCAAACATGGCTATAAAAGATAATGGACCAGATGATGTTCCACCAGTGCTTGCAATATAATCTCCTTCAGGGCGTAAGTCCGAGAATGAGAATCCAGTGCCACCACCAGATTTTTGAATAATAATCATCCATTTAAATGCATCAGCAATAGCAACCAAATCGTCCTTTACAGGTATTCGGAAGCAAGCTGAAAGTAAACCGAGTGGTCTACCAGCATTCATTAGGGTAGGACTATTAGGCACAAACTCTAATTCAGTTAGTATTTCAAAGAACTGATTTTCAAGTTCTTGAACTTGCTTTACGTCAATATTATATAGTAGGTCTGCTGAAGCTACAACTTTAGCGACTCTACGCATCATTTCTTCAGGTGTTTCTATTACTTTACCATCTTCATCTTTAATTAAATACCGTTGGCTCAACGTATACTTTGAATTATAACTTATATCCATTTCTAATCATCTTCTGAGAACTAACATTAGAGTGTAAACTGGAATATAAAGCTTTCGGCATAGATTAACCTTTTGAGTTAGCACTCTCTACTTGTTCGTTCATCCATTCATTTTCTATATTTATCCATTCTTCTATAGTTTCGTATCTAATTTCACCATTACCATTCATGAACCAACACCCTTTTATTTGAGCATTAATAATTCGTTGTCTACATTTTTGGCATGGTCTACCACTATCATTTTTACCAGAAGAATAAAGATATAAAGTTGAATCATGTGTATCTCCAACAGCATTAATTATTGCGTTTTCTTCTCCATGAACTGCTGGACAATGAATATAACTTGCTAATGGAGCTTCATTATATAAATCTTTCAAAGAAGGTGTTTCTGTTCCACAATTAAGTGCACCACGTACTGAACCATTATATCCAGTACCAATAGGTCTATCAAACTTAACTATAACTGCTCCACATTGTCTTCTTATACATTTTACATTAGAAGCTACTGCTTTTGCTATTTCTAAATAATATTTATGTTTTGCCATATTAATATCACAATCATAACATATATCACAAAGACATATATAAACATTATGGAGATTAATAATCTAATTATTAACAGAAAGATTTATATAGTAGAATGCATAATAATATTATGGATGTTTGATTTAGATTGATGAAAATAATTGGTTGGAAGGTTGAAGAAGATAAAATTTTCCTTAAAACAATTGATGCAAATTATGAAGACAAATTAGAACTACCTAATGATATTTATAAAGAGATTATTAAGGATGGTCCACCTAATGATGAGAAGACTATACGAGATTTAATTGTTAAAATTCAAGCAGTACGTAAAGAAAGAATATTAACTGTTGAAGCAGTAGATAAAGAACTTAAAAATATTGATGATAAAGAAGATGTCGCTATGAAAAAATTAGAAAATGCTGTTGATGAACTTGACGTTAAGAGATGGTCTGCTATACTTAGAGGATTAGCTGGTAGACGAGCAAATCAAAGTCAACGTAGATACTTAGTTAAATTGCTTCACCAAGAAGAAGGAGCACTTTCTAAAGAACTATTAACCAAGATGTAAGATAATGTCAAGAACTGATGGTGTAGTAAAAGACATCAGTGAAGGAAAATGTACTAAATATTATGAATCAAAAGAGAAGGCAAAATATAGAAAACGAATTAGTGGTTTCGGATAAATGTCTGCATATGATGATGAAATTAGACAAAGAATAAAGTGGCAAAATAAAAAAGCGAGTGAACATAAGGATTATGCTGAATGGCGTAGATATTATAGAGAGAATGGTCCAGTAATATTTGCTGAAAAATGGCTTAAAATAGACCCTGAGACTGGTGGACCAATTATTCTTTCTGAGGAACAGAAACGTTTCTTAATGGATTTAGGTATGGGTAAAGTAAAGTTCGCTATTTTAATTGCTGGTCGTGGTGGCGGAAAGTCATTCTTATTAGCTATATATGTTTGTTGGCGTATATTCTGCTTTGATTTCTGGGGTATAACTGTTATGGGTGGTAGTGCTGAACAATCTGGTAAAGAAAATAAATATATTAAATTCTGGATTGTAAATTGTAAAGGCATATTTAATGACCACGAAATTAAAATGATAGAGTTAGCACCCAGACCAACAAAGAAAGAAATTTGGACTCAATCTAATAGTTACGCAATATTTACTCCATGTTCAGATACGGCGGCTCGTGGTCCACATCCTAAAGAATTAATTCTTGATGAACAGGCGGCTGGTGAGAAAGCTGGTAAAGGAGATATCATTGAGACCGCTTTAGGACAGGTTTCAACAAGTTCAGATATGCACGTTATTAAAGCTTCAACTGCTCAGTTCGTTTTTGGTGACTTCCTAAAAACATGGGATAAAGCTGAAGAAATAGGCTATACAAGATACCATTGGGCACTTGCAAAACATATTAGTGGAGACACAGATATATATAAGCATTACCATGATAGAGACCCTGATATGTGGATTTCTAATGTGGCATGGGTTAACACAAGTAACATTAGAGCTTTTAGAAAACAAATGTCCGATGATAAATTCCTTGTAGAAATATTAGGTGGAATAGGTAAAGCTTCTGGATTAGTATTCAACAGAGACGATATAGAAGCTTGTACCTGTTCAATTTGTCCAGATGATAATAGACAATGTATTCCATATAAGGAAGGACATTGTTATCTTGTACAAAAAACTATGGAGCAAGGTTATGGAATTAATCCACCAGAATCTACACGAGAAGCATTAAAGAGTGTAACTATGAGAAATGAAGGTATAGATTGGGGTCAAGCTTCACCTACATGTTATACCATTATGGGCAAGTTTAGAGAAGATGTTTTTGTGCTTCATAATGAAACAAAGTTAGCATCTACAGATGATGATAAAATTGATACAGCCGCCGCTAATGCACGAGATTGGGGTGTAAATATTTTGAGACCAGACCCCAGAGAGTGGGCTTATTGTAATGCATTAGAGAAGAAGGGATTTTCTGTTCATAAATTATTTAGTTTTGAAGGTGGAGATGAAAAACTAAAATATTTATTCACTTTCAGACGATTTGTTGAACGACATAAATTTCATATTCCATGTAAATATAAAGATTTTCTTGATTGCTTACGTCAAATGTCATATGATAAAGATGGTAAAGTAGTAAAGAAAAGAGACCATAATTTTGATTCAGCATTATATGGAATATCATATTATGGTGAAATTCAAGAAGATGATGATTTATGGAATAATATTAAGGGTGGTCAAAAAGATACAGAAAAAAAGAAAGATGAAGAATTAAATCAAGATAAAAAAGAAGAAGTTGACGTTATTGAAAATTGGGAGAAGTGGGCACGTAAGGATAAAAGGGGAAATGAGGAAGAACAAAATAATGCTGAAGATGAAGGAATGGATTTTCCATGGGGAATAGACTCTGGATTTTAGAAAGGTTTATAAATAGGAAAGTGAATATATAATATATGTTAATAAAACATAATTCTCAAATGGCTGATGAATTTAGTAAAATTATGCTTACAGCATTCTATGATAATTCTGTTACTCATCGTGAAGGTTGGCATCGTAGTGACGCTATTTCCTGTCCACTAAAAGCTTATTGGCGTTTAACTGGTGAAGTTCCTATTGACCTTGGACCAAATGATTGTGGTATTTTACTTCTTGGAGAACTTTGCCATATAGCTCTACATAAATTCTTTGATGCTCAAGAAAAGCATTATGATTTAGGCGGCATTGCAATTACTGTTGACGCTATCTTTAAAGGAGTATTTCCAATTGAAACCAAGAGTACACGTAAAGCAATCTATCGTAAAGAAGACTTGTCTAATGATTGGCTTGAACAATTAGCTATAGCTATGGCTGTTATGAATGTGAATACTGGTTATATTATGGTTATGAACATTATTACATTCTCTTTAACTGTGTGGGAAGTTACTATGAGTAGTGATGAATTAATGATGTTTGGTAACTCCTGTCAATTTCAAGCATTCTCAATTGGTGACGCAATACAAAAGAAAGACCCTTCATTATTAACTCCTAAATATGATGAGTGTGCTAACTGCTCATATAGACCTAAACCAAGAAAAGATTTAACTGGTTGTAGATTCTTCAAAAAAATAAAGAAAGAAAAGTAGTTTATTTTAGAAGTTCTGGTGGTATTTCTGTATTATCCAGAACTAACATAACATTCATTTTTGGTTTTAATGCTTTTATTGTTAGAATTATAGATTTTAATCTTCTATTCTGTTCAATCTTTCCTTCACTATTTCTATATTCTTTCTCTTCATCAAGGAAAGTTTGTGGATAATGAATTGCTAACCAGAGCATCATTTGTAATTCTCTGTCAATTCTTTTTTGCATCCTATTCATATAAACACAATGTTTAATTTTTGATTTAGAGTCTGAACATTCCTGTGATGCATGTTTTTCTATATAATTTTTCATTTTTTTTGTAATCATATAATTCACCATTACATTATTAGTTATAGTATAACTACTATATAAGTCTTTCGGCATAACAATTTATGTGTCCCGAAAGATATATATATTAGAATGTATATATACTTTAATAGTGAATTAATTATGGATAAAAATCAACGAATGAAACAATTAATTGAAAAGCATAAGCCTATGACTAAAGCAGATATTGTTCAAAACTTCAGGGAACAGGCAGAATTGAAGAAAGGAATGACTACAAATGCGGTTGAGTTAGAAGCTAATTTGAAGAAATTCAATCAAATTACAGACCCATTGCTTAATCCTGAAACTGGTGAAACTATGGTTTGGATTCGTAGACCATCAACTGCTGAATATGAAGAAATGATTCCAGAATCTTTATTAGAGTATAGAAATGACCCTAACAGTGTTCCACCAGAAATTATGAAGAAACATGAAAACTTCTTATTCGATATGATGGCTAATCTAATTAGTAATCCAAAGAAAGATGCGGCTTATTGGAAGAAAAATACTAACTTAGTGTTCCAAACACTATTCAATAAACATTTAAGTGGTGTACTTGAAGATTTAGGAATTACTGCTGAAAATTTTTGAGAAGCGACTATGGATTCCAGAAGTTATTAGCCTGTGAATTCCTTGGTTGCACTCTAACAGAGTTACCTAAACGTTGCAAAAATCCAGCAGACTACTATACCATCCTTGCCTTCCTTAGTCAAAAAGGAGAAAGAATTAAGGCTGAAATGGATAATAAATGATGGTGAAATAAATGGCATATATCATAAAAGATAAAGCAAAGGAAAACATTGAAAAAACTACTGAAAGTCTTAAACAATTAGAAAAAGATATTAAGGAAACTAAAGCTATAGAAGATGAACTTGCTCGTATTTGGGAAGATATTAGATTAGACGCTTTCACTAACTGTCCTATGGATACAGGTTCTTTAGCATCTACTATACGAATAATTAAAACTTCATTAGGTAGTATGATGAGTGGAATTTCTCCTATGAAAAGCATTACTCTTTTTGATAGAACAATAGTAGCTGGTGACTATATGACTATAAATCCTAAAACTAATAAGCCTGTTGATTATGCTTCATTTGTACATGATGGTTATAGTAAAGGTGGATATATAAATAATGGTACACCATTTTTGACTAATGCGTTAGCGGCTCATAATGATGAATTAGAAGCCGCTATAACCAGAGCATTAAATAAGCTTGGAAAGAAATATAATGATGGGAGTGGATAACTATGCCAACTGGTGGCGGAATTGGAATGCGTACTGTATGGATTAACTTACGAGCTATGAATTATACTGACCAAGCTTTTCGTTCATCTATAGCTAATATGAAAAAATTAACTGATACAGAAAAAGAAGAATATGCCGTTATGGTAAAGAACAGAGACCAAGCAAGATATACTTTACAAACTAATATGTTATATGCCGCTTCTCTTGCCATGATTGGTCAAAAATTATTTGGATTAATTAATACAACTCAGGTTGGTGCAACATATATGACTGAGTTTAATAAAAGTTTAACAGATATGAAAAGTGCATTTGGAGATACATTATTTCAAGTTTTAAAACCAGTATTAGATATTTTAAAATCTTTTATGGATTTAATTAAAAATAATTCTGCTATTAGAACTGTAGCTGTTGTTGTTGCATTATTAGCTGTTAGTTTAGGTGCACTCTATTTAGCTTATAAATCTATAAATGCAATTATAGCGTTAAATGCCGCAAGACATAGATTAGAAATTTGGGTAAAAGCAAAAGGGTTACTAATTAATAATACGTTAACTGGTTCAAATACTGTATTAGGTATGTCATATAAAGCATTGGGAGTATCAATTGGTATAGCTTTTGCTTCATTCATGATATTCTATACTATATTAAATAATTTATCTGGACCAATTAAAATAGCCGCATCAGCTATAATGATTCTTGTTGGAGCAATATTAGCATTAGTATTTGCAGAGTCAATGCTTTCAGGTACATTTGGATTAAAAGGTGTAGCTGGATTAATTGGTGTTGGTGCAATGTTAGCTGGAACTGCATCTTTAGCGTCTGGAATGGGTTCATACGCAGTTGGTACAAGAATGGTAAATCATACTGGACCATCAATACTTCATAGGGGAGAAATGGTTTATAATCCAAGTGTTAATCGCCCTGCTGGTATACAAAAAGATGTTATGGGAACACCTTCTCGTAATGGTGGAAATAGTATTGTAGTTAACTTTAGTGGAGACATTAATACAAAAGCTAACATTGACGATTTAGATAATGAGTTTGGTAGAAAGATTTATCGTATAGTTAAAGGTGCAAGTTAATGCCAGCTCCATATGTTAAAACCTATACTCTTGAAATAGGTGGAGTAGAAAGAGCATATAAAAATATTGATTTTGAAGATAAACTTGAAAAAGTTACTGCTGGAACTTTTAGTGCAATAATAAAATACTATGATGATATAAATTACTTTGATTTAGTTGAAATAAAATGTAATGGTATAACTGAATGGAAAGGATTCTTAGAGGATATTGATATTCAGTGGGGAGCTTCAGGTGGACGAATAATTAAAGTGGGTGGAAGAGATAACTCTATTATTATTTGGAAGAAATGGTGTGAAAACTTTTCAAATATGCATGAAGAAACATTAGGATTTTTTGGTAGAGTTAATGCTTCAGAATTAATTAAGTTTCTATTAAGATGTCCAAAATCTGATTTAGACCCTATTGATAATAAATATAATAAGGAAGGTTGGGGTATTGATTCTAAATGGTTAAACTGTTCATCTATTGTTGCATCTCCAAATACAC
>Ga0315284_10009023_pt1 | contig 14238 bp, 13 predicted proteins | sample YL17G09_16_MG_FD_203696 | JGI IMG/M metagenome (GOLD analysis project Ga0315284, IMG submission 203696) | Sediment microbial communities from Yellowstone Lake, YNP, Wyoming, USA - YL17G09_16 | ecosystem: Environmental > Aquatic > Freshwater > Lake > Sediment | place: USA: Wyoming | collected... | reverse complement strand
CGTGCTCCTGTGGTGTCGGCGTCCCGGTGCAGACGCTGCAGGTCGCGGGGCGGGAGGTCACGTTCATTGCGCTGCCGCTCATCTTCGCCCAGTTTCGCGAGGCGGGGAAGCTTCCGAGCGACTCCACGAAGACCGAATTGATGCAGGCAGTGAAAATCTACAATCCCGTCCCGCCTGAAGAAGAGGCCGCTTACGCGCAGGCCGTTATGCAGGAGTACGCCGCGTTCTGCCGGGCAGGACCTGTTGCGGGCGGAATAGACAATGTACTGAATTGAAGACCTCGTTTTCTTGTAACAAATTAAGGAGGCAAACATGGAAACACAATTTGTTCCGCCCGAATGGGCTTTCGAGTTCCACGGACACAGGTGCCCCTTCATGCCCCTGGGGTATCGCATGGGCTTGCTGGCCCTTGAGAAGCTGGGCATCGAACGGGAGAAGGACCACACGCTCCATGCCTTCCTTGAGATCGGCGAGGGCCATCCCCAGACGTGCTTGGGTGATGGCATTCAGGTCGCCACCGGCGCCACCTTCGCCAAGGGGCTCATGGAGAAGACGGACTGGGGGAAGCTCGCCGCGACCTTCTGGTATCCCGGCAAGACCCCCGTTCGCTTCGCGCTGAAGGCGTCCTTCCTTGAAAAGTTTGGCGGCTTCGAGTTCTTCGCCCTTCGAAAGAAGGGAATCGAGCCCTCACAAATCCCGCCCGCCGTCACCCAGGAGGTCATCAACTGGACCCTGAGCCAGCCCGATGAAGAGGTCTATGCCGTGACGGAGCGGCCCGATTTCCAGTACCAGCCGCCAAAAGGCTCCTTCAACAAGGCAATCTGCGCGTCCTGCGGCGAGGTGGTCTTCGAGCGTTACGTGCGCTTGAAGGACGGCAAGCCCCATTGCATCCCCTGCTCGGGCTACAAAGGGTAATGCGGGTTTGGGACGTCGGATTCCAAGAAGCGCTGCTAGTAAGAGCATTCTTCGGAGAGCGACGGCGCTTTAGGTCATAAAGTGCCGGCCTCCGGAGACGTATCGTGGTGAGGAACACGCTGGAGAGGCAAAAAACATGAGCGTCTCGTTTCTGATCATCGCCTTCGTGACGATCCTGGTAATCTCGGGCGTCTTCTCCATGTTCGGGAAAGGGGGCGGTTCGCTTTACACGCCGGTACTGGTGATGCTTGGCATGGCCGTGGGTCCTGCCATCTCCACGGCCCTCTTTCTGAATCTCGTGACGGCGCTGGTAGCCACCATCGTCTTCCAGCGGAACAAGCTGGTGGATTACCGCTTCTGTCTCATATTCCTGCCGGGAACCATCGTGGGGTCTTTCCTGGGGGCGGTGCTCTCAAGCATGGCTCCTAAGAACCTCCTGCTCGGTATTTTCTCGGTTTTCCTCTACGCCGTGGGCCTGCTCATGATCTCCTCGGCCAAGGAGAAGGCCGGCCAGCAGGTTAAGAAGCCGACCACAGGGATCGTCGTGCTGATCACCGCCTTCTCCTTCGGTGTTGGGGTGCTGTCGAGCCTCATCGGCGTCGGCGGTGGTTTGATCATCTTTCCGTTTCTGGTGCTCTACATGAAATACGGGGCGCAGATGGCGGCGGGGGCCAACTCCTTCATCGTGACCGTCAGCTCCTTCGTGGGCACTATCGGCCACTTCGCACTTGGCCATGTGGATGTTCGATTCTTGGCGGCCGCCACGGGGGCCTGCATCCTCGGTTCGGCCGTGGGTTCCCACGTAACGGTGAAAGCGAGCCCGGCCTTCGTCAAGATCGCCTTCGCATGCATCATGTGGTTCTTCGCCACCCAGATCGCCCTGAAATTGGCCGGTGTAATCTGATGGCGGGGAAGGCTCTGGCGGCGGCAGAAGTCGTTGGGGAATGTGCGAAGCTGGGCCACCCCGTCGTGTGGATGCCGCCGGGATGTTGGTCACATGCCGCGCTCGACGCTTGCCATCGGTACCACTTGCGTTTTACCTTGGACCGTTGCCCGGTGGGTGAATTGAAAAGCCGTCGAAAAAGAGAGGCCGCCTGACGAACGAAGATCTGAAGCAATAGGAGATCAACATGCCTAAGGATTTCAGCCAAACGCGATGGCACGGCGTTCCGCGGCAGGATGTCCCTTGGTTTCCGTCCGTGGACGCCGGCAAATGCATCGGCTGCGAGTTATGTTACGTGACGTGCGGCCGGGAGGTCTTCGAAATGACGTCCGGTCCCCGGCCGAAGGCGGCCGTTGAACACCCTTTCAATTGCATGGTGGGATGCTCGACTTGTGCGATGGTGTGTCCAACGCAGGCGATTTCGTTTCCGGGCCGTGACCTTGTTTGGGAAGTGGAGCGAGAGCACAAGATCTTCAGCGTCGTCCGCAAGGAAGCCGCAGAGAAGCGAACCAAGACCCGGATTGTGCAAGCCCGGCAGCAAGCCGAAAAGCAATTAAGCAAGGTGCAAACTCGCGCCCACATCGAAATCGCGGGTGACTTCGGCGAGAAGGCGTTCTTGCTGAAGCTCGAAGCCCTCGTGAAAGACCAACCCTGCGACATTGTTAACCTGAAACTCGAAGTGCCCACGCTGAAAGGATTGCTCGAGAGGACGCCTGCTTATATGAGCTTTGAGGTCACCACCACGGACCAGCAGGACGTAGCTGGGTTCGTCAACCGAGTGCGCGAACTGACACTCCAAAGCGGCCTCGTCTGGGTGCGTGAGACGTTCGCTTAGCAGTCATCGTGGTGTGTGGACGTAGACAAGGAGACTGTGAACGGTGAGGATGAACAGGGACACTAGCCAATCTCTCCAAAGGCGATTGGCACTGGCAGGTGGGCTCAACGCAGCGATTTTCCTGCTGGAGCTTGCCGGTGGTTTTCTGACGAACAGCCTCGGGCTCGTTTCTGATGCCATGCACAATCTGAGCGACCTTCTGGGACTGGGGGTAAGTTATACCGCGTCCAAGGTCGCGGTCCGGCAATCCAATTCACAAAAGTCCTACGGCTATTTGCGGGCCGAAATTATTGCCGCGTTCATCAACGCGCTGACCCTGGTTCTGGTGGGAATTTACATCATCTATGAGGGCATCGTCCGGTTTCGGAATCCACGAGTGGTGACGGGCCTCTGGATGACGGTTATCGCCCTCGTGGCGCTTGCCGCCAACACCGCTGCAACGTTGCTACTGCGCAGAGACGCGCGGCATGATCTCAGCGTCCGCAGCGCCTTTCTTCACCTGCTGGGCGACGCGATTCAATCGCTTGCCGTGATCGTGGCAGGTGCCCTGATCTATTGGAAGAATCTATACTTTCTGGATTCGGTGGTATCCATTGCGATTGGTGTCTTCCTGATTGTGAGTGCGCGAGGAATCATCCAGGAGGCTGTGAATATTCTTGCGGAGGGCGCCCCTGAATCGTTAGACGTAAACGCCGTGGCCAGTTTTCTCCGTCAGTTTCCGGAGGTGGAAGACATTCATCATCTTCACATTTGGAGCCTGTCGTCCAGATTTCACGCCCTCAGCGCCCATATTGTCGTGAGGGATCAGATGTTGAGCGACGGAGGCAGGCTCGCAAAGGCGTTGGGAAAAGCCCTGAAGGACCGGTTTCAGATTGATCACCCAACCCTGCAGTTGGAAACCGAACCTTGCGACGGCCAGACCGTGATCGTGAGTCCGAACGATTTCCAAGGATAGCAGACGAAAGGAGCAATCGAGACTACCTGATTTGACCAACACTCTGGCGGAATTCAGAAGCAAGAGTAAGCGGTGCCAAAGCGGAGAATTTGTCCTCTCCGTGGACTAGGAAATTAACTGTCACCAATTTGCTGTTCTTGCATTTCCTAAATTGAGGTAGCAACGAATTATTCATGAAGGAAGGAGATCCCAGTGAGCAACGATCGAAAGCCAAGCATCGAGGAGATCTTCAGCATGATGCGTAAGAGCATGGGCACGATACCAGACGCAATTCAGAAAGCTGCGGTCGTTGACGAAAGTCTGATTTACGAGCACCTGCGCTCGCGTGGATATGCCATGCCCAATGAGAAGCCCGCGCTGGATGAAGAGACCCGAACTCTCATCTACCTCGCCGCCGCTCTGGCGGCGTCCAGCCATGCTTGTGTGGAAGCGATGGCCAACAAAGCGAAAGCCCAGGGAATCCCAGTGGAGAAACTCCTGGAGACGCTTCATATCGTGCGCTTTGCCCTTGCCACGCGTGTGATCGGTGACGCTGAGCCGCTTTTCAGTACAATCGAGCTCATGCGAGGCCAGCGGAACACTCAATGACATCGAATCGACGGCATGTGAGGCCACGCATGGGTGCTGTTCCCGAAGTGGGAGAAACCGCACGATCGAGGAACTCCATAGGTAGCGAGCCACCCGGCAACGACCGCAGGAGGGATAGGGCGCGGAAGCGGGAGCGGCACGCGGAATGGGAATTCGAGTGACGACACGACAAATTCTAGAGGGGGAACTTATTGACATCCACGTGGCGTGGACAAGAACCCTAACCGACCATGGGAGGAACAATGGATCTCAAAGAAACGGTAGAGCAGAAATACCGCGAAGCTGCCCTTCGCGTCTTGCAGGGGAATACCGCCTCCTGCTGTGGGCCAAAAACGCCCACTGGAATCGCGCAGACGGCTCGCATGTCCCATGAAATCTATGGCCGCGCGGAGACTGCTGGCATTCCTTCAGACGCGATTGTCGCGTCTTTAGGCTGCGGCAACCCTGTCGCACTTGCACACCTGAAACCGGGGGAGATGGTACTCGACCTCGGCTCGGGCGGAGGCATCGACGTGTTCCTCTCAGCCAAGCGTGTCGGGCCTGCCGGTAAGGTTTACGGACTTGACATGGCGGACGAGATGCTCGCTCTGGCCAGGGAGAACCAGAAGAAAGCGGGCGTGGAGAACGTCGAGTTCCTCAAGGGGGAAATTGAGAACGCCCCCCTGCCGGACAGCTCCGTCGATGTCGTCATCTCGAACTGCGTGATCAATCTGTCCGTGGACAAAAGACGCGTGCTCAGAGAGGCGTTCCGAGTCCTGAAGCCCGGCGGCCGGTTTGCAGTTTCCGATGTTGTGCTATGTGGTGAGATTCCCCCCGCACTTCGGAACGATCCAAAGTTGTGGGCCGGTTGCGTCGCCGGAGCGATGCAAGAATCCGAGTACAAGTCCGAATTATCCGCAGCCGGCTTTGTCGACATCGGGATCGAGCCTACGAGGGTCTTCTGCGCAGCGGACGTTCGCGACTTTCTCTCCGCTGCCGGAGTGGAAGCACTTTCTGTCGCCGACCAGGCGGACGAAAAGATCATGAGCGCCTTTGTGCGCGGCAGAAAGCCCGCCACCGGCTCCAAGGTGGCCGAGGAAGACGGGGGGTCGCGATAAGAAATTACCTTCGGGAAATTCTCAGTGGGAAGGCCCTGCTGCTTCCGGTTGGGAGTGGCCTCCCAGCGCGTCCGCAAATAGCCGTGGCCGCTACTTTCAAAGACGGAGAAATGCCATGCTATTAGAAGAACCGAATCGCCAGACGCCGAAAGCCGGAACACCCCAAGTGCCGCGCCGCCACAGGTCTTCCCGGTGGCTGCGTGTGGGGTTACCCATCGCCACAATTGTGGTTCTGATGCTGTGGATCTTGGGGACGTTCCACCGGGGAGTGATTCAGGGAAAGAAGCTGCCGGTCCCGCAGGAGGCAGCGGCGGGCGCGGTCACCTACAAGGTTGAGGCTCGAGCCATGCCCACCTCGACGGAGGCCGTAGGTACCGTTCAAGCCGAGCAGATCGCCACCGTCACAGCGCGGGTCACGGCCAGCATTACGGCGATGCAGGCTTCGGCGGGCCAAAGGGTGGCGAAAGCAGAGACCCTGGTGGTACTGGACGATCGCGATCTACGCCACCGGGTCGAGCAGGCCCAGGAAGCTGTGCGCAGCGCTGAGGCCACGCTCGAGCAAGCCCAGTCCGACTACCATCGGGACAAGCCGCTCTTTGACCAGCAAGTCATTACTCCCTACGATTTCGAGCATACTCAAACCAATTTGAAGACAGCCCAGGCGAACCTAAAGCGACTCGAGCAGGCCCAGCGGGAGGCGGAAGTCAATCTCACGTATGCGGTCATCCGCAGTCCGTTCGATGGAATGGTTGTTGACAAGCAAGCTGACTTGGGCGACCTGGCGGCGCCTGGCAAGCCACTCTTCACCCTGTACGAGCAGGGACGCCTCTGGTTGGAAGCAAACGTCCCGGAAGAACTGATGGCGCACGTTCGCCTGAGAAATCTGATGATCGTCCACATCGATGCCACAGAGCGCGAGATTCAAGGTCGTGTCGCAGAAATCGTGCCATCTTCCGACCCCGCCAGCCGGACGGAGATCGTCCGCGTGCACCTGAACTCAACCCAGGATCTGGTGCCGGGCATGTTCGGCCGCCTTGCGATTCCACTTGCCCCAGAACCGGCCTTGACCATTCCGGAATCAGCTCTCATTCGCGTGGGGCAATTAACAATGGTGGATGTAGTTCGACAAGGCACCATTGAAAGGCGCACCGTACAACTCGGTCGTGTTATCGAGGGGCAGTACGAGGTTTTGAGCGGACTTGCCGCCGGAGAATCCGTCGTCCTGCACGGTTCGTCCCCAGCGTCGGCGTCCACATCTGACCCTTCCAAGAAGGCGCTATGAGCGAGCCCCACGAATCCCTCACCATCCGCATCGTACGCAAGTTCCTGGAATCGAACCTGTCCCTGGTTTTCATCATTGTGTCGATCGCACTGGGGACGCTGGCCCTCGTGGTGACGCCGCGCGAGGAAGAACCGCAGATTATCGTTCCTGCGGCGAACGTGCTCGTTTCCTTTCCAGGCCACTCCGCGCACGATGTCGAGCAACTGGTTTCGACACCTCTCGAAAAGATGATGCTGCAGATTCCCGGGGTAGAGTACGTGTACTCCCGCTCCATGCCGGGCCAGAGCATCGTCACGGTGCGCTTTTATGTGGGGCAGCCGCTCGAACCCAGCTACGTCAAGATCATCCGCAAGCTCAATGAAAACATGGACCGGGTGACGCCGGGCGCTGCGGGATGGGTGGTCAAACCCATCGACGTGGACGACGTGCCCATCGTCACCTTCACGCTCACCAGCGCTGGGCGGGATGATTACTCCCTGCGTCGGATGGCGGATGAACTCGTTGACCGCTTGCAGGGAGTTGAGAACGCGGGTGTCGCATATGTGGTGGGGGGACGCCCCCGAGAACTTCTGATTCGGCCCTCAGCCGCTCGCATGGCCGCCTTCCGGGTGTCCGCGCTCGACTTGGACCGGGCGATTCAGGGTTCCAACTCCACCGTCCAGGCTGGAGCCTTTGATCGTAATGACGAAAATGTGCGGGTGCAGGCGGGCCAGTTCATTCGAGATGCCCGGGATTTGCAGAATCTGGTGGTGGGCGTCTGGAATGGCCGCCCAGTCTACCTACGGGACGTGGCCGAAGTTCGGGACGGTCCGGGAGAGTTCGAGGATTATGTCCGTTTTCATCGCGGTCCCGCTTGGAGGCACCCCAAGGAGGAAGGTGCGGCGGGCAGCCTAATTGGCGGCCCCTCAGCCCTGGAACCTCGCCCCGATACCTCGCAGCCAGCGGTCACCATTGCCGTTGCCAAGAAGCATGGCACGAACAATGTCTGGGTGGCTGAGGACCTCTTGAAGCGGATGGCGGAGCTCAAGAAGGATGTCCTGCCCCCGGACGTGGAGGTGGTGGTCACGCGCAACTACGGCGTGACGGCGAACGACAAGGTCAAGGAATTGGAAGATGGCTTATTGGTCGCCATCGCCGTCGTCATGGCGCTGCTGACCATGGGTTTGGGATTCCGGCAGGCCTTCGTCGTAGCGGTGGCGGTCCCTTGCGTTTTTGGTCTCACGCTCATCGTGAATTATCTCTTCGGCTTTTCGATCAACCGCATCACGCTATTTGCCTTGACGATAGCTCTGGGCCTTCTGGTAGATGACCCTATCGTAGATGTGGAGAACATCCACCGGCACTTCGAGATGCGCGGGAAAGCGACCGCGGACATCGTGCTCGAAGCCATCAACGAGGTCCGGCCGCCGCTGATCGCCGCCACCTTCGCGGTCATCCTCTCCTTCCTTCCCCTGCTTTTCGTGACCGAGATGATGGGCCAGTATCTGCGCCCCATGGCCGCCAACATCCCCGTCACGATGCTGATGTCACTGGTTGTCTCCTTCACGATTACTCCCTGGCTCGCTTATCATATTCTCAAAGGCCACGCGTCCACGCCGGAACAGGGAAGCGCCTCCGCGGGAAACAATCAGGCCAAGGTCACGCACAGCCCATCGGCTTCCGGCCCTCGTCGGTTTTTCAACCTGACTCTCCTGCCCTTGATCGAGCGGCCGAGGCGGGGGCGGTTGTTCCTGCTCCTGGTAACTGCACTGTTTATCGGCAGCGTCCTCCTGGTTCTGACCCGTCACGTGCGCGTGAAGCAACTGCCTTACGACAACAAAGATGAGATGCTCTTGGTTCTCGACCTACCGGCGGGCACCACCCTCGAACGAGCGGATGCCGCCGCTCGCGACTTTGAACATTACCTTGAATCAGTTCCGGAAGTTACCGACTTCGAGACCTACGTCGGAACGGCATCGCCGGTGGATTTCAATGGCATGATGCGCCAGTACTTCCTGCGGCGGGCGCCCAATCGGGCGGACATCCGCATCAACCTGATTCACAAGACCGAGAGAGCCTACTCAAGTCATTCTTTGGCCCTGCGTTTAAGAGGTGACCTCACGGCCATAGCTCAGCGCGACGGGGTCAAGCTGAAGATTGTCGAACTTCCTGCCGGGCCGCCCGCCATGTCCACGGTAGTCGCAGCCGTCTATGGGAGCCCAACCCAATCCTATGAAGATCTCATCCGTGCGGCGGAGATCGTCAAGGCCCGGTTACGGCGCGAACCGGGGGTTGTGGATGTTGATGACTCTGTTGAGGAAGACCAGACGAAGTATGTCTTTGAGGTGGACAAGCAGAAGGCGGCGCTGAACGGTGTCTCCACGGCAGATATCTCCCGGACGATGGCGCTGGCCCTGGAGGGCCAGGCCGCAGGTGCGGCGCAAATCCCTCACGAGCGAAATCCCGTGAAGCTCGTGCTCTGGTTTCCGCGCGCTGAACGCTCGAGCCTTGTAGATCTGGAACGGATTTACGCGAAAGGGGCGGGCGGTAGCTTGGTGCCTTTGTCGGAACTCGGTGCCTGGAGGCAGACAATTGAGGATAAGACGATTTTTCATCGCCAATTGGAGCGCGTTGTCTACGTGACCGGCGAAATGGCGGGCCGGCCGCCGGTGGAAACCATCTTGGACATACGTGCGGACCAGGTCCAAGGGCGATCAAAAGCATTCGTCGATGAGCAGGCCAAACCGCGTCCGCTTGAATCGCGGACAATGTTCCGCAAAGGCGGAGGTATTCGCTGGGCGGTCCCTTTGGGCATCAGTGTTCACTGGTGGGATGAGGGCGAGATGTATATCACCCTTCACCTGTTTCGGGACCTTGCCTTCGCCATGCTGGCAGCCTTGATCGCGATCTACATCATCTTGATGAACCAGACGGGCTCTTACCGGCTGCCCTTGACCATCATGCGGGCTATCCCGCTGATGGTCATTGGCGTCATGCCGGGATTCTGGCTGCTCAATCAGTTCGGCCAGCGCTCGATCGGCGGGTACATGAATCCGGTCTTCTTCGGCGGCCCGGCCTTCATGGGCATGATTGCGCTAGCCGGAATTGTGGCTCGCAATTCCATCATCATTGTGGACTTCATTCAATTGGGTCTGATGCGTGGCCTTGGGCTCGAAGAGGCAATCCTGGAGAGCGTCTCGGTGCGTTTGCGGCCCATTCTCCTGACTTCAGGAGCTGCGGTGCTGGGCGCGCTGCCCATTACGCTCGATACGGTTTTCGGCGGGATGGCCTGGTCGCTCATCTTTGGGCTGATTGCCTCGACGCTGTTCTCTCTTTTCGTGATCCCGGTGACCTACTACGTGATCTACGCCAACAAGCCAGACCATGGGCTTCCCGAACGTATCCGCAAGAAATTGGCCGCGAGTTTGGGCCAGGAGCCTGCGGTGTCGTGAGATGTTACAGAGAGGGACCGATGCCAAAGAATGTGGGGAATTCGATGGGTAGATCAAAACAAGATTTCAGGAGTTCGTGGCCGCATGGGCCAGTGCAAGCAGCGGATTTTGAACGAAATCCTTCTTCGCGGTCCCTACGTTCTCGGGTCTTGCACGCTGCGTTTGCTGCCCTGCTCGTGGCATTCCCCGCATCGCGCACTGTGGCTCAGAACGAACAATCGGGCTCGCTTACCCTGGATCAGGCGGTTCAGTTCGCTCTCCAGCACAGCCCGGACCTACAAACCGCCTCAGCGGAGATTCGGAAACGCGAAGGCGTGGTGAAGGCTGAGCGCTCCCCGTTGTTGCCGCAAGTTGATCTGCTGGCAGACGCCTCGAGATATCGCTTCGATCATGGCATTCTGCCCGGGGCTGACCCTCGCAACCTGCATTTCGACAACATGATTTACACCACCGGGGCAGAACTACATTTCCTGGCTTGGGACTTCGGCAAGACGTCGGCCCAGCTTCAAGCCAGTCGGCAGCGGGTTGATTCCAGCAAACTTCTCCTCGACCGACAGCGAGAGGAAGTGATTTACAGCGTAGCGGGCCTTTTCCTGAAAGCGGAAACCTATGACGATCTAATGGAGGCCGCCCAGGCAAGAAGGAAGAGCCTCGAAGCACTTCTTGAGCAAACCCAGAAACTCCTAAAGGGGGGGCGGGCGGTGCCGTTGGATTTACTGAAGGTACGGACGCGGCTTGCGCAGGTTGAAAGTGACATCGCCACACTCCAGGCCGGGCGGCAAGGCACGATGAGCGCGTTGCTGGCCGCCATGGGTTGAGAAGGAGAAGTCCCAACCCTCATCAAAGGGGAGGCTGCGGGGGCCCCGCAGGCACCCCCCAAGCCGGAGGACGAACTGCTGCGAGAGGCATTTGCCCGCCGGCCCGATTTGGCGGCCGCCATGGAAGAATCACGGGCGGCCGATTTGCTGGTGAAGTCGGCGCACCGTTCTCTCCTTCCACGATTCGATTTTCGCGCCGCGACCTATGATTACGGAGCGAATTCGCCGATTGCGTTTGGAGCGGTCATTGGCCAGATCCTCCCGCAGCTTCATGTCCCCGCTCCGTCGGTGAGTCACTGGCAAGCCGACTGGGTGGTAGGCGGCCGTGTTACCTTTCCGTTGTTCGACGGTGGAAGGCGGCGGGGCGAAATCATTGCGGCTGAAGCGCAGCGCCGGCAGGCTGAATCGGCCGTTCTTCGCACGCGGCTGGCCATCAGCCGGGAAGTGAGAACTTCCCAGGCCAATCTTGCCAGCGACCAGCAGCGGGTGATGTCCCTCGAAGCTTCCGTCGCTCAAGCCCAGGAGGCTTTGAGACTGGAGCGCCTGAAATACCAAGCTGGACGAAGTGAGATCAACTTTGTGTTGGATGCCGAGGCCGCCCTGCTGACCAATGACTCGCTGCTCAGGGAGGCTCGTCGTGCCATGCAGATCGACCACTTGGCGCTGGATCTGAGCCTGGGAGGCATTCAGTCCGCCATCCCTTGAAGGCCCGCATTCTACTGATATCCAAACCTCAGGCCGGGCGGCACGGACTTCGGTCAGGGTGCGGAGACCCCACCGGCGCTGATAACCTGACCAGTTTCAGTCACTGTGATAGCAGCTCTTCAACTGTGGAAGTTTTGGGTTTGCAGAAGCCTTGAATGACACCTTGGAAGAGCGACCTGATGTGCACCGTGCGTCGCTATCCAGCTTTTAGCCCGGGCTTCCAAACCCACCGCCGACCGACTATCCTTACTTGCCCCGGGAAGCAAGGACAAATTATGAGCTCGACTTCCGCGCCCGCACAAAAGCGCTCATGAATTTGCTGTCCACCAGCGGCGCGATGGCATCGACGTCGATCCCCTCGCTGGTGAGGAATTGCCGTGCATCCTCGACCCGGTAGATACGAGTTGGCTCGATCTCGATCTCCTGAAACCCTGCAGCGGCCAGTTTGGAGCGATACGCTGACTCTTCGAGCGCGCCGGCCACGCAGCCGACCCAGAGTTCGACACTCCTCTGGATGTCGGCCGGCGTCTCTCCCCGAACTACGACATCGGAGACCGCAAACCTCCCTCCCGGGCGCAGCACCCGGAACGCCTCTCGCAAAACCCGGTCTTTGTCCGCCGAAAGGTTGATCACGCAGTTCGAGATGATCACGTCGACGGAGTTGTCGGGAAGGGGAATACTCTCAATTTCCCCTTTCAGGAACGCGACGTTTTCAACTCCCGCCTTACGCTGGTTCTCGCGCGCCAGTTGCAGCATTTCGTCGGTCATGTCCAGACCATAGGCCTTGCCTGTCGGACCCACCCGCTTTGCGGAGAGCAAGACATCGATGCCTCCGCCAGACCCCAGGTCGAGCACGGTCTCACCAGGATTAAGTTGGGCAAGTGCGGTGGGATTGCCGCAACCGAGCGAAGCGAGCACGGCCTCTGCGGGCAGGTGGGCTTTCTGGGTCTCATCGTAGAGATTCGAGGTAACGAAATCGAGCACGTTCTCAGCGCCGGAAGTCCCGCAGCAGGAGGAGGCGCAGCAAGACGCTTTATCCTCGCCGCTTTGAACCCGAAGCGCCGCCTGCCCATATTTCTCTTTCACTGTTTCCTTGATGTTCTGAGTGTCCATCGCTTCTCCTTTTTTGGTCAGCCGGCATTCTCGCTCGGCAGTATTTGCTCAGTCTCAGTCTACGCATCAGCGCGTCTCTAGCTTTGTGCTTCGACCCTGGCGTATCTGCACGAGGTCTTTTGGCTTCAACGCCTTGTTCCGCGTGCAGCACTCGGCGTAGAGAAAGTTCAGCAGCTCTTGCAGCACCGTCGTGTTTGCCTTGTACCAGAGGTATGTGCCTTCGCGCCGGACGATGACCAAGTCTTCGTTCTTGAGCTTATCAAGGTGATGGGAGAGCGTAGAACTCGGGATCGCCAGTTCGCCTTGAATGTCGCCCACCACCATCCCGTCGGGATCCGCTGCCACCAGCAAGCGTATGATGCGCAGCCGTGGCTCAGCGCCCATGGCCGCGAACCTATCCGCGCAGCGCGTCACCTGCTCGGTGCTCATTGTTCGATCCATTCTTCTATATTAGTAGAAATATAGAATAATGGCAAGGACTTTTTCTCGAGAGCCAAGTTGTACGATCTTAGATCCGCGCGGGCGAATTTGGTACATGGGCGGACCGCACGCAGACTTGATGTTCAGGGCATTTTCGGACCGCACCCCCCACCTTTGATTTCCCCGGCCACCCTCCTTTTTTGACGCCCTTACTTATCACGGGCACGGCAGGTTGGAGGCTGCAAACAGACCAAGGAGGTCAACGGAACGGCCGAAGTGAGCCGCCATGCCACTCAAGCGAGGCAATGGTGATCTGAGCTTGAATTGGTGGGGCATGCGGCGTACGATTTGTGATCTTGAAATCGGAAGTTGCGGTTCAAATGGAGGGCTCATCATGAGCACTAAATCGGATCTCACGATTTCACGCCGCCGGTTCATGCAAACGGCCACCTTGGCATCGGCTGGGCTTTGTCTCGGGCCACATTGGGCGTTCGGACACATCGATGTGACAAAGCCCATGAAACGCGAAATGGGCCGCCTGCATTTTGAGGCGACTACGCTCGGTCTTGGTGGACAAGCCTCCCTTCAATGGACCCCTGCGGACGTCGAGCCGACCAAAATCATTTTGAAAGCCTTCAACCTGGGCATCAACTACTTCGACACATCGAATGCGTACGGCCCGAGTCAGTCGAATTACGGAAAGGCCTTCCGAGAACTCCAGTTGATTCCCGGGCAGCCGGGGTATAAGGAATCCACCAGGCGTTCGATCTTCTTGACCAGCAAGACGATGCTACGTTTCGCGAAAGGGGGATGGAAGAAAGAGGGGCTACGGAGCTTTACCAACGGACCCGAGGGCTCCGGCGCGGTGGAGGACCTCAAAAGAAGCCTGACCCAGATATTCGGCGACGGGCAGGGGTATTATCCACTAGGGGCATACCTCGATATGGTTCTTATCCACAATCTGACAACCAGGGAAGAAATCGATGCGGTTTATGAGGGTTTGGCGAAACCCGACCCGCGTGCCGAGAATATCGGGGCACTCGCCGCGCTCATTGATTATCGGGATGGCACCAATCTGACCGGCCTCAATCCGAAAGAAGAGAAGCTGATTCGCCGCATCGGATTCTCTGGACATC
>Ga0315284_10009022_pt1 | contig 14238 bp, 12 predicted proteins | sample YL17G09_16_MG_FD_203696 | JGI IMG/M metagenome (GOLD analysis project Ga0315284, IMG submission 203696) | Sediment microbial communities from Yellowstone Lake, YNP, Wyoming, USA - YL17G09_16 | ecosystem: Environmental > Aquatic > Freshwater > Lake > Sediment | place: USA: Wyoming | collected... | reverse complement strand
CCTCCTCTTTCCTTCCCTCGCCCGCCTCTCCTCCCATCTCCAGCTCGGCTCCCTCTTCCAGCTCGGGTACTTCGTCCAGCTCGGGCACTTCGGCCAAAGCGGCATCCAGAGTTGCCCATGCCTTATTATTCATTTCACCGGCGTACGTGCTTATAACCAGCATGTTCCGGGCGCGCGTAGATGCCACATACATCAGCCGCTGTTCCTCCGCTTCCTCATAGCGCTTTTCCTCTTCGGCCTTCTCCTCCCAGTCGCAAGGCTGGGAAAGCATCACTTTTTGATAGAGGCCGGCCGGTTTAAAAAACGTAAACCAGCCTTTCGGCCGTTCACTTCCTTCCGCTCCTCCCCCCGCCTTCCCGCTTTCCTTCCCCTCCTCAACCCGCACAACCCGCACTACGTGTTTTTCAACGGGATGATCCTTCATACCCGCCGGATTCGCTAGGAAAACGACCGGCGCCTCCAGGCCCTTGGCCTTGTGCAAATTCATCAGCCGGACGGCGTTCTCTCTTCCTGGAGTGAGACTGATCTCCTCAATATCGCCCACCTCTGCCAACTCCTCCAGGAGCTCAACCGCTCCTGCAAACGAAGTCGCGCCCTTCCGCTCCTCATTCCGCAGCAACTCGAGAAGCTTTAACATGTTCCCCACTCGGCTGCTGCCTACCTCCCTTGATGCCAGGTAGTTCAGAATCCCGGTCTCCTCAAATATTTTCTCCAATGCTGCCGACGGCGGCATCTTCAACGTCCACCCTCTCCACTCCCGCATCTTGGCCATCGCGAGCCCCACATTCACCGCCCCCACGCTCTTGCTCTCCACGATATCGCGCGCCGTAGCCATAAAATTAAACCTTCCGCCCTCCCTCCGGAATGCCATCAAATCGTTATCGCTCACCCCGAAGAAAATCCCCCGCAGCACGGCCACCGCATAGATAGGGTTATCCGGATCGTTGAGCGCCGTGGCCAGGTTGGTGATTTCACCGATCTCTTCCGACTCGGCAAAGGCATCGCTGCCCGTTATCTCAAACGGAATGCCGCGCTCCTCAAGAGCCCGCGCATAAACGCTCATGAACTTTTTATACCGGTAGAGGATCATAAAATCGCGCGGCTGAGCCTCCGCTCCCAATCCTTTCTCCTTTTCCTCCTTGCTCCGCGAAAGCCGCAGCTTGCCTTCGCCGCATGCCTTCCCAATCCATTCGGCGATCGCCGCCGCATCGGCCTCCGCGATCTCCTCCCCCTTGTTCCGGGCCACCTTCGGCATTATGATCTTGTAGACGCCGCATGTTGTCCCCGCCTCTTCCTCCCTCACCGTATCGAGCGGCGCGAAAGCCGCTTGATATCGGGTCGCTTCGGCCGGGAAGGCTATCTTGAAAATCGGGTTGTTCCATTGGGCAAGCGCGTTTAGGGACCGGAAATTCGATGTCAGGCTCAGCACTTCACCGCCGCTCTCGACCGCTATCCTCTTCAAAAGATTATAAGTATCAATATCCGCCCGCCTGAATCGATAGATCGACTGCTTAGGGTCGCCCACCAGGAACAGCGCCCCTGGCGCGAGCCGCGCCTTTTGCCAATCCCGCTCCTCGAAATCGACTCCTTTCAGATAAAGCAGCATCTCCGCCTGGATGGGGTCCGTATCCTGCAATTCATCCACCAGGATGTGAGTGAACCTACGGCTGAAAAAGCGTCGCACCTCAGAGTTGTCGCGCAGCAGTCTCCGAGCCTGCATCAACAGGTCCTCGAAATTCAGCTTGTTTTCCTCCCGCCGCCGATCCTCGTAATATAGAATCGCCGGCCCCAGGAAACGCACGATCCTATCATGCCTATATTCTCGCCACTCCCGAAGAGCCTGCGATATAACGCTCCCTTTGAACGTATCGAACTCACTCCTCGCCGTCTCGGCGCATTCTCTATCCCGCCAGCGGTTCAAGGCGACTTTCGCGTCTTTATCCAGGAACTCGAATGTCTCCATGAGGAGGCGGTGGTCGTCGAATCCGAGTTTATCCTGGCGGCCAAAACAACGCGCCACCAGCTTCTGCAAACCGTCGTAACCCTTTTCGGGCTTCTGCTTCGGCATTAATTGACGCGCCAGCTCGAGAAACTCGTCCAGCTTATTCTTAAGTTTCGCGAAATCCGGAATGCTCGCGCTCCCTCCGATGATTTCTACTTCTGGATAAAGCGCCACTGCCTCGAAAGCGCCTTTCAAATCCTCCGGCGCCAGGCCGACCTCTTCCAGGCCCGCGACGATTTTTTCCTCCTCGAGCCTGACCTTGACCATGTAATCGTTCCAGCATTTCTCTTGAAAAACCTGATCCTCGATCTCCTCCATCTCGACGAAATCGGGGTCGAGGCCGATCTCTATCGGCCGTTCCCTCAGCAGTTTGGCGCAGAACGAATGGATCGTTCCGATATAGCACTGTTCAAGGTTTTGAAGGGCCTCCTCCAGCCGAGACTTGACTTGTTCATTTTCCTCGGCGGCCAGCCTCCGCTCAAGCTCGATCTGGAAGCGCCCGCGAAGTTCCGCCGCGGCCTTCCGCGTGAAGGTGACTGCAGCCAGCTTGCCGATGCCGCACCGCCCGGCGCAGAGCAGCGCGATCATCCGGTCGACTAGGCTTTTCGTCTTCCCGGATCCCGCCCCGGCTTCGACAAACAGTGTCTTATCCAGGTCCTCGACGATCTTTTGTCTGGCCGCCGCATCCGACAGAGCGCCGCCAGACTTCGCGCCCATCATCAAATTCTCCTCATCATTCGTATTTTTTAAGCTTTTCGAAAAATCCGAAGACTTCAGGATTGCCGTCTTTCTTCTGTTTGGCCCGCTCTTTGGCGGCTTCACCCCCGCACACGGGAGCATAATCGCAATAATCGCATGCGGCTTCCGGATTGACCACAAACCGACCCTCCTTCAGGGCCTTCATCAATTCGCTCAGCAAGCGCCCCAGCTCGCCTCTATCCACCTCCTTGATAATGATTTCCTTTCCCTCGCCCCGGCGCGTCGGGAAAGAATATCCGCCCTCCACGACGCGCGGCGCAGGGTCGATCTTCATCTTCTTCAGGATTTCCTCGGCTGCTACCGAGTACAGGGCATGCTGCAGGACTCTGCCTTCGCCGAAGCACTTCAGGTCTTCGAATTGCGAGTAGCTCCCCGTCTTATAATCGATCACCCGGTAATGATTCCCGCTGATCCGGTCGATCCGATCGATGCGGCCCGCCAAAAAGAAAGCGCGCTGGTCATCAGGGTCGCAAATCAAGCTTATGGGTTCATCCATGCCCTCAGACTCTTCCGACCTCTTCTTTCTCCCAAAACTAATCTCGAAGAGAAGCGGCTCGACCCTCTCCGCACGCTTCCCTTCCGCTCCAATAAAAACATTCAATTCCTGTTCGATCGCCTTCCTCTCCCGCTCGAATATCCCCTCTGAAGGCGGCGGGATTTCTTCCTTGTATCTCGCCACGACGTCCGCGCCGATCTTATGGATAAGCGCCTCGTGTTTTTTCGGGTCGACCACCTCGCCCCGTTTCCCTAGCTCTCTCATGAACAGGGCGAATATCTCATGAAGGAGGGATCCTCTTTGCATCGGGTTCAGCCACTTCGAGGCGTCGAGCTCGAGCTCGTCCGGCTTTTGGACGTCCAGGACATACCGCAGGAAATACCCGAAAGGGCAACGGCTGAGAAGCTCGAGCCGCGATGCAGACATGACGATGTCTTGATTGAACAGGGGGCAGACTTCTTCGGGGGATACCCTGATCTTCCCCTCATATTCGGAGACGATCGGTTTGTCGCGCTTCTCCGAGGCGAAGATCCCGCGGCTGAGGCCGCTGAAAACGCTTTTCACCGAATCCAAGCCGTCTCGGAGCTCACCGCGAGGCGCCAAGCGCGCCAACCACCAGTCGATCTCGTCGAGAACGGCGGCTGATGATTTTTCCCCACTTTTTTCCTCTGGAAGAAATCCTCTCGCCTCCGGCAGCCTGGCCACGAGCGCTGAATAATCGAGCGAAGGCTCGCCCTCCAGGAGTCGCGCCGCCTGCAAGATGAGCGATGACGGAAAGGACTGCCTTCCCTCGACGACATCGTATGACGAATAGCTCAAAATGACTCTCCCGCGCTCACGTCCCCGGAGCGAGGCCAGAAGGCCGGCCATCGCCCACAGGTTTTCGCGCAGCGAATCCGCGCTCGTCACCAGGGCGGGCGACAATCGCTCCCTTTCCTCATCGAGAAGGATGGGATCCTGGATCCCGGCGGCGGGAAAAGTCCCCTGGTCAAGCCCGACAAAAAAGGTCACAGGCCGACCCGAGAATCCGCCGGAGCGCCAGCCCGAAAGATCGATATGCCCGGGAGCAGGCCCCGAAGCGCCCACGCGCAGCGCGCCCGCGATGCTCCTGAGCCATTCGAATGCGGCCCGCCGCTCGATCGGTGCGGTCTGGTATGAGGCGGATTCATCGAGCTTGGAGAGAAGGATGGCCCGAGCCTCGGCATCGTTTTCTCCGTAGATGCATGAGAACTTGCCAATGACCGCGGCGAATCCCCGGCAGAGGGCGGCAAAATCGATTTTATCCTTATCGTCGGCGCAGGGCAGAGGCGCCAAGATTTCTGCGACGAATCTTTTTAAGCGCTCGATCTCCTCGACATGGTCCCGATATTTCTTTGCCTTCTCGGGCGAGTCTTCCTCTTCCTCAGCGGCCCGGCCGCTTTCCTTGGCGCTCTCGGCGAGGATTTCGAGACGGGATAGATATCTTTCCCTTCCCCAGCCGATCATGGCGCTTTTCAGGTAGCGGCCGGCCTTGAGCGGAGAAATCGCGGCTGTTCCTTTGCCTGAGGGAAGCGAGAGGGCGCCCGCTTCGATGAGCGCGCAGATATCGGAAACCAGGAAATCGTGTTCCATCCAATCGATGAGCCCGGAGAAGACTTTTCCGGGAGAGGTGAAGGCGACCGGGATGCCTTCGGCATAGGTCACCTTAAGGCCGTTTTTCGCAGCGAGGGCATACATGATTGAAGGATAGACTGCGCCGGACGGATGGATGATCTCGACTTCATCGAGCGGAATCTTTTCGGCGATGATCATCTGTAATATTTTCCGGGATTCGTTGGTCGGCCCGATGGCCGTGAAAATCTGAAGGGAGCTATCCGGGAAAGGCACCGGGGCATCTTTAGGCGCGAAAAGCCAGGGCAGGCGGTCGATGTTGGCTGTAGGCGGTGAGCTCGTCGGGGCGAAAGAACGAGATGGAGAACCCGACATTTTCCAAAACCGGCGCGGACGGACGAGGCCAAAAACCGGATCCTGCGGAATCAAGACAAGATTCTCTCCGGCAAGTTCCTCAAGAAATCGGTGCTCCAGATGATCCAGCGCCTGGTCTTGAAAAGACAGATAAAATTCCTGATCGTGCGAGGTTCGCCTTTGTTTCCGCCATAGGTCAATTCTGCTCAGGGCAATTTCATACAGCCCGGGCATATCGATTTTCTTCTCTTTCCGGATCTCATCTTCATATCTCTTTAGAAAAAGGATAATCTCCTCCCCTTTTTGTTGAGAGATAAAATGGGAGGGCGAGATATCCGCGCTTTTCAACGCGCCCATTCTCAGAGAAAAAACTGAATTCCGGATTATCCGGACAATTCCCGATGTCGCTTCAACCTTTCCAAAGTAACCAAGTTTTCCCCCTTCCTTCAGTTCTCTAAATATCCTATCAACAAGGAAAAGAGATGCGGTCCAGGAAACGAGCTTGATCCCCTGCCCTGAGAGCTCGGCTCCCGCCACTTCTTGTGCCAGCGACGGGAGCGTCACAAAATGCAGGTTTGCCCAATTCTCTGTTTGTTGCGCGAGGACATTTCCTATTTGGTGCCCTAACTGATAAGTGGGGACGATAAGATATTTCTTCGCAAGCGGATATTCGCGGAGAAAACCGGCCAAGAAACTAATTGGCATTTCCTTGGATGCTTAAATCCAACAAGTTATCTAAATATTTTTCTTCATACTTTCAATTTCTATTGTTGAACCTAAACCCCGGACTTACGTCCGGGGAATCCTCCCGCGCATGCTTCGCATGTCCGACTCCGTCGGAACCCACTCCATCCACGGACTTACGTCCGGGGATTTGCGGCGGTACTTTAAATCCATCAAGAAATAGCTTGTAAAAATTCATCTATCAACAAATTAAAATCTCTTTCCAAGTTGAAATCTTCGGGATCGGCGTAGAATACCAGTCCAGTCTCATCTTTCGCCATTTCGTATTTTCCATGTTTTTTGAAGGAACTAATTTTCTCATAAAGCTTGTCAGGAGCATCATAAAACCTTACGACAAAATAAGGATAGTCCGAATCTGACCAAAACCAATTAATGGCAATTTGAATCGTTACAGGATTATTTCCGATCGTTCCTGATATTGATGCGTTTATTAGCGGATATTCATCCCAATATTTTGTGCTTCTTACTTTAGTTGTCTCTTTCGGTTTGAATGTATACCCCCAATTTTTCCTCTTTTTTAATATTTCCTGTAGTTCACTTTGGGTGTTTCTAAAGAATTCCGTCATGATTTTCGAAGCTTGCTTATACCTCTTCATTCCTTCAGACAGGAAATCTCTCATTTCATTCTTCATTTTTCATCCCCTCCCTCAAAATTTGTATCATTGAATTTAGAACATAATTATTGCTTATTCGTTTTTTCTCTACATCGATATAGGGATGCCTTAATAATTTTTGCTCTATGGCGCCAAGAAAAGAATACGCCCAAGCTTTCCACGAGACCGGTTCTGCGGAGAAAAGTAGGGATTTTCTGATGGAGATCGCCACATCTTCCCAAGTCAAATATGCGATTTTTGTCGCCCCCGCGTCCTTTATATCTAACCATTGGCTGGCTTGACTACTGAGAAGAAGTATAAAATCGCGCCACAAACTATCTTGGGCTCGATATTTATCTCTCATCCGCCTCGCGGTATTATAAGTTTTCTTAAGATTGGGATCACCGGTTTTCACTTCAACATGAACGTATATCCCATTTTTCCACTTAATAACGAGGTCTCCGCGGCACCCTTCATAAGAAGGCTCTCGTTCGGCAAAATCCAGAGCCAAAGTACTGCCCTTACTTAGGCCGCGCATTTTAAAGAGAATCCGTGAGAAAAATCCCGTTTTTGATGATACCACAAGATGTCCAAGCCAATCGGACCAATCTTCTTCCCGGTCCAATCTGAGCGGCCTGAATATATTCCAATTATAATAAGTCGAATCGCCGCCATAATCTTTTAGTTTTATATTCCATTCATCTAAAAGACCGATTATTTCGATTTTTTCCCTCTCATAGCATTTTTCTGATTTTTCGATTAGCTTATCAAAAACGCTCCAATCTTTATCTGAGAAGACGATCTTATAGGGAAGCTGATAATTCCAATTTCTAAAAACATCCCACTTTGATTTAACCATTTTAACCCCGGATAATTTTGCTCGGCATATTTATCCAGCGCTTTCGGCCTCCTGCTTTTTCTTCTTAAGCGCTGTTGACCCCTCCTTTTTTATTATACCACCTGTAAAGTTAGAGTTCCAAGCGCAAAAGCCTCGGGAGCTGGGGGGCGATAACCCAAAGAGCTGTGAGGCCGGACCCTGTTATATTCTCGGCGCCAGTTCTCTATGACCACCCTGGCCTCCGACAATATGCCGTAAATCTCTCCGTTGAGCAACTCGTCCCCCATCTTCCCGCTGAACGATTCCACGTATCCGTTTTCCCATGGGCTCCTCGGCTCAATGAATAACGTCCGGATTTGAATCTCAGCCAACCACCCCCTGACCGCTTTGGCTGTGAACTCCGGACCGTTATCAGACCTAATATATTCCGGTGTTCCATGAGTGAGGAATAATTCACACAGCTAATCCAGTACATTCTGAGAACTCATGCCTCTAGCTAGGGTCTGCTGAAAAAGCCAATAACTTTCCGTAAGCTATTGACATTAATATAATTATATGATATTTTGCGGATCGATTCCATGCCCCAAATGCACGCTTTTCGCGATCACCCCCTCGAAAACCGTGCACTTTCACAGGGAGATCCGCGCCATGTACAAGCCCAAAGACCGTAAAACACAGGTTCTTTTTCCAGAACTCTTTCCCTTCGGCGGCAGCCTCGATGAACGGAACCGCTGGCTTCGGATTCGAGAACTCATTCCTTGGGAGGAGCTCGAGTATGAATATTTTAAATACTTTTCCGATATCGGACGGCCGGCCAAGGATGCGCAACTCATTCTGGGGCTTCTCCTGCTCAAGCACATGACCAAGCTCAGCGACCGCGAGATGATCGCCGAGGTCATGGAAAACCCCTACATGCAGGCGTTCTGCGGGTTCCACTCCATGGCCACGACGGCGACGCTGGACGCGAGCACGCTGACGCAGGCAAGAAAGCGGCTGGGGCCGAAGTTTTTCCGGGAGCTGGAGAAAAAGACCTATGCGGTGCTGATCGAGCGGAGAATCATCAAGGCCCGAGGAATGCTGGCCGATGCGACCGTGTTTCCGGAGGAGATCAAGTTCCCGACCGACGTCGGGCTTCTCAATGACGTCCGGCGCTGGCTGGTCAAGACGATCCGGTCTCTGGGCGGGAAGATGAGGACGCGAAGACGGAAAGCGGAGAAGGACTACCTCCGGTTCAGCAAGACCAAGAGGAAGACCAAAAAGATCATCCACAAAGCGAAGAAGGCGATGCTGCAGTATGTGCGGCGAAACATTCGTCAACTGGAGAACTTCCTTCAGACAACTCCCATCGTGGAGAAGAAAATCCTGGAATGGTTGGCTGTTTCGAAGGAGATCGTCCGTCAGCAGTGGGAGATGTATAAAAAGAAAGTGAATCGGATCTCCGGCCGGATTGTGAGTCTTTATCGGCCGTACGTGAGGCCGATCAAGACGGGAAAGCAAGGGAGGGAAACGGAGTTCGGGGCGCGAGGCGCGTTGACGCATGTGGACGGCTTCCTGTTCCTGGACCACTGGAAGCACGAAGCGTTCAACGAATCGGAGTGTGTGGCCCGGCACTTGGCGGCGTACGCGGAGAGGTTCGGCAAACTTCCACCGTACTTCGTGGGCGATACGAAATACGGGACGAGGAAGAATCGCGCGGACCTTGAAACGCTTAACGTGCGGCCGTCGTTCAAACCGCTGGGACGGAAGACGAAGCCAGGCGGGAAGGATCCGTGGTTCCGCAGGAAGCAGAAAGAACGGAACCGGATCGAAGGCGGGATCGGACACGGCAAAGAGCATTTTGGCTGGGCTCGTGTGAGGTATAAAGGCGAAGAGACCTCGGAAGTATGGGTGAGGGCGAGCCTGTTGGCGATGAACTTGAAGACGGCGTTGAAGAGGGCGTGAGAAAAACGAAGACGGAAAACGAGAAGATACCATAATGCCCGAATTAGGCTGCGGTCGTGCCGCTTGCGACGGTGGAACAAACATTATTCAGCAGACCCTAGCTACATACAAGGCTAAACACTCTCGGGCGTATTCATCAAGAATGACCAAAATACGCAGCGGTCGTCCCTCCGATCTCATGGTCATGACCAAATCAGGGGGCAGGTTCAGAGCCTCGAATTTTCACTTCACAGGTGGTGCAATGATCGGGGGCGGGTCACGTCGAGGTTCAGTATTTTGTAAACTTATAACAAAAGGGCTATCGTCAAGCCACTTCCTAATATCGTTACTCATATAGGTACTGACAATAACATCTGATCCACCCCAATACGAAGACGACCGAGCACTATTAACGAAATCACCTGATTCAACACAACCCATTATTACATCCAGTTTATGAGCTATTTCTTGATTCAATTATGTCCTTATAAAAGTATTTAATATGTCGCTTGACTCTGCCAATTCTACAAGCTAAATCCGAATATCTAGAATTTTTTTAATGATTCTAATTGCTTTTTCTTTATCATCATAGTCCTTATATAATATTTCAAATATCGATTTCAGCAAGGCTCGATTCTTTTTATTTGAGCTGTTTCCATTTGTGTCTAGGTGATGCTTAGAATTCTGGATCCCTGAAATAAGCTCATCTATATTTTCATCAATTGGATCATTTTTGATTTTAAAACACATCAGTTCTCGTAATATTACCCGTTTTTGATAATCTGCGAGATAGCCTTCTTTTAATATATTTTTAGCTTGTTCTATAATTTTTATTTCCTGGCTATTAATTCGTGCTTTACCTCTTTCTATTGATATTTGCCTAATTCTTTTTGATATCGGCAATCCTATATTTTTAATAAAACTCTCATAGAAATCGTCTTTTTCTTTATTATCCTCAAAATCATCCCGTCTGGAATTCGGGATGAGATGTTCATCAACGGTATAAATTTCTCCAACGAGATAATTGTTAAATCTTTTTTCTCTAAAAAATTCACTCAATAATTGGTTATCACCCACTAATATGTTGTCTCTTCTAACCCTGATGCCGTCAAAATTGCTATGAGATGAAATCGTGCCTAGTAGCTTACTCCTTGCCATCCATCCAAATGCCAAGGAACGTCCGTCAATGTTAAAATTAATAAAGTCAATTCCACTAATACGATCCTTTTTATCTCCTCTTAAGCGGATTTCATCTGCGTATGGCTTAAAAATCTGTTCTCCATTTACAGCTATCTTGTAAGTTTCGTAATTGGGGATTCGCTTTTTAAGTTCGGCTTCGATTTCGTTTCCAAAACTAAATTGCTTTTTATTAAAAGAAACTGGGGCAACACTGGCAATATACTCTTTAATTAGGGGGACATTTAAGAGCATATCCCGAGAACTATTGAGATTTACCATTTCAACTTCGAAAAAATGGCCCTCAATATCTCTATCATATTTTTGCTGTTCAAAACTAATAATTTCTTTGAGAATGCCCTGCGTATCGTAATGATTATCAGATTTAATTAATTTGCCTAATTTGCAGCAATCCCAGCTGCTAACCGTACATAGTTCCTCGCCGAAAAACTTCGTTTTAAATATCAAGGAGTCACAGTATCCGAGGCCGCCCAATCGACCGATCCCCCTAAAACCCCGATTTTCATTCAATCTTTTTTTACTGTTCCCTATATCATGAAGGATCTCCCATGATTGGTTTGATGAGATGCCTGAACCATTATCAATTATTTTCAAACAGTGGGTAATTCCGTCAATTTGTATTTCGATTTTTGGATCATATCCGAGTAATCCGTTTCGCTTTCGAAACTCATCTATTGCATCTGTTGCATTCTGAATATATTCCCTTATTAGCATTAGCGGATGGTTATACATACCGATAGATAGGCTATCAAGGATATATTTCCCAATGACAGGCTTTTTTGATTCCATTTATTTCTTAATGATTTCTTTTGTATTTAAATGAAAAGATAATAATTTTTTAATCCTTCTATTCTTCGTTGCCATAAATGCCTTTTCGATTTGTCTCCCATCATACGAAGATAACGCGTTTATGAGTTCTCTTTTCTCATCAGAATCGAGTTTGGAGAAAATTTCTTTCCATTTCTTAACATAAGGCATAAGCCGATTTTCGTATTTACGTATCCGTTCCCAGTTCTTTTTTAGCCGATTTCTAATGAACTCGTCTGGCATTAATAATATTTCTATAAATTCTTCTGGATTTCTGCCAAACGCTTGTTCAAAAAATTGTTTACCTGTCATTACAGGTCCTTTTATCACGCTTAAAATAACCTGAACACCGCGAAGATACCGTTTATTCCAGTGTTTATTGCCCGTATCCACATTTCGATTTTTTGCATCCAGTGGGATAAAACGCATTGGAAACGAATAAATAGTTGTTTTCACTCCTTTCCCGCTTGAAGATTCATTTTTAAATTCTTCATTGAGATTGATATTGATTTTTAATCTTTCATAAAAATCTTCAGGGCTATCCAGGTAGTTATAAAGGATGTAATTCGACATGTCTATTTGTCCATATTCATGGGCTAATCGAACGGCTTTAACGTATGCGTCTTTATATGACATATCGTCGAACGCGAGCCGCATGGGTTCGAGTGGTATCTCGGCAAGCCTCTTCATTTTTTGGGCTGTTAAAAGCCTGGGATCTAGTCCCTGATTAAAATCCACTATCCTCCGCTTTTTTGTTTTGCCGAAGGAAGCCCCTTTTATAAACCCGACAGATTTAATATCATCAATAATCTTGTCGAAGTATTTTGAAAAAAGTACGTTATTATCCATAAGAAGAAGATTGCGTTTTTCTCCATAGCGAGAAATCACTTCATTAATATTTTTTCTTATATCGATATAAGTCACGAAGGAGGGCTCAAATTTATTTACGGCACAGAACGTGCAGTTACGCGGGCATCCTCGAGTGGCATAGCCTAGGTAAGCATCGGTATTATCATATGAAAAATCGATTTGTTTCACAATGTCGTAATCGGGAGGCAAATCGTCAATATTTACATCGTCATCATACCCGATAAGCCTAGAATTCGTTAAAAGGCCTATAATTGGCTGTATTCCCGTAGCATTAAATAATTCCGACGGAAGAAGACTCGCGAGTATCCCTCCGACAAATATTCTTCGCGAAAAAGAAAAGAGTGTTTCCCGATAAAAATTGATCGTTTTAACTGTTTCTTTCCAGGTGTAAGTAAAAAGTGTTGTTATATATACTCGATCCCAGTACTCATCTCTAACCTGGGTATTGCACCCTCGTACAAAGGTAACTTTATCTTTCTTGATATTTTTATGGTAAGAAGATAGCTTCATAAGTCCAAGAGGAGGATATTTACTTTCGTACGCGGGCTCGACTAGCAGAATGTTATTCATGGGTCTTTAAAAAGAGCCTTACGCAATTTACTTTTTACATAATTATTGACGGTTCGATCCTCATTTTTTGCTCGCTCAATTAATTCTTTGTATGTTTCAATTCCAATTATTTCCTTTATTTCCGAAGAAGAAAGATCCTTACATTTATCGTATATGATGTCTTCCGAATTAATGGATATTGTAACGTCCTTCTTTTTTCGATTATGAAGATCTCCATTCGGGAAATATAGGCTTATGAAAACTCTTGACATTTCAAGCCTATATTTAATTTATATACCACATTGTGTGGTATGTCAATGTAAATAAAAATATTAATCTCCTACTGCTTAAACTATTTATTTTTCGAAATAAAAAACATTACTCGTTTCTCTAGACGGTCCACTCTGTTATGTATTTTCTTTAATTCATATAGGCATTTATCTTGAATGCTCTTTTCATAATTCGCCAATTTTTTTTCTATTTCAAATTCACTAATGAACTTTCTAAATGTATGTATTCTTTCAAAACAATTATGTCCAAATCCTTGTTGCTGACTACGTTCGAAGGCTTCTTCGAATTTTATATCTCCATATACAAATTTTTTCTGATTTTTATGATTAGATTTAGCTATCACCTTAAGCTTATCTCGCAAATCTACAGCCCGCGGTATTTCACCGGAATTAATTTTTTTAATGATGTTTTTATCTATTATAGAAAATTCTTCTCGCATCTTTTTAATATCGCGACTCTTTAAGTATTCGTCATAATAACTCCATTTATCGGGATCATTTTGCCCCTTTTCTACCATAAATTTATAAACCGAAATCAGGTGAGCCACTTTTTTCTTACTTAATCCGCTTTCAAGAGCGATTTTATGTTGGTCGATCTTGTGTAGGTAATGTCTTCTAAAAAGAAATCCTGCCTGCTCGTAAGGCGCCCAGTCTTTTTTCCCTATTAAATGAAATTCTCCTAAAAGCGCAAATACTAAGCTATCATCTGTATCTGATGGGTACACTTTTGCTTTTATTAGTCCCCACTTAATGGCATCTTTCTCATATAACAACCGATATGCTGCTAATCGGCTATTGCCTTCTAATACGACATTTTTGCGCACTATTATTGGTTCCAATAGGCCATCATTAAGTTTTATGCTTTGAACTAGCTGTTTAACATGTTCCATAGATCGTAGTTTTTCAAATATTTCTTCTTGGCTAGGGTCATGTTTATCGCTATACATAAAAGAATATATGCGAGGGTTGTCAACGTAAAAAAGAAGATCTATATGAGGCATATAGCCAATAGTCGTCTCTATATCGTTTCCTCTTATTCGGACAATTTCTTTTTCAGTCGGGCCTTGAAACATGACTCTCTCCTCTTTCAATATTTAGTATCTCTTTTATAATGTCACCATAACTATAAGAGATGTTGCTCCGATAATATTCGATCGAAATATCGTTTTGACCGAGTTGCGCAGCAAGATGTTTAGCATTAAGGAGTATATCGATCCATTCATCTATTG
>Ga0315284_10009018_pt1 | contig 14241 bp, 30 predicted proteins | sample YL17G09_16_MG_FD_203696 | JGI IMG/M metagenome (GOLD analysis project Ga0315284, IMG submission 203696) | Sediment microbial communities from Yellowstone Lake, YNP, Wyoming, USA - YL17G09_16 | ecosystem: Environmental > Aquatic > Freshwater > Lake > Sediment | place: USA: Wyoming | collected... | reverse complement strand
ATATAAAATCCTATAGCTAATCCTATCTGTGTTATGTTTGATTTTTTCATTCGACAAAGTTATGAACTTTATATGGATATTCCTAATTTTTTGTGTATAAATGTTGTAAATAAAAAGCAAATAAAATTAGGATATATCAAATATAATGTGTAACTTTGTGATGGTGCCCCTAACTTTCTTAAACCTACAAACAAAAAAAGAGGGGAACAACCCCCTCATTTCCACCTACTTCGGTAACCAGCCTAGTAGATTACCCAATCAAAAGCCTACTTTTGGGTAGTAGACAACCGCCAATGTCGAGTGTTTTCTTCTGTTTTGAATAGTTATCACACAACTATTAGAATCTTAAAAATGTCCTCCGTTATCGTCTGTTGGGTCTTGAAATTCGTATGTGTTATCATCACCGTTGCTATCCAAACTAGCGTTAGTGATTGACGCTTCGATGATGGAATCAATATCTTCATCATCTCTTAAATATTCTGTTAAAGAATCTCCTACAAGGTTTGTATCAACATCAACCAAAAATGTAGCTGTTTTTGAATAATACTTTGTTACTGTTATTGATATTTGTTTTGTTTCAATCTCTTCAGTTTGTGTAATGGCTTCTTTCAACTCATCCAATGCCAACGCCACTTCGTCACGTGGATTCATTGTGTATAAATCAAATAGTTGCATCTTATCAACCAAAGCTTCAAATTTTTCTTTTACGTTTTTCATCTGTTTGTTATTAATTGGTTATAGAACAAAGATAAGTATTTTATTTCGTTATTCCTAATTTATTTGTATAAATCTTTAATCTTTTTTCTTTCAATCTTTTCAAGTATCTCAGAATACTTGTTTTGTAGGTCATCAAACAATCCTTCATTTATCATTGATAACTTAGCAAGGTCTTTGTTTATGTTCACTTCGTGGGGCCTTTTGGTTCCGAAGTCAAGGCTACGAATTCCAGCTTCAATATTTTTTACGTAAATTTCTTCAATAGTTTTAGCACGTGCCATAATGTTTTTGGGTTTTTGTATTGGGTTTATATTTGCTTTATGTAAAGATAAGGATTACTTTCCAATAATCCTAATCTTTTTTGAATTATTTTATTCTTCCACTTCAATTTCGTCAAGTCCATCCATTTCTGCAAATGTTCTTATACTAAACTGAACTTGTTCCATGGTAGCTTCATTGGTCAATGAACGATATAATACGTCTTGTGCTTGTTCATCGGTACATTTGAATATACCTTTTACATCTGCTACACACCAAAGGTTATCTACAAAGTAACCATTTGCTTTAAGAAGGTCTTTCGCTTCTTGAATTTGGTTACTTTTTGTTTTACTTTCAATCCAAAGTGAAAAACCAAAACTTATATCAGATTCATTAAAATCAGCATAACCTTTGTTTTCTTCTTGTTCTACCTTAGAAATATGTTGTGTAATAAACTCAACTATTTCATCAAAGATTGAACCCACTGGTGATTGCATATTGATTCTATCAAACATATCAATTACCATTTCTACAATTTCTGTTTTTTCTTCTTGTGTCATATTTTCTATTTGTTTGGGTTAAAACAAAGATACAAAACTTATTTCGTATTTCCTAATCTTTTTTGAATTATCTTAGAAGTTTTTTATTGGGTTGCATATCCATAACACAATCAAACTTTGTCATCACGTCAATTGCTTCGTGGTATGGTAGATATTGAATTCTTAGTGAAAAGACAGCAATTTCTCTTTGTCCATAGTTTTCACACATAAGCTTAGGGTTTCTATCAATCCTAGCTTGTAATTCAATCAGAATCTTATCAGCTTCTTGAATTGCTTGTCTTTTGGTTGTTATTCCTTTTTGTATCATTGGGTATGTATTTGGGTACAGAACAAAGATAAGGAATACTTTTCGATATTCCAAATCTTTTTGCAAGTATTTTTTATATTTTATAATGTTCTTTCCAAAATAATAATCTCGATTGTGGTGCATTATTGATTTGTCTAATGCTTGTCTTACCCCAATGTCTAAGATTTAGTAACCTATTTCTTATTTCAGTTATTTCTTTTACTTCACTTTCTGTAAGGTTTTTAAAATGTTCATAACCTCTAATCTTTGAACGTTTTTCTGAATAACATCTATTTGTTAAATCCCAAAATCCTCGCATGAAAACTAAGTATTCTGGTGTTTCACGTTCAACCTTATCCAATTCTAACAATGCACTAACATAAAGGCTTAAATCTACATCTTCTTCTAAGAATACATATCCTTTACGCATATAAGAATAAGAACTTATCTTATCCAATAAACCTAATTGTTTAAGTCTTGATTTAGATACTTTCAACCATCCATGTTGACCATCTTCAAAAAATTCGTGTCTTACAAGTGTTTTCATAATTCTATTTGTTTATTGGGTTACAACAAAGATACAAAACTTATATTGATATTCCTAATAAAAAACCATTTATTTTCAAATAAAAAAAGGACACCTTTTGAGTGTCCTTTTCTTCATAGTTGTAGTTGTTTAATTTTTAAGCTTTTACTGGATTTAATTTATGAATCGTTACAAGTTGTGTGTAAAGTTCATTTTCATTTTCAGAAAATTTAACATTTGACTCAATTATTTTATCAGCAAATTTATCGTAATTTTTAGTCATTCTCATTACTCTATATAGAGAACGTCTTGCAAATGATTTGTTTGGTAAAGAATCTTTAACCTTTAAAACTGCATTTAACAATCTAGTTGAACCTTTTTCATCAAGGAATTGAAGTTCCCCACGTTTGAACATTTCAACTTCTTTTTTAGAACCACCACCCAAAAAGATATAAGATAAATCTGTAATCGTTAATTTGGTTGTTTTCAAAAGATGTGTGAATGTTTGGTATGGTTTTGAAATTGATTCATCTTTCAATTTACCATAGTTATCAGTATAGATTTGATTTGACCAACCTTTTCTTGCATTGTTCAAAATTGCAATGAATTTCAATACGTTTTCATCGGTATCATCAACCAACATTACAATACGTCCATTCAATCCCAACCCCATTAATTTTGCGGCTTCAATGTTGTGTTGCCCATCTCCAACAATCAATTGGTCTTTGATACCAAAAGCCGAAGTTTTGATAATGGTAATGTTTGTTGCACCCGTGCCATACTCTTTGAATGACCTCATAAGCGTACAAATATTAGCTTGGTCTAAGGGTCTTTGAAGTGGTGACTTCGTAAAGGCATTGAAATTCTTTCTATTGGTAAAGCTACTCAATAAAAGACTTTGAAATTTGTTTGGTAAATGGTTAATTTCCAACGCTAATTTTTGACTTGAAGTCAATGCTACTTTTTTACCACCTTTGTTACTTCCTTTTTTCATCTTTTTTGTTTTTATTTGGGTTATTTATTTGCTTACTGTAAAGATATATAATCTTTTTTGATATTCCTAATTTATTTTGATTTATTTTTAAGAAAAATAAACTTCCAATTCATTATCGGGGTTTATGTCTTGTGTTACCAACTCAAATTGTTCAATCAATAACTTATAATTGCTTTGATTTTGAAATAATGATAATGATATTTTAATGTTATCAATATCAGTTGATAACGTGTCACCACAACCGAATTTAAACCACAAGGATTTTTTTTCTGAATCTGGAATTGAATCCTTTGCGTGTAATTCAATGTTTCTTAACTTAGAAACCAATTTGGTAGCATCCTTATCTTTAAGGAATGTGTGTATTGCTTGTGTGCAACTGTAAACGTATTGTGTTTGAATTTTCATCTGTTTGGGTTTTTAATTGGGTACACTACAAAGATAAACATTAGGTTTGGATATTCCTAATGTTTATCCAATTATTTTTAAATTATTCTAAACAAGTTCCTTCAAAATCAATCCAATCTACTTGTGGATAATTTTTATCTAAGTATGAAATAAGTCTTTCTTTGGTTCTGAATCTCTTTACACTTTCGTCATCACTCCACGCATTTTTAAAACGGTTTTCTTTGATGATAGCAATATAACCACCTTTGAAGATTTTACCTTTGTTAGCAATCATAATGGTATTATCACTCAATACGTTTTCTCTTAAAATATAATCTTTTGCCATCTTTTCTATTATTAATTGGTTATAACAAAGATACGTAATTTATTTCGTTATTCCTAATAAAAACCCAATTATTTTTATTCGTAATTTGAGGGTTCTCCTATTTTACGTAAATCATAGGGTTCTGCTTGTAAGTAATAATCACAAGTATATCCAACCGCTTCTAAATCTGTTACTAGATTTGCACATTCTGTATAATCGAATTCTGCATTCTCATATTTCTGTAATACCGCTTGTACTTCAAGTGGTAAAAGTTCGGGTGTTGAAAATAAATCTACCATAACTATTCTGTTTTTTTAATTGCATTGTAATTTTAGTATTTTTCTATTTTCCTTATTATCTAACATTAAATCACTTATATCATCACAATACATAACAATTCCGCCATTTTTTAAACAAAATCTTTTGCCATCAAAATAAAGTACTGATTTTGTAATAACGTGTTTACACTTCATATTATACCCTATTGATATAACATTTACATTTTCTTTTTTTGCTAAAGTTTCTAAGTTTGTCATAATTTCTTAGTATTAATTGGTTAAAACAAAGATAATAATTCTTTTTTGATTTTCCTAATGTTTTGTGAAGTATTTTGAAATTAAATGTTTTGGAACTCTATTTTCAACATAACTAAGTTGATATGTCCAACCAATATGGAAAGTACCACAAATAGTACCACCAATATCTCGTTTACTACCCAAAACACTTTCAATACAATAATAAGAAGGTGTTTCTTTATTTCCTACTGTTTGATGTAAACTCATAACTATAATTTTTTTATCTTTTTACAATCTTTACCTATTGTCCATTTAGATTTTTCACCGTAATAGTTAGGTTCATTAGGGTTATAGTTTTTATCTACTTTGGTACAAACATCTATTTTACCAAATGCTATAAAGGAATCACCAACTTTAATTTCTCCATCTACTATGATATATTTTTTTATCTTTAAAGTATATTTGTAATTGGATAAAGATAAACCTTGTCGCATCATTAGGATTTTAACTCGTTCCATTGCGTTATCTCTATTCACACAGTTTTCAATAAGTTTAGAACTAATTAATGAATACTTAGATTTTTCTTCGTGTTTTGTATAAAGGGTTAATTCGTATGTTTTCATCTTATTTGTTATTGGTATGAAACAAAGATAAGTAAAATAAAACAACCTACCAAATATTTGATAGGTTATTTTTAATTTATTTTAAAGAATTATTCACTTCTAATAATCCCTCACATATTTCATTGAAATTATTATCTAATTTACAAACATATTCGTTTGTGCTAACAGATGAAAAAATATATTCGTCTTCTACTGTAAATAAATACTTTAAATCATCTTTCATGACTTCTTTATCTTTCGATGCTTCACTTATCCACCTAATCAATTCATCTATGAATGATTCTCTATGAATGATATTAAATTCATATAAATCTTCGTGGCGTATTTTTTCGCTAATCGCTATACCATTGATTGTGTCATCACCTAATGTGTAATCTGTTTTAGTTTCCATATTTTCTATTTATTTGGGTTATAACAAAGATAAGTATAATATATTGATTATCCTAATTTTTATACAAGTTTTTTCAAATCATATAGAATTTCATCTATGGCTTGTTTAGGTTGAAGATAACCCAAATGGAAATTAAATTTACCGCTATGTTCATTCATACGTCTAAGATTCAAAGTCTTTGCCTTTTCAACATCTTCAAAACGTGTAAATACTGTAAAACAATATTTGTTTTCTTCATCTACTCTTACATATAATTTACCCCCTCTTGTTGGTAACTCATAAAAATGGCTTTGAAGCAATGTGTTATCAACTTTGATAGCACCTAATTTAACAAGTTCGTTATTCATTCTTTGTACGAACTTATCTGAATTAATTTTTGTTATCGTTCTCATAGGGTTTCTTATTTGGGTACAGTACAAAGATAAGCATAATAAAACAACCTACCAAATATTTGATAGGTTATTTTTAATTTATTTTCTAAAAAGTTTAGGGTACCATTCAAAGATTATTTTGTGTGTTTCTTCTTCAATGTAGCAATCACTCATTGTACCCGTGTTTTTATCCCAATAATCATCAGCTTTAACTTCTTCACTTGCGTTTAAGTAGCCTTGTATTATATCATTTTTAAAAATGATATAAGCAATTTCGGGAATTCCTTCATTAGCACTTTCGATGTTATCTTGTGGCATCTCTTCATGTGGTTGTGATACTCTAATACGTTCCCACGTTCTTGCAACGTGTATCAAGATGTAATCATGCATCCATCTGTTTTTCTTTTTAATTTTCATAGGGTTTCTTATTTGGGTACAGAACAAAGATAGGGATAATCTTTTGATTATCCTAATCTTTTTGTAATTAATTTGGAAATAATTCAATATTCATTCTATCAAAAAAATCTAAAACTACTTGTCGTTCTTCATCACTTGCAACCTCAAAGTAACTAATATCACTAACAAAAATTTGATATGAATCACCCGTTTCCATTTCAGTTGTTATATCAAATAATTCAATCATATTCAAATCATTATCATTCACAACAACTTCATATCTTTCAGAACCATGTAAAAATATCTTGCCATTAATCTTGATACACATAGGTAATTCTCTTTTAACCTCAGTACCATCTTTTTTCCAAAAACCTACGTATTTTAAATCTGTACATTCACCGTGGGTTACTTCGTTTCGCTCTAAATATTTATGATATTCAACTATATTTATTTTAGCTATATCCATCAAAGATTCATCATTAAATACTTTACCACCTATAATTGTACCTTTAATCTCAATAACAACACCGTTTTCATTACAAATTAAACTACCTAATTCGGTGTTGAATTCATAATCTCTATCGGTGTTTCTTTCATCACAAATTTCACCTTCACTAATATTCACCCATAAAAAAGTTGTTACATCTTCTGGATGTGGAATATTCAATCCAAAGATAATTTCGTTTGCATCATTATATTCAGCGTGGATAATTATACCTTGTGAACCATTTAAATGGTTGTGGATACTATCAGTTAATAAAATTACTTTATTAATGTATCTTGATATTTCTTTGGGTTTTGGGGTAACATCAAACAGTTCATTCCATTGTTTATCACAGTCTTTGCATTCAAAATAAACAACAATTTCACTATCATATCTCATTGTACCCTCGCTTATTTGTACCCAATTTGGATGAAATAAAGTACCGTTATCATAAGAACGAATATTTTCACTTTGACATTTTACACATTTTAAACTCATAATTTCTATTTGTTAATTGGTTAAAACAAAGATACAAAACTTATATTGAATATCCTAATATTCACACTCTTTATTTTCAATACATTTTGGACACGTAACATATTTGAAATTCTCAGTATATCTCACTTTGTATCTATCGAAAAATATTTCTTCTTTATCTTGTCCACAACTAATTTTCCAATCAAGTTTTGAGTGGGTGTAATGTGCAACACCAATTGTTGTTGTAATCAATTTCTTTTCCATAGTGTTCGTGTTTTGTGTGAAACAAAGATAAGTAAAATAAAACAACCTACCAAATATTTGATAGGTTATTTTTAAATTATTTACTCATCATCTTCATCTACATCATCACCTACTGTAATTTCAACATCAATTCCATCAAACGTCCAATTGAATACGGTAGTTTGTTCTTCATTAGACGAATATGCTTCTAACATTTCTTGTAAATCACCTTCTGTAAAATTGATTTTAATTTGCTTTTCCATAATTTCTAGTTATTAATTGATATGTGTAAAGATAATATATTTATTTGGTTATTCCTAATTTTCCTTGAATGTTTTTCTATCTAATGTAATTTCATCTTCTGAACCATCACCAAATGAAATGGTTAAATAAATTTCAATATTGGTATAACCACTTACATCGACTTGAGCTTCTTCATTCTTATCAAATTGCTTTTCAATCTTATTACAAGCTTTGATACATTTAAGTTCTTCTTTATCTGTAAATGGTTTTAATTTTTCCTCTTTCATAATCTATATTTGTTTAAAAGTTTTTCTATCCAATGTAAATTCAGTATAATAATTATCATTAAAAATCATATAAATTTGAACCTCATTATTATCAAAATAAATAACATCAATTTCTTTGATTAATTCTTTATACTCTTTGATAATATCAGTACAACTATCTCTAATCTTAATTCTTTCATCTTTTGTTAAATCCTTCATATCCTATTTTATTTATACTACAAAGATATAGATACTATTTCAATCATACAACATACTATTGTTAGCATTTTCATCTATATTAATCTTTCCATTCTATTTCATAATATAAAACTCTACATCTAGCTTCTGTCGATTAAAATAAAATAAAAATAAATACCAAAAAGCTTGTGGGATTGAAATATAATACCTATCTTTGTTGTAAGCGAGAGCGAGAAGGGGCTGACGGAATTTCAACGGTAGTAGAGTAGACTCCAACCTACCTATATATTTTTTTTATAGGGCAAATAAAAAACCCCTATGTATGTACTCATAGGGGTTAAATCATATAACCTTTTCGACGTTGATATATTATTTAAACTTCGCTTGTATCGGGTTTACAATACTTTAAAAATCTAAATATTTCAATTTCACTTTCATTCAAATCAGCATCTTCCAAAAACCAAAAACCTTCTAATCTAACATAAGGTTTATTTCTTTTTTCACCTTCAAATAAAAACCAACCAGATTTGATTGCGTCTTGGTGTTTTACTTCGTATGCATGTATTTCATCTTCAACCAAACCATTTCTCCATAAAACGGTTGATAGTGTTTCTCCATTTACTCTAATGAACTCTTGAATTTGTGCGAATGTTGCTCTCATAATTTCTATTTGTTAATTGGTATAGAACAAAGATAATAAATCATTTTGGATATTCCAAACTATTTTGAATAAACTTTACAAGTTTCCTTATCTAAATTTGTTATGGAAAAATCCAATGTTTTTATAACGCCATAATAATTCCCTCTTCTTAACAATACATTTTCAATTTCTTTAATTGTACTAAAACCACCATCATATAAACTAGAAACTAATTTACCATTGGTACATAATGTCGCTTTTATTGTATCATTCTTATATACTCTAAATCTTTTACTCATAATATCTTTTTATTAATTGGTTAAAACAAAGATACAAAACCTTTATTGATATTCCTAATTTATTTGCAACTTTTTTTATTTATTTTTATTTGCATAAAAATTAGGATATATCAAATTTTATACGTACCTTTATGATGGTGCCCCTAACTTTTTGGATTCTTAGATATAAAAAAAGTAGTCCCGAAGAACTACCTTTATAGTTTGCACTACCTAAATATTAAGCCATCATAATCAAACCACTTTCACGAGTAACAAACTCCAAAGAACTTTGATTCATCTTATATGATGTACCATTCAACACACTTTCAATTCTACCGTTTTCACGTTTAGGTATTGAACTTTCGTGAGTAGTAAACGAAGTAATACCACTATGTAATCCCCAAAGATTTAAACCTTTCCCCTCAATTTCCCTATCAATATGGTTATACAATTTGTCCATAATGTTAATGCTACGACTAGATTTTTCAGATAACACGTCCATACTTGTAAATTCACGGTCAAACCCTAAAACGTGTTTTACCATTCGGTGTGCTAAATCTTTTGAAATATCACAACTTGCAAATGATTTGTATAACTCAATTTGTTTAAGACTTTCAGCCAATGCCAATTCAATCAATTGTGGAATGGTTTTTAATTTCGATTGTAAACTAGATGAATGTCTAAACTTCGCTTCACCTTGCTTATAAAACTTAGCAAATTGATTTGAACAGCTCATTGTTAAATCTGAAATTCCAATACTCAATGAAGTTGAACCGTCATTGGAATCCAATATTGTAATATATCTTTTGATTCTATCATTTGATACCAAACCGTCACCCTCGATAGCCAATTGAATAAACACTTTACGACCACCATTCAATGAACCAGCTTTTTGTACCGATAATTCACCAAACCCCTCAGAACCTCTAAGAACCAATTCAACAATCTCATCATTTTGAGATACTTCATAACCCTCTTTTACTGTGTTTATGCACTCATCTGTTTTAGAGTTATATAAACCAAAGTAAGGTGTTACACGTCCTTTACTGTCTTGCAATGCTTCTTTTTGAATGGTGAAATCCAAACCATTTGCTTTTAAAATTTCGTCTACTCTTGTTTTCATGTTTTCTAATTGTTAATTGGTGTGATACAAAGATATGTAATCTATTTTGATATTCCTAATAAAAAGTGAATTATTTTTAATCTTCGTCATTTTCTTCGTCAGATACTTCAATATCAGAACTATCAATATTGTTACCAAAAATTATTGGTGAAATATCATTGAACTCCCTTTGTAAAACCGCATTGATTTTATCAATTGTTTCCTTTACGTATATTTCGGAATCATTCTCATTAAATTGGTCAAACTGAATTTGAACCTTTGCTAAAATTGTTTTCATCTTATTAAGTTTTAATTGGTATAGGACAAAGATATATAATCTATTTTGATATTCCTAATAAAAAGTGAATTATTTTTAAAGTTTATATGTTTTTATCATACAACTAGGTGTTGTAGCTATTCTCATAGTTGTTGCACCATTTCTTTTATATACTTGAAATCTTTCTTTTAATTCTTTGATTGTTGGTTTAACATCAAAGGTAATACTTATCTGTGTTAATAAAGTATTATCTTTAGTAAACAATGCAATGACAACATCACATTTACCATTCTTTGTCATTGTGAATTTAAATCTTTTTATGTTATACGTTTTCATCTTATATATTAATTGGTATGGTACAAAGATATATAATGTTTTTCGATATTCCTAATAAAAAGTGAATTATTTTTTACTTAAATTAATATAAAAAATTTTATCACCTATTTCACATAATTGTTCAAGTGTTAACATTGAATAGTCATAGGTATAACCATTACAATCAACTAGTTTAGTAGTAGTCAATTCTTCAAGCCATCTACTACCATCTAAATAGAATCTACATTTTTTACTAACAATAATAGCTTTATCATGCTTGTGTTTACTAAATCTAGTTTGTTTGCCTACTCTTCTTTTGATTTTTAATTCTAAATCATTTCTGAATTTTTCTAATTTTTGGGTGTGTGTTAAAATATTCATCTTATATATATTAATTGGTATGGTACAAAGATAAGTAATCTATTTTGATATTCCTAATTTATTTCGAATTATTTTAATAAATAAGTTTATGTTCTTCGTTATATATCATAGATTGAAATTTAAAACCCAATTCACTTAAATCTTCATATAACTTACTAATTGCATTGCTAACATCTTCAAACTTATCGTCTAAATCAGTATCTCTATGATGTGAATATGGTTCATGTACTTCATCTGATTCAAGACAAAATACTCTAAGAATACTAAAATCTTCAAAGTGCATATTATGTTCTCTACTGATTCTACTCATTTCACTTAATGCCCACGATTGAACATTGTTGTAAAATGCTTGTTGGTCTACTAATAATTCATCCTTTGTCATGTTTTCTAATTGTTAATTGGTTATAACAAAGATAAGTAATCTATTTTGATATTCCTAATAAAATACCATAAAAAAATAAAATAAAAATAATTGCATAAAAATTAGGATAATCAAAACATTATGTTTATCTTTGTATGGTAGGTACGAAAGTGATACGGGCGAGGGTCAAACCTCGATGGAGTTCTAAGGGAACGTGCCCCTAACTTTTTTTTGAAAATAAATACAAAAAAATTAGGATATGTAAAATATTCTCCGTATCTTTGTTTTGGTGCCCCTAACTTTTTGAATGTAGATAACAAAAAAGTCGTACCTATTAAGATACGACCTTTATTCATACATATACTTTTAAGCCGTTTTAAGCGACTTTTAATCTTTTAACCTTGTCTGCTACCAATTTGATAGCGAAACCACTTGTAAAGGCTTCTTTGTTATTTGCACCTTTGCCAGTAAGATTTTTATATTTTAATCCTACAATAACATTTTTTTCGTCTAAAAAACGTAGGTCTGTTTCGTCACCATTAACCACGGTAAAACCTTTGTACTCTTGTGGTGTTTTATCAAAAACCATAGCCACGTTAAAACCACGTTTCAAAAGTTCCATTGCTTTTTGATTGTTCGTTTCAGAACGACTAAAAGTTAAATGATAATTACTAGGTAGTTCTTTATCAAATCTTAAATGATTTTTTGTATAATCATAAAATTGTACATTAGGAAACATTTCAAAAATGTTTTTGGTGTTGTTTTCAAATACCTTGAATTTCTCCCATCTAATATCGGTCGTTCCATTCAAACGTATTGTAGGTATAAAATCATCTACAGATTTTTTAACTATCTTTGTAATTTCTTCAACCAATTGATTTAAAAATTCAACTCGATTTGATAAGAAAAATTCACTTTTGTTTCTACGTGCATTTTGTACACTTGTATATAAACCACCCAAACCACTACCAACTAAACAAGCAGTAGCACAGCCTTGACTTGCATGACTACAAAGGTTTATACCTTTGCTATTATCATTGTATGAACTCATATATAAGATATACGTTTTATATCCTAATTTTTCACCTTTCATTGTTTTAACATTGTTTGTTGTTAATAACGCTTGTTTTTTTAAAGTCTTCATAATAAATTGGTTTTAATTAATTGGTATAGGACAAAGATATATATTCTTTATTGATTATCCTAATTTTTATCCAATTATTTTTAAATTATTTTTTAGGAATCCAATAGTTGTTTTATATACAATCAATGTTTAAAAGGGGTTAAAGGCATTTTAGTGCCATATTTTCACGGGGGTTTTTTTCGTTATTTTTTTAATAAGAATACAATAATGAAAATAAATGAAAATAAATTAGGAATATCGAAATAAGTTTTGTACCTTTGTTTTAAGGGTTGATAACCCAAGGCAGTGCATCACAAGTGTACCGAAGGCTAGACTCCGACCTACCTATGTATTTGGTCTATTTAGAATCAATATAAATAACGCTGAAAATTAGGAAATTCAATATAAAATTTGTATCTTTGTAATCTAAAGTATCTTATACAAAAATCTAGTGTTAATCAAATAGCGTATGCCTATGGTGTAAAAATGTATCTTATTGCCTTATGAAGCTGATAGCCTTGTTTGTTTTCTCGTCCTTATGGAAATAAGAATCTATACCCTCGTTTTTACACGTGGGCAACTTCTTATATTCATATAACTCGTAGAGTTCTTAAACTCTATAAGGTACTTCACGTGGTTTTATATCTACGTGGGTTTAAACTCGTATATATGCCTATGGCGATACGCTGTGGATACCGTGTACACTTTTGTGTACATAGAGTGGGAATATGTGGGTGTTTTAAAATTTGGCTGGAAAATAGGGGTAAGAATTTGTGGGAGGTATAGATTTATCTGTGATTTCTAGGGTATATTACCCATGTGTATTTCTATGCCCATAACTCTCGTATTCATGTACCAATATATCTCCAAGGGGGTCTACATACGTGTTTTACCGTTTTAGGGGTATCTTTACACGTGGTTTTACCACTTTTTACCACTTCTCCCCACAAGTCTCTTAAAAACGCTAAAAAAGGCAAACGTGCTAACGTGAGTACACATAGGGATATTATATCTATATATAATCTAGGTATAACGTATTCTTTATATGTATATAACGTAGGGTGCATCAGCGTTCCGCTGTGTACACATTTGTGTACATATATTGGATATTATGATGGTAGGTTTTTGGATATTAGGATATATGTCATTAGAGCTGATGCGTATTCGTCTATGGAAATATAAGTAGTAGTTATTTGGTCATTGTGTATGTATGTCATAGCGTGCTTGCCATCTTTTAGATGGGTATACATTGTGGTAGATTTCTCTAGTGGGTATTGTATATGGAATTTATGTTTTATGAATTTAGCCATATATATATTCTTGTTTAAGAAATTCTAAGATATCTTGTGTTGTAGTTATTAGTGTCCATGTACACAAATGTGTATATTGATTTGGTGTTAGTATATGGTTTGATTTTTTAACATATAGATTTTGGTTTATATATGTATTTGTTACTATGCTAAGTATATATCCTTGTGTTGTTACATATGCATATTTGTTTCCATGT
>Ga0315284_10009016_pt1 | contig 14242 bp, 8 predicted proteins | sample YL17G09_16_MG_FD_203696 | JGI IMG/M metagenome (GOLD analysis project Ga0315284, IMG submission 203696) | Sediment microbial communities from Yellowstone Lake, YNP, Wyoming, USA - YL17G09_16 | ecosystem: Environmental > Aquatic > Freshwater > Lake > Sediment | place: USA: Wyoming | collected... | reverse complement strand
ACAAAACTCGCAACAGCTTCAACAGCCAATGTATCGCTTCCTTGTGCTATTGTCTTATTTTCCCTGTCGGTTATATAATAGTCTACTTTAACATCTGTTTGTCCGATGTTATTTACATTAAAGACTTCTATTTGGCTAATAACTTCTCTTCCCGATTTAACTATCTTGAACAAATTTACTATTGATGTTTTCACATCAAACAAAGCTTCTTTTCCCAGTTCATTTTTTCCTGCAATGTCTGCTCCTGAAAGTTTTGTTAAGGAAAAGCTTGCTTTTCCGCTTATGATAGATATAAGTCTGATTTCAATGTCATTAATGTCATCTTTGTTGATGTCTATTTTTTTTGTCTCTCCTAGTTTAACCTGAACGGTAATCGGTTCTGATGTAATCAGCAGAGTTATTGAGTCTGTTGTTACACTAATCAAAGTTATATGATGCTTTGTTTCTCCGTTCAAGCTGAATGTCTTAATGTCTCCTTGCTTTGCTTCTAAATTCCCATTTGATACATTAGAAAAGTCAATATCAAATTCAGGTATTGTTATTGTCTTGTTTGTTGTAACTGTGGGAGTTCCTCCTCCACCTCCACCAGAACTTGCAGGCGGAGTAACAGGCACATCAGAAGTTGTAAATGAATATTGGATTGAAGTGTTGCAATTTCCAGAAGCATCACAGCTTGAGACATTGTAATAGTAAATTGTTGATGCAGACAAACTATTTAATGTGATAGAATGAGATTGTATTAAACTTGCATCTACAGAGGAAGAAGATGTTGCAGTTGTTGTTCCATACCTAACAGTCGAATTAGATACTTCGTCAGTTGCCCATGTTATTGTTGCTGTTGTGGTTGTAACAGAAGAGGAAATAGATGAAATTATTGGCTTTGTTGTGTCTGCACTAACTGTAATGCTTTGTCTCTCGCTCCAATTGCCCTTTGCTAATCCTGTATCAATTGTCTGAACATACCAATAGTATGTTCCTGCAGGCAAAAAGATATTCAAGGTTATGTTCTTTCTTTGCATCATGTTTCCAAAATAGCCTGCTGTCGGATTACTGCTTCCCCCATAAACACCAGAAACAATTGTGTTGTTTGTTGTTGAATTTCCCACCATTAAGTTATAATATAATCCTGTTGAGAGAGTTTCGTTATCGCTTCCATTGTTCCATCCAAGTGTTAATGTATTTGTTATATTTGAATAATTTGATGTGAATGTGTTGGGAGGAGTGGGGAGGGTGTTGTTTTTTGTGAGGGAACGATTACTAATGTAAATATATGCTTTAATATCTAAGCCATCATAACCTGTTTCAATTAAGTCCAAATCCGTATCTTTATCTAAATCTAACCATGCAAGAGAACTATAATGAAGATTTATAATCTGTGATTCTGGGTCTTGTGAATATCCTGTAAAATTATTTGCACTTTGATTATACAAATAAAGGAAAGTTCCATCCTCACGCCCACTTGTAATTAAATCTAAATAACCATCAATATCATAATCTCCGAAAGCTACAGAACCAGCAAAAAATCCATCAATAGTTCCAATATCTTCTTTATTAATTTCAATAAATGTAGATCCATTATTTCTATAAATTCTATGAATATCACAACATCCTGCTAAACTCAAATCCAAATCTCCATCGTTATCAAAGTCTGCAATGGTAACTGAACTGTCGTCTACATTTAATAAATTAGCCCCCCATTGATAATTTTCTACAAATGCAGTTCCATTGTTAATATAAGCTATTGTTCTTTTATTTGAAGACAAATCTCTACCACTCAATATTAAATCTAAATATCCATCATTGTTTATGTCACCAACTGCCAAACCCGACTGACGTAGAGCAGTTAAATCACTCCCCCACTCTTGATTTTCAACAAAATTTGTGCCATTGTTAATGTAGATTTTTGAAATATAAGTGGTTTCAGTTTGTCCAGTTAATACTAAATCTAATTTCCCATCGTTGTTTACGTCATCTAAAGTTAATGAACCCGGTCTATACACTGCAGTTAAGTTACTTTCCCACTCTTGATTTTCAACAAAATTTGTGCCATTATTTATATAAATAACCGTTTTAATACTATCGCCACAACCTCCAACATAACTTGCCTGGCCATTACATCCACTTAATGCCAGATCTAATCTTCCATCGTTGTTTATATCTCCCAAAGATAAGGAACCATAACTTACTGAAGTTAGATTTTGTTCCCATGTTGAATTTTCTTTTAAGGTTGAACCATTATTAAGGTATATTCTTGATATAGGATTATTAATACCTGCCACACCAGTAGTTAATAAATCCGGATATCCATTATTATCTATATCTCCCCAGGTTAATGCACTTAAGTATACTCTAGTAAGATTGCCTTCCCAGTTAGAATTTTCAGTTAGATAACTGCCACCAATTAAAGTAACAACTAAGAAGACACATGCAACTACAATTAAAGGAATAATAATTTTTTTGAGATTATAGTTTAATTGTGGCAATTTCATTTGCTCCGTTCCTTATAGTTACTGTTCTCGTTGAGGAATCATAACTTTTAGTGTTAGTTTCTGTAGCCAAGACAAAATACGATGAGATGCTGACTAATAGAACAAACAAAGCAAATACCGAGATAACTACCTTCCCCTTTTTATCCATTTTAATACTATTATTATACTAAAATTAGTATTAGTTATTTTAAATACTTTTCTGTTTTTATTTTTTTTATAGAAGTATTAAATTTTTTAAACCATACCACATCCTCTGCAAGGAACAGGAGCTTTTCTTTCTCTCAGAAGTTTTCTGAATTTTTGATATTGTTCCCCGTTCCATACTTTCCACAAATCTTCTTTAAGCATATTCCCAAAAACAGGATTTTTGTAATCCAGTATTTTACAGCAGGCAGTTACATTTCCATTCCAACTGATATAAGTGCTTCTCCAAGGCCAGACACATCCCGTACTGCTTTTTCCTTCATCATAAATAATAGTTATTCCGCTTTCTCCTATCATCTTTTTGGCTTCTTGTATTTTTTCTCTTATTTTTTCTGCTAAATCAACAACTCCATGTTTTTTAGTATTCTCACTATATTTTGAAACATAATCTTCTTTGTTCTGCATTGTTTGGAAAACAATCTTCTTTATCCCAACATTTTCTGCTAATCTTACAAATTTAGGAATATCTTCAACATTTTCTTTTAGAATTGTGACAGCAAGACTTATGATTGTTTTCTTGTTTCTTTCTTTTATTTTCCTAGTTAGATTTTTTATATTTCCAATAACTTTCTCAAATTTCGCACCCTTTCTTATTTTTTCATACATTTCTTTTTTGGGAGACTCCATTGAAATTCCTATTTCTCCAATACTCACATTGCAGATATTTTCTATTGTTTTTTCATCCAATAGAGTGGCATTAGTATTTGTATTAACTAAAATTCCTCTTTTATTTGCATGCTCTACCATCCTGAAAAAATCCTTGTTTAAGAAAGGCTCTCCCTGCCCAGACAAATGGATTTTAAACAGGCAATCTAATTTCTCTAAAATTTTTTTGAAATCCTCAAGACTCATTGTTCCTATTGGAACTCCTATTCTTTCCCTAATGCACATTTCACATTTAAGATTGCAAGTAGAATTCGGCTCTATCTGGGCTACAACAGGCTTGTTTCTTACTACAATTTTTCCCTTATCCATGAAAAATCTTGCTATATTCAGTAGAATTTTCCCTTTTTGCTTGTTTGAAGTTTTAAAGAAAGGGTTATTAGTTCTTAAGGCATCATAATACTTAGCTAACCTCATTATCTTATAAGCCATATATTCCTTCTCAGAAACTCCTATATAAATATTTCTTCATAATCTTTATATATATTCTATTTATCCAACCATGATGATAAAAAAACTCTGCATATTCACGTTTAGTTATTCTAAAAACCGAGAAGTTATGCTTAAATATCTGGAAAAAATATTTCCAGAAGACATAGAAGTCTTCCTATTCACTACAAAATCCCACAAATCTTCCTATAAACTGGACAAAATAAAAATTGTTGATACTAATTGTTCTAAAATTGGTTCATTCACTGCATTGAGAAAATTTTGCAGGAGAAATAAAATCCAGAGAATTATCAGTTTGGGCTTATTGCCTTATGAAGAATTTGTTCTCTTATTTTCCACTCTTTTTTCAAGAACTGATTTTCTTTATTTTAATCTGGGAAATCCAGCAGAAGGTTTTAAAGTTGGCTCTGTTTATTTGAGATTAATATCTATTTTTGAAATATTTTTTTCATATATTCTTTCCCCCTTTCCCAAAAAGATAATCCTTCCATCAATAGATTTGACTGATTTAGTTAAAAGATACTTGTTTTTTTCAAGGAAAAAAATTTTCTATTTAGCACCAACTCTTTCAACAAAGAGATTTTATCCTAAAGATAAAAATAAAATTAGAAAAAGACTTGGATTTAAGAAAGAGGATAAAATAATAATCTACGTGGGGAGAATAGGGTTTTTAAAAGGTTCAGACATATTTTCTTATGTTATAGAAAAAAATCCTGATAAAAAATTTATTATTATAGGAAATCTTGTTGATAAAAACTTCAAAAATACCAACTCTTCAAATGTCATTTTTTTGCCCCCAAAACCCAATGAAGATTTGGTTGACTATTACAATGCATCGGATTTATGCTTTTTTCCAACAAGAATCGAAGGATTGCCAGTAGTTCCAAGAGAAGCAATGTCCTGCGGAATTCCCGTAATAATCTCAGACATTTTGCCTGTTAAATCAATGAAATACGCAATAAAAGTTAAAATCAACAAGGAAAAGATGAATAATGCAATACAAGAATTTTTTAATCTTTCTTCTTTTGAGAGAAAAGAACTTTCAGAAAAATCAAGGAAATTTGTAATAGAAAACTATGAAGATGACAGTTGGAAAGAGGAGTATATTAAAAAAATTCTAAATTAAAAAAATGCCAGAAAAAGTATCTTCTAAACGATGGGAAATTGCACAGGATTCAGAAAGAGAATACTGGCAGGATTTTACAAAGGAAACTCTCTTAAGAGATGAAGCAGAAAGGCATGAAAAGAAAGCAAAAATTATTGAAGAAGAATGGAAAAAATTTATCAAATTATCGAAAAACTCCAAAATTTTACAGATAGGTTGTGGCCCAGAAGATGTTATAAATTACATATCTAAAGGGAAGAAATATGCAATAGACCCTTTAGCAAATTTTTACAAAGAAAAATTTGGGCTAAACTACAATTTAATATCTTTTTCAGAAGCAAGAGCAGAAGGCCTGCCGTTCAAAGACAATGATTTTGACCTTGTAATTCTGGCAAATGTTCTTGACCATGTGGAGTATCCAGAAAAAGCCATTTCAGAAGTAAAAAGGGTTTTGAAAAAAGATGGAGTTTTCCATTTTGAAAATCTGTTCTATCAGAAAAATTTCATCAAGCTTGCAAAAATATTCGGAATAATAAAAAGAACATTGACTGGAGATATTTTTAATATTCATCATCCCTTTATGTTTAAGTTGAAAGAACTAAAAAAAATACTCTCTAAAGACTTTTCAATTATTCACGAAGAAATAGGAAGAGATATCGGCTCTTGCGACAACATAGAAGAAATGAAAAAAATGAAGAAAAAAGAAAAAAAATTCACTGTCAGAACTCTTGCAAAATTTGGTTTGTATGGAACAATTAACTATTCTGCAATCTGCAAGAAGAAATAATCTTAACTTAAATAATCATTCACAGTATCTTCAATTATTTTCTTCCACCTGTATTTTTCAGCATATTTCCTCACATCTTCTTTTTTCCATTTGCAAATTTCCTTAACTCCTCTTACAATATCTTCTGAACTTCTCTGTTTTATGATTATTCCCTCTCTCCTATTTTCAATCATTAAAGCCACTCCCCCAACATTTGTTACAACAACAGGAGTATTTCTTGCCAGAGCTTCCATTACAGTAACAGGAGCACCTTCTTTCATAGAGGGGAGTATCAAAGCATCTGCCGCACTCAAATAAAGCCTCTTTTTTTCTCCAAAAACTCCTCCTAAAAATTCAACATTTTTCAAATTCTTGCTTTCTGCGTATTCTTTAAACTCTTCTACCTTCTGAAGATAGCCGATAATCTTAAGCTCAAATTCTTTCAAGTCAGTCATAGCATCAATAAGATATCTTATTCCTTTGATTTCATTGATTCTTCCAATAAAAATTATAATCTTCTTGTTTAAGGGAAGTTTTAATTTTTTTCTTGCTGTTTTTTTGTTGACAGCTTTAAAATATTCATCTTCTATTCCCATTGTCTGAAATCTTATATTAGAATTAGGAGCAATTTTTTTCAGATAATCAATTTCATCTTGACTAAGGCTATAAAAATACTTTACATTCTTTAAAGTTAAACTTTCTAATATCTGTCCAAGAACAAACAAAGGGAAAAAAGGCCAGAATTTTTTTGTTTGTTTTAAATGCTTTAAAGGCCAGCTTCCTCCGTGATGCTGCGCTATCATCTTTTCTTTTCTAAATAGATAAGCAATTGCAATCCCATGAAGATTATGATATTCATGAATATGAATAATTGGTATTATATTTTCTTTCTTGCACCTTTCTATTTCATTTCTCAGAGATTTCAGCATGGGGAGAGAAAAATCAAGTCCATACATAGGAGAAAAAGTGGTTGGAAAAATTTTTAATTTTATTCCTTGATATTCTAATACCCTTTCCTCTTTCTCAATTTTTTCAGGAAACCAGCATTCAACATCAACTTCAGGATGAAATCTTTTTACCTCTCTAGCTGTTTGAGTTCCCCAGCTTCCTTTGACAATATCATCCGGATTGCTCTTTTCATCGCTTATAAAATAAGAGTGCGAACAATGCTCCACATGTATTACTTTTATTTTTTGCATTAAATTTATTTTTTGTATTTAAATCTGTAGCTGTAATTAGATATAGGAGTCATGATTTTCTTTTCTAATCTTGGAGATATATTGTAAAACATTAAAGACATTTTGCTGAGAATTATCAAGCTTTGATAGACTCCGAAACTAATCCAATTGTTTTTGAATCTTCTTTGAGATATTATTTTCAAGTTCCATTTCCCCATCATTTTGTAAAGCTTATCAATTTCATTAAAAATTTCTTTGTTCAAATTGAAAAAATTGTTATTCAATTGCTCCCAAAAAGGATGATAATACAGCATGAAAAAAGGATGATAGTCCTCCTTGAAAATATTCTCTTTGTATAACCACCATTTCTCAAAACAATACTCTTTTGCATATTTTTCATATATCTCTGTTTCAGGCATTGGCTGTAAAACTCCTCCGCAAAAATCTTGAGTCACATATTTGCTTATTTTTTTAACATATTTTTGTATCTTTTTAATATCTGAAGCAGTATCCCATGGAAATCCTGTAAGAATATTAATTCCTGCTCTTATTTTCGCTTCAAAACACCATTTCAACACATTTTCTGATTGATTGATGTACCATTCTGGATTTGTAGTTTTCCCCATTTTTATTAAAGTTTCAGTGATACAACTTTCAATTCCCAGACTAACCATTACACATCCTGCTTTTTTCATTTTGAAAATAATGTCTCTATCAAGAAAATCTATTCTTGTTGCACACACCCATTCAATTGGTAATTTTGCTTCAATTAACATGTCGCATAAATCCATCAATCGCTTTTTGTTGATAGTAAATGCATCATCTATGAAATTTATGTGTGTTATTCCATATTTTTCATGCAGATATTTAATTTCATTAAAAACGCTTTTCGCACTTCTATATCTGAAGCATCTTCCAAATAAAGAATGAAAACAATAAGTGCATCTTCCAGGACATCCTCTGCTGGATAAAATTCCTCCAAAATTATTTACCTCTTCTTTAGTTTTCATGTAATCTTCTTTTCTGAAAACGCTTTTGTCTGGAATAGGCAGTTTCTCCAAGTCAATTGGCTCTGCTGCAGGATTTCTTTTAATTTTTCCATTTTCCTTGTAAACTATTCCCTTTATCTTATTCAGTTTCTTTCCATAAACAACTGCATTCAGCAGACTCTCAAACATTCCTTCTGCTTCTCCTACAACAGAAATGTCTGCTCCTTGCTCTATAACCTCTTCTGGGTAAATTGTAACATGCGGACCTCCAGCAATAATCATCTTGCAATAAGGTTTAATTTTTTTTATTAGTTCATAAGAGTCTTTTGCATAATTGGTGAATATACTGATTCCTACAATTGGCTCTTCTTTTTTTATTAATTCAATTATATCTTCTGTTGTTTTCGCATTATACTGAGCATTTAAATTCTCTACAAGAACCTTAAAACCAACATCTTTTGCAATTCTCCCAAGATAGGCAAATGCCATTGGCGGTGAGGGGTCTTTCCATGCAGTTCTTGCTCTGAGAAATAATATCTTCTTTTCCATTTCCGGTTTGATTTGAGGGAGAAAATCATTTAAATAGATTTTCATGATACAGAATATTTTTAAACTTTCTTTTTATAAAACTTTCATGCCATCGATGTCACTTAAGCACAAAATAAAATTATTCTCTCATTATATCTCAGATATGAGGTTTAAAGAAATATATAATATGTTCTGGGTTTATACCTTTTGGTGGAATCATAAATTAAGTGCCTTTCTTATGAACAAGGTATTGCCAAAACTAGGGATAGATTTATTTCCTCTATTTTTGGAGATAGAACACACAACTGTCTGCCCATTTCGCTGTAAAATTTGCGAGCATACTTATTGGAAAGAACCGCAAAGAAATATGAAATTTGAAGAATTCAAGCATATTTATGACCAATTTGGAAGACTAAAGTGGATTGGGCTTACAGGAATAGGTTCTTCTTATCTAAACCCCGATTTTCATAAAATAGTAAGATATTGCAAGTCAAAAGGTGCTATTGTTGAATTGATGGACCATTTTGCTACTTTCAAAGATGAAAATCAGATAAGAGAACTCCTAGAAATCTCTCCAGATTTTCAATTTGTATCTATTTATGGAGCAACAAAGAAAACATCAGACAGCATTTGCATTGGAAGTGATTTTGATACAGTAACAAAAAATGTAAAAACCTTTGTCAGACTGAAAAAAGAAATGAAAAAGAAGTTTCCTATTCTTAATTTTCATTACATTGTAACTAATCAATCTAAGGAAGAGGTTTTTGGATTTTTGGATTTTATTCATTCTCTTGATACAGAAATAGGAGAAATCCTAATAACACCAATGCTCCACGATTTCAAAGAAGCTAAAGGTTACAGTGTTAAACTTGATTCCGACTACATAAACAAGATAAGAGAAAAAACAAAAGAGTATGATATTCCAACCACAATCAATCTTACAGCACTACAGCAGGAAAAAGGGCTTTTAAGAAAACCATCATTTAAACAATGCAAGGAGTACATAATGCCCTTTGTTCTAGTCAGCGGACACATGAGTCCATGCTGTGGATTGAACGAAGCAAATCAGCGTGAATTGTTGAAAAGCAATTCTCCAGGAAATTTGTTTGAAAAGAATATAAGAGAAATCTGGTATTCTCCAAAATACAAGAATATAAGAAAGTTAATTAGGCAGGGAAAATGTCCTCAAGAGTGCAAGTTGTGCCCGGCTTATGAAGAAGCTAGTTCTAAGAAAGAAAAATAAAAGATGGCGCATAAATTAAAATCCAAAGATAAAAAGAAATATTTATAAATAGGTTTAACCTGTTAAACTTAAATGGATAAAAAGGGGAAGGTTGTTATTTCTGTATTGGTTTTATTTATTCTATTAGTTAGTCTCTCTTCCTATTTCATCTTGGCTACAGAAACAAACACTAAAACTTATGATTCCTCAACGAGAATAGTAACTATAAGGAACGGAGCAAATGAAATTGCAACGATTAAACTGAATACCCCAACAGTTTATGAAGTAGTTCCTGGAAAAGACAGACTTGTGGCGGAGTTTACCATTGAAAATTATGTTAATGATTATTCCAATGTTTTCAATGACTTGGAATTTTATGATGTTAATAATAATATGAATCAATTTAGCAGAGTTTTTGTATACAAGTACGAAACTATTGAAAATGTTGAAGTTCGGGATTATCAAACAACCTGCAGTGAAAGATTAAATGTTAATGGAAGCACAGAAAAATATAACTGTGTTCAAAACCAGATAGGAACACACATTGAAGAAAGAGTTACATGGAATGATTTTAATGAAGAAGCAGCACTTCCAGAAGGAAGTATAACTTTAGGAATATTTACAGACGTTAGCCAAGGAGACCATGTTGAATGGATTCCAACATTATTTGGAGTTAGAATTAATGAATGGGCAGAATGGACAGCAGGATTAAATTCGGGGCTTATGGCTTATTATCATTTGGATGAGCCAACAGGTACATTTTTCTACAGCACTCTTTTTGGAAACGGCAGGAATGAAAGTTGCTCTGCTTATGGCTCAACTTCTTGTCCTACATCAATACTAGGAAAATATAAAAATGCCACATATTTTAATGGTAGCAGCTGGCTTGATAGCGACAATAATATTTTCAATAAAACAATGTTTGCTAATGGAGTTACAATGTGTGCTTGGGTGAATACTTCTGATACAAGTGGAGGAATCTATAATATCGGAGGCTTTATTTATATGGGAGCACAAGTAGCTTCTGGTGGAGTTATTATGTTTGAAGTTGGCGGAACAGGGGCAGCCGCTATATATTCAACTTCAAAACCTGATGGAATTCACTGGGCTTTTGTTTGTGGGACGCATTCTGGAGGAACTTCCAATGCAAGCATTTATTTTAATGGAACAAAAGAAAATAGTTCTAGCCAAACATTAGATTTACCTGCAGATAAAAGCGTTTCAATCGGCAATGTGTGGATTGGAAATGATGCTCTTGTAGGAACTATCGATGAAGTCATGCTGTGGAATAGGAGCTTGTCTGCATCTGAAATTGCAGGATTGTATGATAGCGGGGCAGGAACTTTCTATTCAGAAAATCGGCCTCCTTCAACTCCAACTTTATTGTCTCCAGGAAACAACTCTGGATTTGGAATGAACTCTACAATAACTTTTGCATGGAGTAATTCTACAGATTTAGATGGAGATGCAATAACTTATGATTTAGAAATTTATAATGAAAGTGATATGGTTTCTAGTCATCTCATTTATTCAAATTATTCTATGACGGAAGGGGCACAAAATACTTCTGTAAGCGTTAAACTTTCAAATTACGCAAAAAGAAATGATGATTATTATTGGAGAGTTAGGGCTAATGATTCAACATCGCTTTTAAGCGATTGGTCAGGAATGAGACATTTTCAGTATGCCAATTGGACAATAAATTTTAATTTAACCGATTCTGATACTGGACAACAGATAGATACTTCAAGCCCACAGGATAGTTTTGATATTTCTTGTAATAATGGTTTTAGTGTTAGTAATGTAGAAAATCCATATAATGCTACAAATAAATTCGCTCCAGGAACTTGGGAATGTAATCTTTCTGGATTAACCTCTGGTCAAACAGAATATTTCAGTGAGATATTTAACTTCACATTAAATAATAATGAAAACCTAACAGTAACAATGTCCGAAAAAAGATATTTAACTCAAGAAGAGCACACTTGGCTTGAGGGATTATATGATTGCGTTATTAATGGAAATTGCGAAGCTTATAATTTCTGGAGTAATACATGGAAAAGATTAACAAAGACAGATAGAGCTGTTGTGACTCAAGAGACATTCATCAGCAATACCCTAAATAGCGGGTCAAATATCAGTTTAAATTACACAATTAACATTCCTTACAAAGAAGGTTATGCAAGTGGAGAATATCTCCCTCTGAGATTATTTTTCTGGTTTACTAATGCGTCGAATACTAAATGTTATAATCAAGATAAGACAAGTGATTCTAATAGAGTTGAAAATCCTTATTGTTTCCCCTTAGTTGCAGAAACTCTTGGTCCAAATAACGGAACAATAAGTTTTAGAGTTGATTTAAGACCAAGTTTATCCGAGGGGAATTATAATATAACAAGAGCTATAGAGATAGATCCAATAGTTGGAGGAGAACAAACATGGACAAATTATGGGCAGGAAGATATAGGACAAATAAAAGTGGAAGGGATTAATAATAATCCTTCTATTAGTATAGATAATAAAAAAGTTTCTAATACTGGATTTTTAACCGGGGCAATTACAGAAATAGGGGAGGTTTTATCATCTAATTGGAAAACACTTATTATAACTACTATTGTCTGTTTTACTTTTATCATTTCTCTTTTGATTATATCAAAAACTATTTTAAAAGTTATGGGCAAAAATTAAATTTCTAAAAATCTATGAAAAAAAAATTAATAACCTTATTAATAATTCTCGCAACTTTTTCTTTCATAAAGTTTATATCTGCGAGCTTTTATGGAAACATTGGTCTTATTGAAAATTCAACATGGCAACAAAATTTAACAAAATCACAATACGCTAATTTAGCCATATTTGGAGATATAAATAATGACGGATATTTAGATTTAATAGAAACGGGTGTTTCTGAATGGAGTCCTACTGTTGCTGATAGAACTAAAGTTTATATCAATAATGGGACTAGTTTTGAAGAAAGTTGGCAATGGGAATGGAATTTAACCGGATTAACTGAAAGTTCTGCAGCATTAGGTGATATAAATAACGACGGACTTTTAGACCTAATTTTAAGCTGGCCTACAAGAATCTATATTAATAATGGGACTAGTTTTGAAGAGAATGCAACATGGCAGAATAATGTTTCAAATGCTGCCGGTTCTGAATCTCTTTTAATAGGTGATATAAATAACGACGGACTTTTAGACCTAATTTTTGTTGCAATGTATGAAACAGATCATTTAATATATCTTAATACTGGAACAACTTTCATAAATAGTTCTGTATGGAGTTCTGGAGTAACTAATGCTGGTGGGAAATTATCTTCAGTTTTAGCTGACTTTGATAATGATTTAGATTTAGATTTAAATATAATTGGTTATAATTCTGGAAAAGGTTATATTAACAATGGGACAAATTTTGTCTATGATTCTAACTGGAACACTGGAGCAGCAGATGAGGGTTCCGTTGTGTGGGGAGATATAGATAATAATGGATACATTGAGGCTATAACATCCGCTTCTTCTTTTTTGGTTTTTACAAATAATGGAAGCCTTCTTTGGCGTAATTCTACTTGGAGTTCTGAAGGGGCTGGTTTGCCTTATGGTTGTCTCGCGCTTGGAGATTATGATAATAACGGATTTTTAGATTTAGTCTCTGTTGGTGGATTAGAAAGAGACATTTATTTAAACAATAGAACAACTTTTATTGAGGATTGGACTGCTGAAGAGAATGTCACTGGAACACATTATAGTTCTGCTTTATGGGGAGATGTAGATAATAATGGGCTTTTGGATTTGCTAGTGATTAGAAACCAGAAAGTTTATATTAATAATGGAACAAATCCCAATCATGCTCCTACATCCCCCATAAGCTTTTCTTCATCTTATAATAATAGAATTATAAAATTGGGGTGGCAGAATGGAAGCGATAACGAAACTCTTTCTATGGGATTGTATTATAACTTAATGGTTGGAACTTCTACGAATAATAATTCAATTATTTCTGGAGTTTATGGGGGATATGGAGACCAGGATAATGGTGGAACAACAGGAGGTTATTTCGGAAACATGATGCAAAGGAAGAACTTTAGTTTGAAAGTCGACAGGCTTCAACCAAGCACAACTTACAGATGGTATGTCCAAACTATAGATACTGGATTAAAAGCAGGAAATTGGAGTCTTGTTCAAAGTTTTACAACTCCTTCTGATATGGAAAGACCGAATATTACATTAAATGCTCCTGTTGAAGCATTTAATTCAAGTTCTTATACAATAACTTTCAATGCAACTGTATTTGATAATATGAATCTGACAAATGTCAGTTTATGGGGAAATTGGACAGGAACGTGGAAAATAAACCAGACAAACTCTTCGGGGATTAATAATACCAATTACATATTTACAGTAGATTTAACAGGATATTTAGATGGCTCTTACACATGGATGATACGGGCAGAAGATAATGCTACAAATTCTGTAAATTCCTCAATAAGAACATTCATGTTAGATACAACAAAGCCACAAATATCAATTGTTTATCCTGCTAATAATACTAATAGTTCAAACGGAAACTTGAATGTTAATTATACGGTATCAGATACAAATCTCGCTTATTGCTGGTATTCAAATGATTCAATGAAGGTAAATATAAC
>Ga0315284_10009015_pt1 | contig 14242 bp, 8 predicted proteins | sample YL17G09_16_MG_FD_203696 | JGI IMG/M metagenome (GOLD analysis project Ga0315284, IMG submission 203696) | Sediment microbial communities from Yellowstone Lake, YNP, Wyoming, USA - YL17G09_16 | ecosystem: Environmental > Aquatic > Freshwater > Lake > Sediment | place: USA: Wyoming | collected... | reverse complement strand
GGAGTTGATCTCCCAAAGCCGCGTAGCGGGGCGGCAGACTATCGGCAATAGCAGCTGCCAGCGGCAAGAAACGCACAGCAAATTGATAAACGTCAAGCTTGCGAAAGTTCATGTCGCACAGGATAGTTCGGGTCTACGTCGAGGTCCAGGTCCAAGTCCACGTCCAGGTCCACGAGTACCCACAGTGTCAAGTGTGTCCCGCAGTCAGGCGTGAGCCCGGGGTTCGGAATGTGAAAAGAAAGAGCCCTGAAGGGGCTGTCGTTTCGAACGGAAGCACAGTTTTGAGACAGTCTCGCATCGCCCGGGCCGAAAACTCCCTCTGCGCGGCCGCCGTTCAGTACTTCGGGACCACCCCGAGGTTGAACATGATGAACGCATACACGTCCGCAGCCTGTTCGAGCGCTTTGGTGGTGCTGCTCGCGCCGTGGCCGGACTTGGTGTCGATGCGGATGAGAATTGGACTGGTTCCGCCGTTTTTTTCCTGCAGCGTAGCGGCATATTTGAACGAGTGAGCCGGAACCACGCGGTCGTCGTGGTCAGCCGTGGTGATCAGCGTTGCGGGATAATTCACGCCCGCCTTGATGTTCTGCAGCGGAGAGTAGGCATAGAGCGCCTTGAATTCATCCTGCTTGTCGCTGGATCCGTAGTCCGGGATCCAGTTCCAGCCGATCGTGAATTTGTGGAACCGGAGCATGTCCATAACCCCGACTTGAGGGACCGCAACCTTGAACAGCTCAGGGCGTTGATTGAGGACGGCTCCCACCAGCAGGCCGCCGTTCGATCCGCCATTGACGGCGAGATGCCGCGGCGAAGTGTACTTGTTGGCGATCAGCCATTCGGCGGCTGCGATAAAGTCGTCAAACACATTCTGCTTCCGGAGTTTTGTGCCCGCCTGATGCCATTTTTCGCCGTACTCCCCGCCGCCGCGCATATTGGCCGAGGCATACACGAAACCCTGTTCGAGCAACGCCAGCCTCGTCGGGCTGAATCCCGGCGTTGTTGAAATGTTGAAGCCGCCGTATCCATAAAGCAGGGTCGGATTCATTCCGTTCAGCGGAAGCCCCTTCCTGTGAACCAGAAACATGGGGATGCTGGTTCCGTCCTTGCTCTTATAGAAAATGCGCTTGGTATCGTAATTATCGGGTTGGTATCCGAGGATTTCGGCTACACGGAAGGTCGTGGACTTCCTGGCAGCGATATCGTAACGGAAAATTGTGGGCGGGTAGGTAAAGGACGTGTAGGTGTAGAAGACAAACTTATCGTCTTTTTCCCCTCCGAATCCACCGATGACACCCAGTCCCGGCAGCGACACCTCGTTATCGAGTTTGCCTTTCAGATCATAGACAAATGCCTGGCTGGCCACGTCCTTCAAATAGGTCGCAAACAATTTCCCGCCTGCGGTTGCGACCCCTTGCAGAGGCTCGGGCTTTTCCGGAAGAATCGTCTGCCAATTCGCCTCCCCGGGATTTTGCGGATCGATCAGCACCACCCTGCCGTTGGGCGCCTTGCGATTGGTTTCGACGAGGAATTTGTCGCCGTCATTGTCAATGACGCCGAAGGTATCATCGCCAATCTCGCGAATAAGCGGGCGGAATGTTTTGTCGCCCTTGGAGAGATCCCGATAATAGACGGCATTTCCGTTCTTTCCCTTTCCCCGCTCGGAAATGTCAAGGATCGCAAACCGCTCATCTTCCGTCGTGCTGACGGTGTGAAAGCGCTGCGGGTTCTCCGGGTCCTGGTACGCGAGAGCGTCATCGGCCTGCGAGGTACCAACTTTGTGGAAATACACTTTGTGGTTTTCGTTCTTGGTGGTGAGCTCTTTCCCTTTTTCCGGCTCATCATAGCGGCTGTAGAAGAAGCCATCGCCCGCCCAAGCAGTCCCCGAGACTTTCACCCAATGCACGGCATCATTCAGGGTCTTGCGCGTCTGAACCTCCATGACGTAATAATCCTGCCAATCGGAACCGCCTTTGGATATGCCGTAGACCGCATACTTCCCGTCCTTGGAAAGGGCGAAGGCGCCCAGGCGCGAAGTGCCGTCAGTTGAAAACTTGTTGGGATCGAGAAGCACTTCCGGCTTCCCCTCGAGCCCCTTCTGGATATAGAGAACGCTCTGATTCTGGAGTCCGTCGTTTTTGGAGAAGAAGAAGTACTCTCCCTTGCGCGCAGGCGCGGAATATTTCGGATAATTATAGAGTTTCTCGATGCGCTGTTTGACCTGTTGACGGAACGGGATCTTCTCCAGATAGGCAAACGTGACCGCATTTTCCTGTTCCACCCATTTCGCGGTTTCGGCTGAGTTCTCGTCCTCGAGCCACCGGTATGGATCCGGCACTTTCGTGCCGAAATAGTCATCGACCTGGTCGACCTTTTTCGGCTTCGGGTACTCGAGTTTCTGAGCCGAGAATAAAAGAAGTGCAGACGCCGATAGCAGGATCGTGGCAGCGAATGTCTTTTTCATTTTTGATGCGCGCACGTTCATGACGGATTTTCCCCCCAGAAGACAGATTTTCGAAGTCTCTCGGACAGCCGCATCGGCGTTGTTTCTCCGATTGCCGTCCACCGCACAGTCCGATGTCATGCGATTATATAACTTCCCAAAGCGAAGGTGATCGGATCACAGGATCTTCACCAACAGCTTTGCAGTGCCGGTATTTCCGTTCGCATCGGAAGCGCGCAAGCCGATCAGATGCTCCCCCGGAGTGAGATCCGGAGTGACGAGCTGGAAATCCTCATCCACAGAATCGGCGATGCCGTCGGTGGGGAAGACCAGGAACCACTCGCCGCCGTCAATGGAAAATTCGCCGCTGACGATACGGCCCGTGCCGACCTTGGCGTGGAACTGAACCTCTACACGCTTGCCATTCACGGTGTGGCTCATCACGGTGACCAGCGGCGTCGCATTGCTGATCAAAAATGGCTTGGATATGAGCTCTCCGATCAGAGCTTTACCGTAGGGGTTGGCAGGAGCGTCGCTCGCGACCACTTTCAACCGGTATATGCCGTCGGGCAACGCGGTGCCGTTTAGCGTGTAGAAAGTTTCGCTGGTGTCCTTCGCCAGCAGCTTCCAGCCCGATTCCCCTTCCCCTTTGAAATAGACGGAATATTCGAGAGTATCCTCATTGTCATCCGTCGCCTTCCATGTGAAGGACTGAGCCCCGGGCTGCAGGGTCTGGCGCGGCGGCATTGGATTGGATTCCTTCCCCCGCATCCTTGGAGCATTCAAGGACTGGCCGTCACTGCTGGTGGCCGCCATGCTGAAGCTCCCGGTGCTAACCGACAGCGAGGGAGATTTTTGCATCGCGATCCCGGAATTGAGCATTGTGATGGTGACGACCTGCGGACGCATGTTTTCCTGCAGATAGGGAATCTGAATCCGTTCGAGCACATCGGTATCCGCGCCCGCTTTCCCGCGTTCAAATGCAGCGCGCCACTGCAGGTAACGGGCTTTGGGGTTGGGGATCTGCTGGCCGGACGCAGTGTAGGGCGGACTCCAGTCGCTCCATGAACTGTCGGGCTTTTCGGTGTTGCCGGCCCGGGTCGAGATTTTCACGCTGCCCCCGGCAGGGTTCACAAAGCGCCAGGCAATTTTCCCCCAGGCAGCTACGACCTTTGCATCCAGAACCCTCGACTCGTAGGTGCCGCTCTGGGCTTGCTGCGATTGCAGCCGGTACACTTTCCCCTGGTTGCTGCCGGCCACGAGAATCGCGTCCCCTGCCGTCACCATCCGGGTCATCTGCTCTTCAGGCGAATCCGTCACGATGGTGACCTGCTTGGCTGCGTCGATGGATAGGAGCCGGCCTTTGCCTCCGGTCGCAGCCAGCAAGGTATCGTCACCGCGGACCAGAAGGTCATAAATCATGCGGTCTTCCGACGCATAGATCGTCTCGGCGCCGCCGCCCTTCGTGATCGCGATGATCGAAGACTTCGCGCCATCCGCATCTTTGCCGCCGCCCGGCGCACTCACCGACGCCGTTGTTTCCCGGGATCTGTCTGCCAGATTGGCCAGGGTCTGAATGGTGGCAACAGGCAGCGGGCCGCCCGTGGACGGAATCACCGCGGTCGCGCTCGCTGATTTAGCGCCGGCCTTTGCGCTTGCGGCCGCCGCATAGATGGTGCCGAACCGATCCAGCGCCAGCGCGCGGATTTCATCCATCGGAGTGTCGAGCAGCGTGAAGCCTTTCCCTTGGGCGTTGACTTCAATGATCATGCCGCCCGGTGATGTGCCGGCCAGCAGGCCGCCGTTGCCGCCGCGCACAAGGCACATGACATTCGTGTCGTCCGGCTTGTAAAAAGTTGATTTCTCGCCGGAGCGGCTGACCTTCAAAATCATCCCCTTCCCTCCGGTACCGACGTAGAGATTGCCGGCATCATCGAACAGGAGCGACCAGATGTACTTGTCGTCCGGATTGCAGAACTCAGTCGACTGGTTCGCGCCTGTAACCTTGTGCACCTTGCCGTCCGGCGACGTGCCGACATACAAGGTGTCGGAGGCATCGAGCGCCAGGGCGAAAACGTCCAGCTCCTTGGTCTGGAAGTACACGCTCCCTTTTCCCTGCGGATCGACCTTGAAGACCTTGCCTTCATGGCCAGTCCCCAGGTAGAGGTTCCCCGCCTTGTCGCGCACCATGGAAAAAATGTAGGGCTGGCTCGTGTCGAATAACTGGTCGTAGGCAGGCGCCAGAAACAGCCTTCCTTCCGTTCCCAGGGAAACGCGCGTCAGCGTTCCCTTCAGCAGATCATCCTGGGTGAAGTTCTCCCAGAACTGCGGCGTGACCGCCACCAGCAGCGTGCATGAGAACACCAGCAGGGACATCAAGAAGACTGGACCGCGATATCGCATCAATGACTCCGATTCTCCAAGTTAAGGCGGGCCCCCGTTCGGGGCCGCAGTGCAAATCCAGGGCTGGCAGCAGGCAATAGGATCTCCCGGTTATGGCTTGATCACGAGGTTCAGCACCTTCACCCCCGAAACGACATAATCGCTGGCTGGAAACTCGTATTCCATCAGCGGAAGCGTCAGAATCGGGCTCATGCTGCCCGTGTTGCGCTCCGATCGCAGTATCGACAGGATCGACGGCGGCAATCCGGGAAGGCCTTCCCCGTTGATCACAGCCCCCGCTTCGCGCCGGAAGAGGCGCAAATACAAATGATCATTCCTGCGCAGATTGTTCATGAACTTGATCAGCTGGGACAGGTCTTTGGGAATCAGGTCCTCACCCTGTTCGCGCGCATCCATTTGCATGACCGATGTGCCGTCCGCCACCATGATTGAAACCGGCCCCGGCGTGATCGAGGCCGGCATTTTCACAGGATAGGATTCCCGCACGATCTCCCCGTCCGGTTTCTGATAGAAAACGTCGAGGTTGATCGATTCCCCCGCCTTGACCTCGGATCGATCCAGGCGAATGGAATCCAGCACTGCACTGCGGTCAGCTTCCACGGACGAGATCTCCAGATCGATATCTTCAAACTGAAGGTTCTTGTATCCCAAAGCCATCAGGAAGTAGACCGGCGCTGCGATCGACATCGCAGCATTGGCAGAGGAGCTGCTGTCCGAGGAGAAACGATTCTCGAGTTCAATAGGCTGCTCCCCCTTCAGACTGATCTTTCCTTTGATTCTGATCGTGGAAACTCCCATCGCTCTCTCGGTCGAGTTGACCGATTCGAAGATGGTAAGGTTGAGCAGAAGCGGCGTCAAAAATCGATCCTCGGCCACTTCATAGTTCCAGGTTTTCTTGATCCCACGGCTCGTGGTCATGCGGATGTGCATGGGAATCATCTTGGTCGGCTCGCCCAGGACACCATACACTCCCATGCTGCGATCCTGGCGCAGCGTGCCGATCGGCTCCGTAGTTTCGAGAATCTTGAACGAGCTCTGCAGGCTGGGAAACACGGTGAGAACTCTTCCCTTGTACATCGGCAACTGGCTGAAACCCAGATTGAAGAGCGGATGGCCGAATGCATACAACTTTTTGCCGTCCACCCAGGTCACGGTGCCCCCCGCGGAAACTTCAAAATCCCCGTAAACAAGGGGGATGACAAGGTTGGAGCCCGGCTCGATCGGAGAATTGTCCGCCGGCGGAGACTGCGGCAAGCGGCTCCGCGCCTGCATCGATACGGCGCCGGAACCTTGCAGCAGCGACAGCCCGAAGGCACGAAATTGCGGCGCAAATACCCGCAACGTCTCAGAACTGAATCCACCCAGGTTCAGCGGAGTGGCAATCGGAAGCAGCGCATGCCCGGCGAAAGGCTCCAACAAAGGCTGCAGACGCGCATCCAGCGCAGTCACTTCCAACCTCTGCCCGGAGCTCAATCCTTCAGGAGCAGGCAACAAATGCTTCCACAGCATGCTCTTCTTGATGATCTTGGCACCCGATGCGCCTATATCCGGCATTTCCGTGAACGCATCCACCATCTGCTCGATTGGTGTGATCCCGCCGATTGCCTCCTTGGCAAAGGGGAAAGAAAACGCAACCGCGCCCAGGAGCTTTCCTTCGATAAACACCGGGCTTCCGCTCATGCCTTCGAAAACTCCCGTCTGCGCAAGCGGTCCTCCCGTCAAGCGCGCAAGAACGGCATCTCCCCCGGGATTCATGTTGCGCATGACACCCAGGATTTCAACCTGGAAATCCTCGGGCTTGCTGCCCTGGTAGCAGGTCTTGCCGATTCCCTTCATCCCAGGACGCAGGTCCGCAAGGTGGAAGAACTCCGTTTGAGCCTGAACTTCTCCATGCAGCGGCAGCCAAAGTGCAAATAGCGCCGACAGAACCCATCTTTTTGTCATCGTAAAAAGCACCTTTCCGAGGGAACCTCGCGGAAAACCCCATCGACCTAATAACCTCTAAGTATAGAGCCCGCATTCAAACACGGTCAAGTCGCCGGCGAAAATCGGTAACAGGCTACCATTTTACCAATTCTACCAGGCAGTCTCTCTTCCGACGATAGCCAGGAAATTGGTGAAATAGTAGCCTGTCATCGATTTTCCTGGTACCGTGATGGGCCATGAATGGTTCCGAATTATCTGTGGCGCCAAATCCGGGCTTGCATGTAGCGGCAGTCCTCCTGGCCGGGGGGCGGAGCTGTCGCATGGGCAGCGATAAGGCCCTGCTGAATATCCGCGGCACTTCCATGGCACGCTTACTCGCGACACGGCTGCGCGAACTCACCGACGAGGTGCTTCTCTCTGCCAATGATCCATTGACCTACAACTTCCTGGGCCTCCCGACCGTCCCGGATCTTTATCCCGGATGCGGCCCCATGGCAGGGCTGCATGCCGCAATGCTGCGAACCAATCGCCCCTGGATCCTCTTGCTGGCCTGCGATCTGCCCCGGGTCTCCACCGAAATGCTAAATAACATAATCCTACGGGCACCAGGGTTCGATGCCGTCATTCCGGCTACTTCCGACGGCCGGTTGCACCCGGTCTGTGCGATTTACAGCCGCACCTGCCTGCCCGCTATCGAAAGAGGCTTGCGTGCTAGCGATAACCGGCTGATCCGACTGCTCGAAGAGCCGGGCCTGCAAATCAGGCAACTAACTGCTGCCGAAGGAGATTTCTCTGATTCCGACCTGCTTGACCTCGACACCCGTGAAGATCTCGAAGAGTTTCTGAGGCTCTCCAAATTCTAGGATTCACTATATATAGTGCCTCTCTTGCAAGAAGACCCATTATGTTGCGATTTTTCGCTTGCCCAAACCGATCGCTGTGCTATATTTGAGCCGAAGTTCGAGCCGTCGGGTTGGGGTGCCGGGGAACCCTGGTTCCTTGCAGGCGCGGGTGCCGGTTAAGATTTTGATTTTGAAGATGTTCCGGCTGATTCTTCCCGCGGCTTTAGTTCTTTCGCCGTTGTGCAGGTTTCCGATACCCCGACTGGCAGAATTGCGTACCCATCCCTTGCTCTGAGGCCTGCGACTCCTGCGACGGCTCGAACCCGCCCGGTGAACTGGCTGATCTGACAATTCGCGATCGGAGGTTGACAAGGGGATAGTGTGAATCTTGGTGCATCGTTGCCACGCATTAATGCGTAATCAAAAATTCGTATTATTCGCCTGTGCGCCGGACGGGAAGCAGGACGTTGGTTTTTTGAATTGGGGAAAATGACACGGACATGCCGCGTTCGACTTGGGGGTTGAGCTGGGCAGTCACGCGTCGCTGGGAATCGCGCATGCATCAAATCCAGAAGCTGGAAATCGTTGGATTCAAATCTTTCTGCGACCGCATTTCTATTGTTTTTCATGAGGGCTGCACGGCAATCGTCGGACCCAACGGCTGCGGCAAGAGCAACATCGCCGATGCGATCAGCTGGGTGGTCGGGGAACAGAGTGCGAAGAGTTTGCGCACGGATCGCATGGAAGGTGTGATTTTCAACGGGACGCAGGCTCGCAAAGCCACCAACTTCGCCGAGGTAGTGCTTTCATTGAGCCTGTCGGCGAATCCAAATCTTCCGGCGACGTTCAATCTCAGCTTGAATCCTGAAGGATTCACAGTGGGCCGACGGCTGTACCGGTCCGGGGAGAGTGAGTACTACCTGGATGGACGGCGTTGCCGCTTGAGAGATGTCCAGGCCTTATTCGAAGGAACCGGCTTGGGCCCCAATTCCTATGCGCTCATCGAGCAAGGCAGAATCGGACAGATCCTGAGTTCCAAGCCGTCCGACCGGCGCGCCTTGATTGAGGAAGCAGCGCGCATCACCCTGTTCAAGAGCCGCCGCTATTCGGCCGAGATGAAGCTCGAGCTGGCACGGCAGAACCTGCTCCGCGTCAACGACATCGTCACTGAGGTAACACGAAACCTCAACTCGCTCCGGCGCCAGGCCGCGAAGGCGCGCCGGTACAACCGCATGCGCGAGGAGCTGCGCCTCCTGCACAAGCTGAAGCTGGGTATGGAACATCGTGAGCTGGAAGGCCGGCTGGAGCAGTGCACATCGAAGTTCGCCGCGGCCCAGGAGCAGGAGCAGGAGATTCTGTCCTCCCTGGCAAGCTTGGAGGAAGTCCGCGTGAGCGGGCAGGAACTGTGCCGGACGCAGGAGGAGATGCTCAACGAAATGCGCGACCGGCTGGCCGGCCTGCGCGTTGAGGCCGGCAACACTGCCAGCCGGAGGGAGAGCCAGAAAGCCCAGAGCCAAAGCCTGACCGAGCGCACGAATGAGCTCGATCGCGAGCTGGCTGCCATCGCGGAGCGCGAGCAGCTGGTGCAGCGCGAGCAGGAACGGCTGGCGCAGGCATCCGTTGCGTTGACTGCCGAGATCGAGAGCGAGCAGCAGGCACTCGACAGCGAGCAGGCGCGCGGCGAAGTGCTCCAGGAAGCTCTGCGCGAGACCGAGGCCAAGATCGAAGAGACGCGCGCATTCCTGCTGAATCGGGCCGGGAGACTCTCCGACCTGAAAAACCAGCGCGCTCGTTGCGAGGAGAATCTGCAGCGGATCGCTGCCCGCGTCGAGCGGCTCCAGGCCGAGCAGGAAGTGGCCGCGGAAGAGCGCGCCCGCCATCAGGATCAGCTGGCCGGAGTGCGAAAAGGTTTCGAAGCAAACGCAGCCGGCCTGAATGCCCTCGCCGAACAGCAGGCAGATCTGGAAAAGCGCTCCGCCGAAATCGCGAAGCAGCTCGAGACGGCGACCGCGGAACTCAACGGCCGGCAAGAGGAGTACAGCATCATGCAGCACCGCTACACCTCACTCGAAGAGGTGGAGCAGCGGCGCACGAACTACTCGGAAGGCGTCCAGAAGTACCTCTCCACCGAAATCCCGGGCGAGCAGGCTCCCTCGGCTCAGACGCTGGCCGATCTGCTCGACACGGATCCGGCTTATGAGCTCGCCGTTGAAGACTACCTGAACGATCCGTTGCAGTACATTGTGGTGGGAGGCCTGGAAGACGCCGTCCAGAGCGTGGAGCGGCTCAAGCGCATCGGTGCCGGCAAATGCACGTTCATGACGCTGCGCAATGGCCACTCGCACCACGCGCCCGTAATGCGCCCGAAACTGGCCGGATCCGGCGTGGTCGGCTACCTCGACGAACTGCTGCACATGCGCGACGATGTAAGAGAGGCCTTCGAACGCGCCCTGCCCGATTTTGCTTCGACCGTCATGGTGTCGGACCTGCCTACGGCGTTCAAGGTCGCTGAAACTCACTCGGAGATGAGCTACCTGACTCTGGGCGGAGAGGCCTATTCACCCAGGGGCACTCTCTCCGCAGTCGGAGAGAGGAAAGCGATGTCCGGCTTCCTCGCCCTGAAACGTGAAAAACGAGAGCTGGAGCGGAATCTGGTGGTGCTGCGCGCCAAAATCGACCGGACCCGCGTGGAGGTGGCCGGACTGAAAAACGACCAGTCTGCGGCTGTCGAGAGCCTGAAATCCCTGGCAGTCGAAGCCCGCAAGCTGGACATCGAGAAGGTAGTTCTTCACCATCAGATCGAACGATTCGAAGGCGAATTGCGCAAACTCCTGCAGTCCGAAAATGTCGCGGCCATGGAGTTGTCCCAGCTCATGGCGGAAACATCCGGATTGGAGACCACGCGAGCCGAAGCGATCGCGGGCATCGAAGAGATCGAGCAGCGCAGCCGTGTGAGCAGCGAAGAGCTGCATGAACTGGCCGCGCGGCTGGAGTCGCTCAAGTCCGAGAGCCAGACGCTCGCAAAAACGCTCGCAGCCCTGGCTTCCGCTCACGCCGTGAAACGGGAGCGCCTGTCGGGAATCGAAACGGAACGTCAGCGGCTCGAGCGGGAAGCAGAAGACGTCCGCCGCCGCACCCGGGCCATCCACGGCGAGAAGGCTCAGGCCCAGTTCGGCATCGCCGAGCTCGAGCAGGCGCTCACACAGACCGAAATGCAGATTGCGGAACTGACGCGCCAGACCGGCGATGCCGAAACCATGCTCGCAGACCGGCAGAAGGAGCTGGCACAGCAGCGCGACACGCTGGCCGGGATCGAGGAGCAATTGCGCGGCCTGCATGCCGGGCGCGAAAAAGCCATGGAAGTACGCGGCGCGATCGAGATCGAAAAAACGCGGATCGAGAGCGACCTCGAGCACCTGGGACGCAATTGCGAAGAGGAGTTCCACCTGCCCATCCGGGGAATCGCGTCGCAGATCGAAGAATCGGACTGGCAGCGCGATCCTGCCGGGGTGACCCAATCCTTCGAGGCCACGCGTGAGCGCATCGAGGGCTTCGGCGCCATCAACATGAGGGCTTTGGAGGAGTACCAGGAGCTGGAGGAACGGTACCAGTTCCTGAGCAGCCAGCGCGCCGATATCGAACAGTCCATCGCCGACACGCAAAAGGCGATCGCGGAAATCAACCGCCGATCGGTGGAACAGTTCCAGGACGCATTCAAGAATATCCGGGAAAATTTCATCGAGGTGTTCCAAATCCTCTTCAAAGGCGGGCAGTGCGACCTGCGCCTGCTGGATGAAGGAGACCTGCTCGACAGCGGCATCGATATCGTGGCGCAACCGCCGGGCAAGCGGCTGCAGAACGTGCTCCTGCTCTCGGGCGGAGAGAAGGCTCTCACAGCCCTGGCGCTGCTGATCGCCATTTTCCGTTACCGGCCCAGCCCATTCTGCGTGCTCGACGAGGTGGATGCGCCGCTGGATGACGCCAATGTGATCCGCTTTACCGAATTAATCTCTGCCTTGGGCAAAGAGACGCAGTTCATTCTCATCACCCATAACAAGAAAACAATGGAAATAGCCCAAACCCTCTACGGCGTGACGATGGAGGAACCCGGCATATCCAAGATCGTAAGCGTGGATTTCCGTACCCAAGAAGAGGCGTTGGCAAGCTGACAACCTTATGCCGTGAAGACATAGTAGATTGGTACTGCTTGCGTGCAAATCCTGCCGTTTGGGCAAGAAAGGCAACTGATCACCGCAGAGACAAGTCCTTCAAAAATAAAAAAAGTTCTCTGCAATACTTCGCGGAATATTCGTGTTTTTGTGACACAATTTTCAATTCGGCACTATCTCGGAGCCGCGCGCGTAAGCAAGCGGATATTTGACAACGGAGAGCCTCGACTGCCAAGGCGCATCGGACTGTCACACATCCGCTTGCTGACGCGCGCGGCTCCGTTCCCCTTAACACAAATTTGTGTGTTTCGCGGTTCCTATTTTGGTTGCGGCTTTGCCATCATGTGTTTTTTGTGGCTGAGCGTTATTGCAAAAATTGGGATTCTTTATGACCGACCTTTGTGTGCAGACCGATTTTAAAGACCTGAAGCTTTTTCGCCGCGGCAAAGTGCGCGACGTGTACGAAGTTGGCAACCGGCTCCTGATGATCGCAACGGACCGGGTCTCTGCCTTTGATGTCGTCCTTCCCACGCCCATCCCGATGAAGGGAGCGGTCCTGACGCAACTCTCCCGGTTCTGGTTCCGCATGATGGAGGACATCGTTCCGAACCACCTGATCACCGCCGAGGTGGACGAGTTTCCCGAAATGCTGCGGCCCTATCGCCAGGCATTGAAGCGGCGCAGCATGCTCGTAACCAAGGCCGAGATCTTCCCGATCGAGTGCGTGGCCCGCGGCTACATCACCGGATCCGGCTGGAAGGAATATCAGGAAAACGGCGCCGTCTGCGGCATCTCGTTGCCCCGCGGCCTGCGCGAATGCGAGCGGCTTCCGGAGCTCATCTTCACGCCCGCGACCAAAGCCGAGACCGGCCACGACGAAAACATCTCCTTCGACAAAATGGTCGATCTCGTAGGGTCAGACGTCTCCGGGCAATTGCGCGATCTCACATTCAGGATCTACCTCCGTGCCGCCGAGTATGCGCTTCAGAAAGGCATCATCCTCGCGGACGTGAAATTCGAGTTCGGTTACCATGACGGCCGCATCATCGTGTGCGATGAGATCCTCACACCGGACGCCTCGCGCTTCTGGCCGCTGGCCGGCTACAAGCCGGGCGGGCCACAGCCCTCCTTCGACAAGCAATTTGTGCGCGATTACCTGGAACAGATCCGCTTCAACAAGCGGCCGCCCGGACCCGAGCTGCCGGCGGCAGTCGTCCAGGCCACGAGCGAAAAGTACCTCGAGGCATTCCGGCTGCTCACCGGATCCAGCCTCGTTTGATCCGCCTCAAACCAAAAATGAATTGATTCGTCGGCATCACATCCGGTAAGGTAAATACCTGCTCGGTTCGGCTGGAGATCGAATCTGCTCTCCTTGCTCCGCGCCAGGCGCGGTAGTGAAGGCGGCAATACGTTCGAACAGCGGCCCGAGGACCCGGATAGCCTGACATTCCCGGTCGCAGTGCGCCTGATCGAAGCGAGGCAATGTGACATGAGTTTAAGTCAGTGGACGTTCCTGGATTTTTTCTTCGTCGTCATCATTCTGGTATCGACGGGTTTTGCTCTGCGAAAAGGCCTGGTGCGCGAAGTGATCAGCCTGGTAGCACTCATCGGCGGATTCCTTTTAGCCGCCTTCTACCATCCCGCCATAGCCCGATTATTCGTGGGCGTTACGAAAACGGAGGAGATCGCCAACCTGATTGGCTTCATGACTATTTTTGCGGCCACCCTGGTGGTAGGGGCCGTGGCAGCCTTTCTCGTCAATCGATTCGTCAAAATGGCCTCGCTGGAATGGATCGACCGCCTGATGGGTGGTGTATTCGGCTTTCTCAGGGGCTGTGCAGTGTGTTCCATCATCGCCCTCGCTCTGATCGCTTACCCGGTGCGGCAGGATCTGATCGCAAGATCGGTTTTCGCTCCTTACCTGCTCGCCGGAGCCCGAGCCGCAGTTTTGCTGGTGCCCGAACAGATGAAAACCAAGTTTTACGAGCAATACCAAAAGATCCTGCAGAATTGGAACCACGACAGGAGCCCTAGATGAAGGAAGCAGCGACAAAACTGCAGCCCCGTCTCAAAGACCGGTTGGAGAGCATCTGCATCGAAATGATCGATAAGGGCATTTTGTATTCTGAAGCAACCGAGCAGTTTGAAAATTGCTTCATCGCCGAAGTAATCAAGCGCAACCAGGGCCACCTCATGCGCACGGCCGAGGATCTGGGCATCCATCGCAACACCCTCTCGAAGCGGTTGTTGCAGTACAAAGCCAAGAACTCACGCAAAGCCGGGTAATCCGCGCTCCCACTGTATACAACCCTATTCTCGACTCCCCTCTTTATCACAGTGGGTGCGGGCTTCAGCCCAATGCCGCATAGTTTTTGATATTTGGCCACGGCCACATGGTCTGGCAGGAAAACAGAGCCGCGCGCGTAAGCAAGCGGATATTTGAAGTCTATTTCGCTGCAAAC
>Ga0315284_10009014_pt1 | contig 14244 bp, 10 predicted proteins | sample YL17G09_16_MG_FD_203696 | JGI IMG/M metagenome (GOLD analysis project Ga0315284, IMG submission 203696) | Sediment microbial communities from Yellowstone Lake, YNP, Wyoming, USA - YL17G09_16 | ecosystem: Environmental > Aquatic > Freshwater > Lake > Sediment | place: USA: Wyoming | collected... | reverse complement strand
TCCTCTTCGATGACGCCGCAGGCAGAGTCCGGGTCGTGCTCGAGGAACGAGAGCCATTTCCCGGCAACGGCCTGCGGTACGAGCTTCTCCTTCTGCTCCATCGTTTCGAGCGGAAGCAAATCATACCCCATGATGTAGGGTGTGGCAATATGTGACCGGGTAGGAATCAGGTCGCCCCAGTAGATGGCAGCGTTGTCGCCTGAGCGCAGAAGTACGACCTGGTGGCCGGGCGTGTGGCCGCCGGTGAGGACAAGCTCAAGCCCAGGCACAAGCTCGGAGTTGCCGTCAAGGAGTTCCAATTGGCCGGCTTCACGGAGAGGCAGGAAGTTCTCCGGCAGATAGGCGGCGCGGGAGCGCCGGTTCGGGTTCACGGCGAGGTTCCATTCCTTCTGCTGAACATAATAGCGGGCATTGGGGAAGCGGGGGACAGGCCTGCCGGAGGAGTCGAGCCTGGTTGCGCCGCCGGCATGGTCGAAGTGCAGGTGGGTGAGGACGACCCTGGTGATGTCATCGGGCTTGAAGCCGGCGCGGGCGAGCGACGACTCGGTGGTGTCAGTGTGTTCGATGCGGTAGATGTCGGTGTTTCTCGCGTCCCACTTGTCACCGATGCCGGTGTCAATCAGCAGCCTTTCCTGCGGAACCGAGATGGGACTAACCACAGAGGCCACGGAGAGCACAGAGTCGGGTGAAGGTCGGGATTCCGCTCCGTACTCTCCAACTCTCTGTGGTCTCTGTGGTTCAATATCGGATTTGGGGTTTTCGGTGCCGGCCACGACCAGCAGGGGCCGCAATGCCAGCCGAATTCGGTTGCGTTCGTCCGGCGGGTTTGTGCGCTCCCACAGGGGTTTGGGCACGACGCCGAACATCGCCCCGCCGTCGAGTCCGAAGAACCCGTCGGACAGACTATGAAGCTCAAACTCGCCGAACTGCATCGGAAGAGATTGTAGGTATCGCGGCTCGTCGGTCAAGCGGCAAGCTCAAGCCCGGGCAGGTCCGGCCAGTCCTCGAGTGCTAGCCTGCGAGGCGGTTGAGCCACTCCGGGTAGGACATGGAGTCGCGTTCGGTCAGGATGAGGCCACGGGGAAGGAGCTTGAGGAAATGGGCGGCAGTGCGCGCGACGTCGTCAGGCAGCAGGGTCGGGCCGAACGATTCAAAGGCAATACTCCACCAGGGCGAGTCCTTGAAGGTGATGCGCGTCAGCTCAATCGTGCAGCCGCGGTCATGTCGGGTGTCCGCATCGACTTCGTTCAGTTGTCCGTCGTCGAGCTGGAACTTCCGCAGCCAGCGTTCTTTGATGACCGAGACCCAAAGCGGGTCGCCGAATCTCAGACCGGCAAGGCGGTCAGCAACATCCCCGTCATCGTGCGACCACTTTACCCACGCGTCGAGGCGCCCGCTAACAGCCCCGCCGGGCAACGAGAACGGTTCGGGTTCTCTGACCCTGGCCTTTACCTGGAGTTTCCTGCCATCGCGAACCTTGAGTCCGACGGAGTTGGAGCCGGGGAAGACGAGATAATGGTCGGTGCGGCTCTTCTCTTCCTTGCACAACTTCGAACCGCAGAACCATTCCTTCACACCTGAAGGGAAGGAGCCGCTGAAAAACCACCGGAGCTCGGCACTTATTTTCACACTATCTCCTTCGTCTTACCGTGTTAGACTCGGCAGGACTGAAAACGGACTGCCCGGCAGCGCCGGGCAGTCGGGACGGTAATGAGTTCCGTTCTACTCAATCCACTCCACGTCGGTCAGGCCGAGGTCTTCCTTCGTCACCGGGCCGAGGATGACCATCCAGTACCTGCCCGGGCTGATGTGCTCGCGGGCGGCTTTGTTGACCGCTTCGAGCGTGACTGCCCTGATTCTGTCCGGGAACTTGTCGAGCCAGTCCATCCCGTAGCCATAGAGCTCCATCGTCTGCACCTGACCCAATTTTCCGCGGGTCGAGGCGTACGTGAGCGGGAACGAGCCGGTGTAGTAGTTGTGGGCTTTCTCGAGCTCCTTCTTTGTCGCGCCGGAGTCGCACATCAGCTTGATGTCGCGGAGCATCAGCGCGATTGCCTCTTTGGGCTTGGCGGTCTGGACCGTGGCGTGGAATGCGCCTTCGAGCCGGTTGCGGTCGTACCAGCAGCGGACGTCGTAGGCGAGTCCGGCTTCCTCGCGCACGCTGATTCCGAGCCGTGATGACATCGCGGAGCCGCCCAGGATGTAGGACATCAGGCGCGTGGTGATCATGTCGGCGTCAGTAGCCCTAATGCCGGGGTGGCCGAATTCGACGTAGGTCTGGTTCATGTCCTTACGGGTGATGAGCTTGACCCGGATGCGGTCGGGCATGGTGAGTGGCGTCTCCGTGAACGCGGGCACCGGGGTCGGCGTCCACGCGCCGAGCCGTTTCTCCAATTCCGCCACGAAGTCCTTACGCTTGATGTCACCCACCGCCACCACGTAGCAATTGTTGGGACGGAAGTAGGTACTGTGGAAAGCGACGATGTCCTCGCGCCTGATAAGCGGGATGGAGGTCGTGTCGCCGCTCCCGAGTCGGCCATACGGGTGGTCGCCGTAGAGCAGCTTGCCGAACTCGACGGTCACTTCGGATCCGGGGTCGTCGAAGATGCCCCGTGCGTCGCTCATCATCCGGCTGCGGGCTATCTCCATCTCTCTCTGGGCGAACGTCGGGTGGAGCACGGCGTCGGCCATCAGGTCGAGCGCGGTCCCCAGGTCCTTGGTCAGCGTCCTGATGTCGATTCCGCAGTTGTCGTCCGTGGCGCTGCCCGAGAAACCGGCGCCCAGGAATTCGACTATCGACTTGACCGAGTCCCCGGACATCGTTGCCGTACCTCTTGTGAGCAGGTCGGCCATCATCGCCGCCGTGCCGGCCTTGTCTCGCGGGTCGCAGGCCGCGCCGGACCGGCAGACCAGCGATACCACAGCGGTCGGCAGCCGGTGGTCCTCATAGGTGAGAATTACGAGGCCGTTAGACAGAGAGTCACGATAAAGCGGCAGGGCGGAGAGAGGAGAAGTCAAAAGGCAAAAGCCAAGAGCCAAAAGGCAAAGCGGCGCAGGCAATCTGCAATCTGAAATCTGCAATCTGAAATGTCTCACTTGCTCTCCTTTGCCGAGACGAGAATGCCGGTCGTGCGGTTTTCCGGGGTCAGGTAGGTGCGGCAGTAGTCACGGACCTGCTCGGCGGTCACGCGATTAATGTGCTCCGGGTAGTCAGTAACCTGGCGCCATGTGCCGAACAGGATGTAGTTTGACGCCAGCCGGTATGCCATGCCGAAAAGGTTGTCGCGTCCGAACGCCTGGCCGGCCAGCACCTGGTTGCGCACCTGCTGGAGCTCGCGTTCGGTCGCCAGCTCGGTCGCGGCGCGGTCGAGTTCGGACTGGACCACCTGCTCGATACGCGGTATCAGGCTTTCGGCCTTGGGCGTCACGCCGACCTGGAACAGGCTGGGGTCACGGCTGACCCCGGCGCCGCCCCAGACGCCGGTAGCGAGCCCGAGCTCGGTCACGAGTTTCTTGTACAGCCGGGAGGTCTCGCCACCGCCGATGATGCCGCCCGCCACTTCGCCCGCGTACCACGCCGAATCGCGGACGCCGGGTACGTGGTAGCCGATGAGCAGGTTCGGCACGCGCACGCGCTTGCGGATGGTGATGCGGCGCTCGCCGTTCTGCTTCGGCTCGACGTCGTAGTAGCTCCTGCGTTCGACCGGCGTGCCCTTGAGCTTGCCGAAGTGTTCCTCGGCCTTGGCCTTAACGTCCTCAGGCCGGACGTCTCCGGATACCACGAGCACGGCGTTGGCCGGGTTGTAGTGCCGGGTGTACCAGTCGCGCACCGCCTTCACGGTGAAATTGCGCACGTCGTCGGACCAACCGATGGTCGGGTTGCGTTCGGGATTGACCAGTTGCGCGGTCGCGCCGAACTGCTCCCATAGTTCGCCCGCCGGGTAGTTGTCGTGGAGTCGGCGTTCCTCCGATACGACCTGGTGTTCGCTCTCGAACTCCGAGTCGGGGAACACGCACTTGCCCATGCGGGCGGCCTCGATTTTCATCGCCATTTCGTAGCGGTCCTTGGCGAAGTCCTCGTAGTAGGCGGTAAAGTAGGTCGAGGTGAAGCCGTTGTTGTTGCCGCCCGCCGAATCCACGATACGGTCGAAGTCTCCGGGCTTGTAGATGTCGGTGTGCTTGAAGGTGAGGTGCTCGAGCATGTGGGAGAGCCCGGTGTGCCCGAGCGGTTCGTCGTAGGAGCCTACCTTATACCACGCGCTGGTCGATACCACCGGCGCGGAGGAGTCCACGTAGACGATGATGTGGAGCCCGTTCTTCAGGTCGTACTCGAAGACGCGCGACTCAAGGTCGGAGGCAGGAGCCGAGGTGAAGACCGCCAAGAACGCCAAGAGTGCCAGGCCGAATGCCGAATACCGCGTGCCGTATGCCGTATGCTTCATGTGTTACCTCATCACGACGAACTGCGCCGGCGCGGCCGCGCCGGTGTTGAGAGTTGCGAAATACACGCCGGCCGGCATCGACCGCAGGTCGAGCCGGAATGACGAAGCCCGAATCCCGAGTGCCGAATGGACCAGACGGCCCGCAGCGTCGCGGATTGTCAGCCGTGTTCCGGCCGGCGGCGGCGCGCTCAGGGAGAACCGCACCGACCCGCGCGCCGGACTCTGAGCCCGCAGGCTTGGGGAGGGGACTGTCCCCGAACGGGGACTGTCCCCAATGCCGACGTAGTCATTGGCCCCTTCCATCGCATCAACGTTGAATGTCCCCGACGACGTTAGCTCGATGTAGCGTACCGAGTCGAGGCCGACCGACGAAATGTCGAAGCTGGTCTGGGCTGAGTTGGCGGTGCCGATTGTGGTCCATGGGCCCTGCCAGGAGTTGGAGCCCTTGACCGTGGCCGTGCCGGAACCGGACGGGCGGAACACGGTCAGGTCCGTGCCCGTGACATTGCGCACGGCCCGGTCCATATCCAAACAGAGCCGGCGGCCGGTCGTCAGAGGATAGGCGATGCCGTCGTGTGGGCCCACCGCGATATTCGCCTTCGGGTCGGCGTTGTAGCTGGCGGGTTCGCTGTAGCAGTAGATGACGCGATAGCCGAACAGTGGGGCCGTGGCGTCCGGTGTCAACTGCATGTCAACGGTCACCGAGGAGTCGCCGGAGTTGGGCACGACCACGCCGACCACGGTTGTGTCGCGATAGCCGGGTGCGCGGAACGTGACCGAGTATGTTCCCGGCAGGTAGAAACGATGGAAGTCGCCCAGTGTCGCGTCGTTGTAGCTGGGCCAGTTGGCCGGGTTGATCCAAACCTGGGCGTGGACGGGCTGGCCGTTTGTCGCGTCAGTCACGGTTCCGTGGATACCCTGCCCGGCGCGGTGGTAGAACTCGAGTATGGCCGAGCGGTTGCGGTTGAACGTAGGCGCGATGGTGTCGGCGGGCGGCGTCTTGTCGTAGTGGACTTCGATTGTCCAGCCCATCATGCCCTGGCCGTAGTCATAGTCCTTGGTCGAGCCGTTGATTTCGTACATCCCGATGGAGCCCTGGCCGTACTCGTAGCTGTTGGGGACGCTGTAACGCTGAGACAGGAAGTTGATGAGCCGATTCTCGGGGATTGTTTCCTGTGTCGTGCAGCTCCACGGGTAGGAGATGTACTCGGTCCCGGCGTGGAAAGAGACAAACATCACGAACGGGTGGCGCAGGATGTGGCCGAGAACCGCCCGGTTCTCCGGCTCGGAGAACGGGGCGGTGCCCATATTGTATTCGTATCCCCACATCCAGCCCCAGTTGCGGTTCATATCCACTCCGTTGCCGTTGTAGCGGTCGCCGGCGATATAGCCGTCAGGGTTGTACATCGGCAGCAGCCAGATTTCGCGGGTGTTGACGAGACGTGTGACCAGCGTGTCGGTGCCGTAGTTTGAGACCAGGTACTTGAGCATCTCGAACGCGACCGCCCAGCCGATCTTCTCGTCGCCGTGCATATCGCCTTCGAAGTGAATTGCCGGTTCGTTCTCGTGGATACCGGGGTTGTTTGAGACCCTCATGGCCAGCAGCAGGTTGCCGTTGTGGCTGGTGCCCAGGGTCTCGAGCTTGCAGGTGGTTGGGTTGTTCGCGGCAATGGTCGCCATCGTGTCGCGAAACTGGGCGTAGGTGAGATACCGCCCATCGACGGCCGGGGTGCGGAAGTTGGTTTCGTAAATGTCCGTAATGTTGGGCGTTACGACACGGATTGAGTAGCCGAGACCGGCAAGTTGAGCCTGCTCGGTTGCCGATGCCTCAGCGACGACGCCGTCCGGCCGGATGTCGTTCACCAGCGCGCCGGTCTGTTCGATTGACCGGACGTCGCTTCCGCCCGCGTTGGTGACGAGAACCAAGTCTCTCGCCGGTGCCGCCATCGCTGACCCGGCGACCCAAACAAGGACAAGGACGAGACAGAGACCGAATCTACGCAAGTTTCCTCCATGGAACCAGTAGTAACAACACGGAACGTTGGCCCGTCAGGCTCAAGAGTGGTCGAGCCGGTTCTTTCGGGGTCAACACACTATCATACCCGACCGCCTCCGCAATGCAAGGGCTCGCCGGGAGGAATTGGAGGACCCGGTCCGGGGTAAGTATTGGCGATGACGCGGTCAGCCGTGCTGAGTTCAGCAAGCGAAATGGGGTCTTGCCAGCCGGTTTTTTGTGAGTATGCTGTAGCCGGTATACCCGCCGCCGGCGGGTACCGTCATAGTCGCTTGACAAGAGGCGGCATTTGACTAGATTAATTCAGGTCTTGGCGTCAAAGTTTAACTCATAGGAGGCCGTTAGTGATACAGGAATTCAAAGACGGCGGCGACATCATGTGGTTCCTGCTCGCATGTGCGGTCGGAGGCATCGCGCTGTCGATCGAGCGGGCGTACACGTTGACGTTCCGTCTGCGTCTCAATGTGAAGAGGTTCGGCCAGGAGTTGATGGATACAATCGGCAAGAGTGACGTGAAAGCCGGCATCGACCTGTGCAACGGCACCAAGAGCCCGGCTGCCCGCGTGCTGGCTGCGGCCTTGGAGAAAGTTGACCAGGGCAAGACCGTGGTCGAGGACTCGATTGTGCGCACCGGCGCGAGCGAACTCGCGTTCCTTGACCGGGGCATGGCGCTGATCGCCGGCCTGACGACCGTGGCGCCGTTCTTCGGCTTCCTCGGAACCGTCACGGGTATGATTTCGGCGTTCAAGGCCGTCGCCGCGGTCGGTGAAGTCGAGGCGACCGTCGTCGCCTCCGGCATCGCCGAGGCGCTCATCACGACGAAGTGGGGTCTGGTTATCGCATCACCGCTGGCAATAGTCTACATTCTGTTCCAGGGTCGCGTGAACGGCTATCTGCGCGACATGGAGACCGCTTCGGGCGAGTTGGTTGACTTTCTGATGGCCCGGGGTTTGATAAAGGGGAACTAGTGGCCATCAGGCTGAGGAAGAAGGGCGGCGGTGCTCCCCCCAACATCCCGACCGCCTCGACCGGTGACATTGCTTTCCTTATATTGATATTCTTTATGTCCACCAGCATGTTCGCCAAGGAGAAGGGCCTGAAAATCGTACTGCCCGAGCAGAGCGAGGCCCCGACGCCCATTCCGCCGCAGAACGTCCTGCAGGTGAACGTGAGTCCGAAGGGTGAAGTTATGGTGGGTACCTCGCTGGAAACGCCGGTGGTGGTGGCGATCCCGCAACTCCGCGATGAAGTCACGCGGCGGCTCGCTGCCAACAAGGACCTGGCGATATCATTCCGCGTCAGTCGCCGTGCCCCTTACCGCGTCATGGTTGACGTCTTCGACCAGCTCAAGCTGGCAAAAGCCGACCGTGTCAGCCTGATTCACGTGCCCCAGCTTGAGGAAGGGAGCGGACCATGAGAAGAATAGCGGTAAAGAAGCAGTTGCAGCCCGACATCCCGACTGCCTCGACCGGTGACATCGCGTTTCTGCTGATAATCTTCTTCCTTGTCGGCACGACCTTCCGTGCCGCGCAGGGGTTGAAAGTCACGCTGCCCAACGCGATAACCACCGAGCGGATTCTGAAGAAGCGCAACGTCCAGAATCTCTGGATCGACAAGGTCGGCAAGGTTTCGGTCAACGACAACCTGGTAACGATACCGGCCGTGACGCCCGTATTGAGTGAGAAGGTAATTGAGAACCCGGACCTGGTCGTCGTGCTGCAGGCGGACAAGGACGTCCCTTATGGCTTCGTCACCGACGTGCTGGAGGCGCTCAAGGCGGCCCGAGCCCTGAAGGTCACATTCGCGACAAACTACGAGATGGGGGGCGGAGGATAACGCTATGGCAACGAGTATCAGCAGCAGCATTGCGGCTTTGGAGTGGGAGGATCGGTACTACGCACTCGCGCTTCGTCTGTCCACGGTCGCCGCGTTGGTGTTCACGACGCTGGCGTTCCTGATTCTGCCCAAGGAGTTCGTGGTGGAAGCTTACAGGTTGAAGCGGTCGGTCGAGTCGATAATGGAAGCGCTGCCGCCAACACTTGAGGAACTGGCGAAGCCACCAGAGGCGGCGAAGCCGGCGATGGTCCCGGTCGCGGCCGCGAGCGAAGCCGAAGTCAAGGCAGTCACGACTGATGCGACGAACGTTGTCGAAGTCGTGAGACGAACCGACGAGACCGACATCCCGGTCGTGCCGTTCTGGAAGGTCGAGGTGAAGCCGCAGCCGATCAACATACCGGTGCCGACATACCCGGACATGGCCCGGACCGCGGGAATCGAGGGCCAGGCCGTGGTCGAGGCGCTGGTGGACGTTGACGGCTCGGTTGCCGACGCCCGGATACTCAAGCCTTCCGGTAATGCGTCGCTGGACCAGGCCGCGGTTGATGCGGCGCTGAGGTCGAAATTCTCCCCTGCGAGGCAGCGGGACAAGGCGGTAAGGGTGTGGGTTTCCATACCTTTCCGGTTCACGCTGAACTAGGGAGCGATGTCTGACAGAACAGAGAACACGGGGACTGTCCACGACGGGACGGTCTTCGGCAACTAACCAAGGAGGAGTCTGATGCGTAACGTACTATGCCTGGCTCTGCTGGTGCCGATTCTGGCACTGGCGGCAGGCAACACACAGCCGGTCACGGCGCTTGCGCCGGAGAGCGGCGTAATGAACTCGGCGCCGGCGGTAGCGCCGGTTGACCAGGGACGGGCGACCATTCCGCCGAAAGCACTGGTCGGCACAATCGACACCATCGGCGGCACCACCTACGATTGGTGGACAAACGGCCCGCGGTTAGGATCGATTGTGAATTCGTCGGCGTATGGCGTGCATGCGCTCTGGATGTGGTCGCTTGAGATCGAAGGTAACGCGTTCACGGACCGTAATATGCGCTACAACTTCTACGATTTCGCGACCCGCACATGGAACTGGGTTGACCCGGACTACATGCAGTCGGGCGTGAACGTATTCACACACCGCGCGGGCTACGGCAACGTTGACGCCGACCCGGCCACCGGGTCGGCCATCGTCGGCTGTCACTACACTGGCACCGGCGGCGTGACGCCCAAGGTCGCTAAGGACGCAGCGCCGGGCGCGGGCATCTTCGACTACGCCGACGGCGAGCCGGTCCTCGGCATTTGCCAGTGGCCGCCGATTTCAGTGGGCCAGGACGGCACCATCCACATCTTCCCGATTACCGCTGGCTACGCGATGACCTACAGCCGTATCGCGGCCGGCAACTGGCCGACCTTCGACCCGCCCATCACGGTCGACCCGTCCCCGGGTTTCCCGACCCACAACATCGCCGCATCCAAGGTGTCGAGCAAGGTCTCCCTGGTCTGGGAGATCAGTACGAACGTCCCCGAGGACGCCTACCAGAGCCACAGCACCGACGCTGGCCTGACCTGGGATACGCCGTCGTCCCTGGTCCCGCCGGTTGCCTACGGGAACGGCTCGGACACGGTAACGAGCTTCCATATCACGTCTCTGTACCCGTGGTATGACAGGCAGGACAAGTTCCACGTTGTGTGCAACCTGATGCCGCAGGTCAACGACACCGGCTACATCATCCCCTCGCAGATATGGCACTACAGCCCGGACAACACACCGCAGTGGAACCGCATCCACATCGCGGGCTGCGACCCGGCCAACCTGCTGGCGTCCGTCGGCTATAACGCGACGTATGCCGATCGTCCGAGCATCGGCCAGGACGACGACGGCCACCTGTTCGTCACCTGGGAGCAGTTTGACTCCTCGAACGTCGAGCCGATCACCTCGCGCCTGCGCGCCGACATCTTCGTGTCGGGCTCGGGTGACGGTGGCCTGACCTGGACTCCGGCAGTCAAGCTGACCGACGCCGGCACCTACTCGATGCGGTTCCCGTCGATTATCGACATGGCGGTCGAGGGCGACCCGGACACAGTGTTCATCATCTACGAGATCGACCAGGTTGCGGGCTTCTTTGTTCAGGCCGAAGGCGCGGCGACGAGCAACGTCGTCGCGGTCCACAAGATCATCGCCACCGACATCGGGCTGGCAGAACCCGGTCCCGGCGCGACGCCGGTGAGGACCGAGCTCTCGGCCACGCCGAACCCGTTCGGCGGCCGGACGATGATATCCTACGCGCTGCCGCGGACGGGCGACGTTTCGCTCGTCGTGTACGACGCGGTGGGGCGGCCGGTGCAGACCCTGGCCTCAGGCCGTCGCGAGGCCGGTCGCTACAACGCGACGTGGGATGCCCACAACGCTGCTGCCGGCGTCTACTTCTACACGCTGACCAGCGGCAAGACCTCGGTAACCAGAAAGTTGATTCTGGCGGACTAGCAAATACCGCGGGGCGGGCAGCAATGCCCGCCCCGCTTCTTCAGTGGGGCGCAGAGTGGGGGCGAGGCCGGCAGGCCCGAGTTTCTTTCCCCCGTGATTCTCAAGCAAGGAGGCAGTGTGCGGGCAAGTCACAGAGCTGGAGTCACACGGCAGAAGTCAGAATCCCAGACCCAAGATCGAGCGAGTAGCCATCGGCATGCGGTATGCCTGGCGTTCGGTTGCGCTTTGCTGCTGGCGGTCGTCGGATGCGGAACCGAGCCGCCGCCGAACTGGCAGTGGTGGCGGAGCGTGGATACGACCGGCGTCCGGACCGAGCTGGCGAACTGGCGCGGGTTCCTCGATGCGAACAAGGCGCTCTTCAATCCGGTGGACGTGAACCTGTCGGTCGGACTTTCCGCGGCCGACAGCGTTTCGACGACGGGCGCGACGCTTTACAAGTTCGCGCACCTGATTTCGGTGCAGCCGGCGCCGGCGGAGAGCGGGCACGCCGACGAGCTGCATTTCGGGGTGGCGGTTGATACGATTGCGATGACCGATACGTTCTGCCAGGTGAACTACTGGGACAGCCTGAAGACGGCAGGCTGCCGGTTCGGGTATGACAGCCTGTGGGTCGTGACGTTCCACCCGGACACGCAGCCGGACAGTTCCGTGGTCTGGCGGGTGACGTCGTCCGACCGGGTAGGGTTCGCGAGTGCGCAGGAGACGACCAAGGTTTTTGACTGGGCTGCGCGGCGGGTGGTGTTCCTGCCGAAGGACAGTGGCGCCGCCACCTATCACGTCCGGCGCTTGACCGGGTTCGCGACATTTGTGCCGAGTCCGCAGGATGCCCCGAGCATCGCGAACGTCGTGCTGTCTCGGCCCGGGCGCGTTGACACGCTGTTCTACTTGCCGCGGCCGGACGGCCGCGGGCTCTATAACCTGCGGTCAATCGATTCGCTGTACGATGTCCAGCCGGGTGAACGGGTTGATGTTACGGTGAATACGAGCACGCCGGCCGACACGACCGTTGACCGGAACCGCTTCTTCCTTTCGGCCGGCGGGACCAAGATTGACATTACGTCCGGGTCGAAGCAGGGGACGGGCAGTTTCAGCCTGGCGGACACGGGTTACCAAAGCGTCTACCTCGAGGTGGTGCCGCTGTCGTCGCTGCTGTACAAGGGCGCAACCCACATGAGTACGATTTGGGCCATCCCGGTCCGGGTGAAGTAGGAGGCCACATGAGAACAAGTCCAAAGTCCAAAGTCCAAAGTCCAAAGTCCGCACTCCGTGTCTTCCTCTTGCTGCTTTGTACTTGCGTCATCGCTGTGGCGGCTGAGGCCGGCCGGATTCGCGGCCGGGTTACCGATGCGCAGAACGGGGAGCCGCTGATAGGCGCCAGCGTGGTCGTTGATGGCACGTCGCTGGGCGGTGCCACGGACCTGAACGGCGAGTACTTTATCGCGAACGTGCCGGTCGGGAGCGTGACGCTGAGTGCTTCGTACATCAGCTACCAGCCGCAGCAGAAGACCGGTGTGCTGGTGATTCTGGACCAGACCGTCACCGAGGATTTCCGGCTGGGTACCGGTCGCATTGAGGTCGGGCCGATAATCATCAAGAGCACGCGGCCGAACATCGTGCGCACCGGCGCGTCCTCGGGTAACGTGATGGACGCAGAAGAGATTTCGAAGCTGCCGGTGCAGTCGCTGGCCGACATCGTCAAAATGCAGACCGGCATCGTGACCAGTCCGGCCTACGGACAGCACTTACGCGGCGGCCGGCCCGACGAGGTGATGTATTTCGTCGACGGCGTCGCCACTTCCGACCCGCTGTACGGTTACCAGGCGGCGCGGGTGAATCCCGAGGCTACCGCCGAGGTGGTCGTCATCTCCGGCGGGTTCGACGCGGAGTACGGCGAGGCGATGTCCGGCATCATCCAGGTTATCACCAAGGAAGGCAAGGACGTGACCCAGGGCCGGCTCGGCTACACGACCGATGAGTTGTTCCCGGGCGGGCTGAATTTCGGGGACAATCGCTACGAACTGTCGCTCGGCGGGCCGCTGCCCGGTCTCAAGAAGCTTCGCTATTTCGTGTCCGGCGAGCTCTATTTCACGGACGACTACAACCCGATGCAGTACAAGCTCGAACACCAGGAGCGGCAGGATTACAAGGGCACGGTGAAGCTGACCTACGCGCTGCCGCTGAACCAGGGCATGCGCATCACCGCCAACGGTTTCATCGCCCGCGAGCAGTACGGGCTCTATCCCTACACTCGCGATGACGAGAACCATCTTGGGTTCAAGTACAACCTCGACCACTTCGTATCGCGGCGCGAGCGGGTGAAGAAGGCCGACATCTCGGTTAACCACATGCTCACCAAGGGTACGTTCTACACGGTGCGGCTGGGCTATTTCGGCGACAGCCGGAGCCAGTCGGTGCGCGACCTCGATCGCGAGGCCAAGGAGCGCAACTACTCGGCCCGCTTCTGGGAGGACTACATCTTCAAGGCCGAGGACACGGTCCTCAAGAACGACTCGGTGCTCTTCCACCCGATGCCCGGCTACGTCGAGCAGTCGAAGTCGAACACCAACAACCCTTGGGGTGTATACAACCTGTTCTACGGGGCCGGGGACTACCGCGGGTTCCTCGCGCACTGGGCGGATGTGCTGACGGCCAAAGGCGATATCACCCATAACATCGGCAAGGTGCACGAGCTCAAGGTCGGCCTGGAAGTGCGCAAGAACTACCTAAGCCGCCGGTACAACTCGCTGCCCTGGGACCCGAACCCGTTCGTTGACTCCTACAATATGCACCCGGTCAACGCGGCGATGTTCGTGCAGGACCGGATGGATTTTGAGGACCTGGTGGTGCGGGCCGGGCTGCGGTTCGACTACCTGAACCCGGAAGCGTGGAAGCGGGCCGATCCGACCAATCCCGCGGACACCAGCCTGATTGCGGCGAAGCAGAAGTACAAGCTGTCACCGCGGCTGGGCGTGTCGTTCCCGATTACGACCAAGACCAAGTTCCGGTTCTCCTACGGCCACTTCTTCCAGACGCCGTCCTACCGGTACCTGTTCGACAACATCACGTCCGCGGCCTATACACGCGGCAACCAGATTATCGGCAACCCGGACCTGCTGGCTCAGCAGACCATCGCCTATGAGCTGGGTCTGGAGCAGGAGTTGTCGCCGGTCGTGGTCGCGGACCTGACCGCGTACTACAAGGACGTCTTCGACCTGATGGGCACGCGGTTCACGCCGGCGGTGCCGATGGGCTACTTCCCGCTGGTGAACGAGGAGTACGGCAGCGTGCGCGGGTTCGAGGTCGGCGTGCAGAAGACGCTCTCGAACTACTGGACGGCGCGCGCGTCGTATGGACTGTCGCTGGCGCGCGGGACCGCTTCCTCGACCTATGAGTGGTACTACGAGCGGTACCGGTACGGCGTTGACCCGATTACCGGACAAGAGATGGAGCCGCCACGGCGGGACTACGCGCTTGAG
>Ga0315284_10009013_pt1 | contig 14244 bp, 11 predicted proteins | sample YL17G09_16_MG_FD_203696 | JGI IMG/M metagenome (GOLD analysis project Ga0315284, IMG submission 203696) | Sediment microbial communities from Yellowstone Lake, YNP, Wyoming, USA - YL17G09_16 | ecosystem: Environmental > Aquatic > Freshwater > Lake > Sediment | place: USA: Wyoming | collected... | reverse complement strand
AGTGGCGGGCAAAGCGCAAGATGTCGCGGCGTTGGCAATTACACATCAGCGGCAAAGTTTCGTGCCGGTGGACAAAGCGATGCGCCCGCTTCGCCGAGCCATCTTGTGGTACGACTCTCGTGCGAGCGCGGAGGCTGAACAAGCACGCGAACGTTTAACCACACAACGCATTTACGCGCGAACAGGTTCGCCACCTGGGAGACGGGCCATCTACAAAGTAATGTGGCTTCAGGCGCACGAGCCGGAGATGTTCGCGCAGATCTACAAGATACTGTTCATACCCGACCTGCTGATCTATCGCCTGACCGGCGAATTGGTCACCGCGCATGGAACTGCGGCGACGTCCGGTTGCCTCGATATTGCGCACCCCGATAACTGGGCCGAAGACATCTTGACGGAACTGGGTATTGCACCGGACATGTGGGTTACGCCAATTCTGCGTGGCGGGATGGTCGCCGGTCGCATCAGTGCCGCAGCCGCCCGATCAACAGAACTCGTCGCTGGAACACCGGTCGTCTTGGCGGCGGGTGATCAACCGTGCGGCAACCTGGGATGCGGCGTGGCGCGGCCGGGGATGATGGGAATCAATGGCGGTACATCATGTGCGCTGGAGATGCCGACCTCAAACCTGGTACTCGACCCAGAGGCCGGTTACTTTGTTGATTTCAGTCCGGCAGGTTTTTACCTCGCGGAAAACGGAATTACGAGTGGTGGCGCGGCTCTCTTCGATTGGTACCGCGACGAGTTTATCCCTGCTCCCGAAAAGCACCAGCCGGACATTTATCAAAAAATTCACGGTGAGTTGATCGAAGGAACACCTCCCGGCAACCTGGGATTGCTCCTTGTGCCCTACCTGCGCGGCGCAAATGGACCTTTCTGGGATTCACGCGCGCGTGGGTTGTTGGCGGGATTGCGGCTCGATCACGGCAGGGCGCATCTCGCGCGCGCTTTGCTTGAAGGACTGGCCTACGAAGCACGACGCATCATGGAGACAATGGAATCCGCCAGCGGTGAACACGTTGACGATATTCGAATGTATGGCGGTTCAAGCAAGAGCAAGCAGTGGAATCAAACATTCGCCGATGTGCTCAACCGCCCCGTGCGAGTGACGGCGCTTGATGAGCCACCGGCACTCGGTGCGGCAATTGCGGCGGGCGTTGGTGTGGGAATCTACAAGGACATGCGGCAAGCGGCAGGAGCAATGGTCCAAGTCCGCCAGATATTTGAACCGCGTCCCGAATGTGCAGGCCTCCATGAACGCCTCTATGGCGAGGTTTACAGACATCTCTATGCGGCGCTGGCTGATTTGATGAGCCGTGCAAGTGAAATCGTTGGTTACCCATAAGACCGGGGAGGAAGAGAAATGATCCTGGCCCCCAAGTTGGGCGCGCATGGCGGGGCATGGGGGAACCATGCAAATCGTTTCAATCCAAAAGGGTACCAAGAGCCAACCTCTCTCTTGGAAATCATTCGTCAGGTCGCGCAGATTCCAGGTTTGCGAGGATTGGATCTCTCGCGTCCGATGTTCGATCAAATTCCACTGCAACAAGTCAAGGCGGTATTGGTTGAACACGACTTGAAAGTGATCAGTATTGCAGCTTCCATTTCCGGCAGTCCCAGGTGGTTGCGCGGAGCACTGACAAACCCGGATCCGCAGCTCCGGCGCCAAGCCGTCCAAATTGTGAAAGAGACGATGGACCTGGTAGCCGAGTTCAGCGGACAACAAGTCAATCTCTGGTTTGGCCGCGAAGGCCACGATTATTGCTTCGAGTCAGACTATGAAACGGACTGGCAATACCTGGTAGAGGGTGTCCGCGAGTGTGCGCTTTACAGGCCGAATGTGCGCATTGCCATTGAATACAAACAGAAGGAGCCGCTCGCCCATCTGACCATCAACTCGGCGGCGACAACTCTACTGTTGTGTGAAGAGGTCGGAGCCCCAAATGTGGGTGTGTTGCTGGATACGGGACATGCCTTGATCGCTCAGGAAAATCTCGCCGAAGTAGCCACGCTTCTGGCACGTAAGAAGCGATTGTTCCATCTGCACCTAAATGACAATTACCGGTTGTGGGACGATGATATGACGCCCGGCAGTGTCCACCTCGTAGAGTTTCTCGAAATGTTTTACTGGCTCGATCGAGTTGGCTATACAGGGTGGATCATGTTTGACGCGCAGCCGCCGGGCTATGCACCCATCGAAGTCATGAAGGCTAGCGTAGCTTTTGTTCAGGGAGTGATCAAATTGCTTGAGCGACTAGATCGCACTGCGATCGAGACAGCGATCAGCCGAGGAGATGGAGTGGCGTGTCAGCATCTCGTGCAACGCGCGCTATTTGACTTACCCGAATCCCATGTATCCGAAGCGCGTTCGTGACGGGGCAGGCTGAATTGATGATGGAAACAACGGGAGGAATAAAGCCCCGTGCTTAACTTGGAACAGATGGCGAATCCAATTCTCAAGCCCGAGCAATTGAATGAACTCGCTTGGCGCGCCCACCGGATGCGCCGCCACATTGTGGGGATGGCAACCGACCGGCTCAAACTCCACTTTGGCGGCTCTCTCTCGATGGTAGAGATCTTGGCGGTGCTCTATTTTCATTGGATGCGGCACGATCCGCAAAATCCCGATTGGCCGGAGCGCGACCGATTCATCTTGAGCAAGGGACATGGCGCGCCCGGATTGTATGCTGCCCTCGGTGAAGCCGGGTATTTCTCGCAAGACGAGTTCAGAGCGTACCGGACCATCAAGAGCATCCTGCAAGGTCATCCGGATCGCACCAAGACCCCCGGCGTTGAGGTGTCAAGCGGCTCTTTGGGTACGGCGTTTCCGGTGGCGTGCGGCTTGGCACTTGCCGGTCAGATGGATGACGCGGGATGGCGCGTATACGCGCTGCTGGGCGACGGCGAATGTAATGAAGGAAGCGTTTGGGAGGCGGCGCAAGTCGCGAGCAATTTGCACCTCTCTCGCATTACGGCAATCATTGATCGCAATCAAATGTCTTCATATGGTTTGATGCGGGGACGAAACGATGTCGAGCCGCTCGAGCGCAAGTGGGAATCCTTCAACTGGCATGTTCTGTCCGTGAATGGTCATGACTTGCAGGCCATTGTCAACGCGTTGAATGAGGCAGCCAAGTGCCGTGATCTTCCTGCGGTGGTGATCGCAAATACCCAAAAAGGGTATGGTATTCCGATGATGGAAAAGACCGGCAAGCATAGCTTCCGCATGAGTCATGAGGAATACCTCCAGGTGCTGCAGGAACTGGATGACCAGCAGTCCAAGTTGCGAGGCGCGAGCAATGCATGAACGGATGGACATTGCCGAAGCGTACGGTCGCGCGCTTGTCGAGCTGGGGAGGACGAATTCGCGCATTGTCGTGGTGGATGCCGACATCTCAGATTCCTGTGCGACTGAAGAGTTTCATCGCCAGTTTCCGGAACGATCCTTTGATGTTGGTGTCGCCGAAGCGACGCTGGTCAGCTACGGTGCCGGGCTTGCACTGGGAGGCAAAATCCCCTTTGTCAACACATTCGCCTGCTTCATCACCAGTCGGGCGCTCGACCAAATTCGCGCGACGATCGCCTACGGACGACTGAATGTGAAGCTGGTGGGGGCCGCCTCCGGGTTGTCTTTGGGGTATGCCGGTCCTTCGCATCATTCGATTGAGGATATTGCGCTCATGCGTGTTCTGCCCAACATGGTCATTCTCTCCCCCGCCGACGTGACCGAAACCAGGGCTTTGGTGCGTGCGGCTGCTGAGTATCAAGGTCCCGTGTACCTGCGCTTGTCGCGCCAGGCTACCCCGCCGATTTATCCGGCAGACCAGTGTTTTGAATTGGGCAAGGCAGTGATTCTGCGCCAAGGGCGTGACGTCTCCTTGATCGCGACGGGCGACATGGTCGTCAAAGCGCTGAGCGCGGCAGAACAGTTGATATCGCGCGGGATTGACGCCGAAGTGGTTGACGTCCACACGCTCAAACCCATCGACGCGGAGACGATTGTGCGTTCAGCGCTCAAGACGCACGCGATCGTGACGGCTGAAGACCACAGTATCGTCGGCGGGCTGGGCAGTGCCGTCGCAGAAATTCTGGCTGAGCATGCTTCGGTGCCGATGCGTCGCATTGGGATTCAAGATACCTTCACCGGCTCCGACGAGACCGAGGTGTTGCGGGCAGCTTTTCACCTAGGCATCGAGGATATCGTGAAGGCCGCACAGGAGTTGGTCAAATGAGGTTGATCGGCTACGAGTACGATATGGTATTCAGTGAGCTGGCGGATGTGGTCGGTGAGAAGTTCATCTTGACCGACAATGCCGACCGCGTTGTCTACGGCGTGGATCACTACTGGGTGTCCGAAGCCTGGTTCGATCGCAGGCAGGAATTACCGCTTGCCGATTTCATCGTGCGGCCGGGGACAGTCGAGCAAGTATCGGCGGTTGTCAAGATTGCGAATCGTTATCGGATTCCAATTGTGCCTTGGGGGCTGGGTTCTGGATCGCAAGGTGGTTCGCTCCCGATCTTTGGCGGAATCATCCTCGACACCAAGCGGCTCGATCGTATCATCGAGATCAATTCCACCGCACTGACCGTAACAGCGCAAGCTGGTGTCAACGGCCAGATTCTCGAAGATGCGTGCAATTCACGTGATTTGACGTTGCCGCACTACCCGGCTTCGCAGCGTGTTTCCACGCTGGGTGGGTGGCTGGCGCCACGAGGCTCCGGCGTCCTTTCCACCAAGTACGGCAAGGCGGAGGATCTTGCATTGGCGATGCAAGTTGTCTTGCCGACCGGGGAGGTCATTCGCACTCTTCCCACGCCGAGCCATGCAGCCGGGCCGGACCTGCGCCATCTGTTCCTGGGTGCGGAAGGGACAACCGGTATTATCACCGAAGCGACGATGAAGCTGGAGCCAATTCCCGAAGTCCGCCGGTTTCGCTCGTATCTTTTTCCCGACTTGCACGCTGGCATAGAAGCTGGACGGCGGGTCATGGTCAGCCGATTGCGTCCGTGTGTGATTCGCCTTTACGACGAGTATTCCACCACCAAAGAACTCCGCCGGGTCCTTGGCGTTGAGCGTGACGGTGTATACATGGTGATTGGCTTTGACGGTTTCCGTGAATCTGTTGAGTTTGAGGAACGGAAAGCGCGCGACATTTGCGCGCAATTCAATGCAGAAGACTTGGGCTCCGACGCTGGCCAGCATTGGTGGGATCATCGGTATGACTTTTATTTTCCGCCGCGTGGCAAGAGTCACCCCAAACTCTTTGGCACGACGGATGTGCAGGCGACGTTCGACAAAATTGAGCCAATCTACCATGCGCGCAAACACGTGGTTGAGGAGAATTACAGAGAGTGGCACGCGCGTTATTTCTGTCATTTCTCACACTGGTATCCTTGGGGCACGATGATGTACGACCAATTTCTGATCGACAAACCACCGGCCGACGCGCACGAAGCTGTCCGATTGCACAACCGGCTCTGGTGGGACGTTGTGCGCACGGGCTTGAAAATGGGAGGGGTGCTGAATGAGCATCATGGCGTCGGGATGAAAATGGGGTATCTGATGCCGGAGCAATATGGCACAGCATTCCCCATGCTCCAAGCAATCAAAAAGGCTCTGGACCCGCGCGGTATCATGAATCCCGGCAAGCTCGGGTTTGAGGTCTGACCATGTCCCTCCATCTATCGGCAGAAAAGCACATGAAGGTGCTTGAGGGGTGCCGATTTTGCGGAATGTGCACGCATGTGTGCACAGTCGGCAACGCAACGCACAACGACGCCAATGCGCCACGCGGAAAAGGGCGGTTGCTCTACGCTTTGCATACCGGCATGATGGATTTCACGCCGCGCGTAGCCGAATTGCTCTACCAGTGTGCGGACTGCAAACTATGTCAGGCGTGGTGCGTTCCTGGTTTGGACATCGGCGCAACGATCCGCGACGCTCGGCGTGATGTGGTCGAGCGCGACGCGGCACCAGCGACTGCAAGTGCCGTGAGCCGCGCAACGGCCGGGTCAGGCAATCCGTACGGCAAGCCGACTCCAGTATTCGACTGGATTGACAAGTCGGCGATTGGCGCCAAGGGTGCTCAAGTATTGTACTTCGTGGATAGCCACACGGTGTACAATGAGCCATCGGTTGCGCAGGCGACGTGGCATCTTTTTGAGCGCCTGCAAATTCGCGCCGCTGTGTTACCCCAATGGATCGACTCGGGTGAAAGTTTGCTTGAACTGGGATATCTGGAGCAGGCGCGCGCCCAAGCTGAAAAGACGTTGCTAGCACTCAGGGAGGCCCAGGCAGAAAGTATTGTCTTCTCTTCGGCGGATGCTTACCACATGGTCGCGAAGGAATATTCCGAAACATTTGGACTCTCAACTGAAGGATTGCAGTTCTGCCATATCAGCGAGTTTCTCGCGGAACACCTCAAGTCTCAGCAACTCACTCGTTTCGAGTCGCGGGTAACTTGGCATGATCCTTGTCGGCTGGGCCGTGGCATGAATGTGTACGACGCACCCCGCATGGTCCTCACACAGATTCCCGGCCTGGTCGTGATAGAGCCGTACCGGACTCGTGAGAAGGCAGTGTGTTGTGGGGCGGGTGGCGGACTTGGCTTTACAAATCCAGCGATTGCGAATGATGCGGCCCGGCAGGCTGGGCATATGTTAGGAATGTCAAATCCACAGATGATCGCGACGGGTTGTTCGCGGTGCAAGTCGTCCTTGCAACCAGTGCTTGCGCATGTCGAAGTAGTCGAATTGGCTGAATTGGTTGCGCGCGTTCTTGCATAACAGGCGAACGGCTACGCCTGAAAGGAGGTGACCGGAGATTCAGATTGCGTTGAACTGGCCGGCGTTGCACCAACACCATTCTCTCTTGAAGGATGACGTGCAACCTCGAGTACACGAAAGGCAACCCTAAACTAACACGGAGGGGAATTCAAATGAGTACTCCGAAGAACCCAACCGGCGATCTGGGCGGTTTGACGCGACGCGAATCTTTGCGTCTCCTTGGGACCGGCGCAATGGCGACATTGGGTGGTGGAGTCTTGGCATTGCATGATCCAGCGCCCGCCGCAACACCTGTGCCACAGCAAACGGCGGCAGCAACCGCGGCTCCCAAGGTCGTGGGTCCCGCGTCCATCACGTTCTGGAGCATGTGGGCGAGCGAACCCGGCAAGCGCAAGTTCGTTGACGACACTATCGCAGCCTATCAGACCGCGCACCCGGGGATCAAGATCACGGTGACGTGGTACGAAAAGGCACCGTTGAACCAGGCACTCACGACCGCATTTATGGCCGGCTCCGGCGCGCCGGACATGTTCTACGAAGACGTGATCACCTATAACCAGTTCATTGATTCAGGCTGGATGGCAGACCTCAAGGGCAAACTGGACGAAAACCAGTTCCCGCTGGAGGGTTTCGAGGTCTCGATGCGACGGCCCGGCAAGGTCTACGGGGTGCCCCTCGAAGGCATCATCAGCACGGTCTGGTACAACGCCAAGATCTTCCGCGACATGGGCATCACGGTGCCGGATTCAAGGCAGATGACCCAAAAAGAGTTCGAAACCGTCATGGACCAAGTCAAGGCGAAAGGGCTTATTCCACTCGCTGGCGGTGCTGCCGACACGGCTTGGGGTGGGTTCCATGGGAGCAGCTTCATCATGCGCGTGGCGGGGAAAGACAAGTTCTCCGGCCTGTTGGACAAGAGGACCACGTGGAGCGATCCTGATGTTGTGCAGGGACTGAGGCTCGCCAAGTCCTGGTTTGAGAAAGGGTACTTCAACGACACCATCCAGACCCTCAAGGCGACGGAAGCGTACCAGCTCTTCTTTCAAAGGAAGACAGCGATGATTTACGTTGGCAGTTTCTTGCTGTCGAACGCGACCAATCCGCCGGACAAGGGTGGCGCGCCCACCGACTTTGAATTTGGCGTGATGATGTTCCCCAGTGTGGATGGCGGCAAAGGCAATCGCCTGATCGGCAATCGCACGGGCGGGATGTACTCGGTCTACAGCAAGTCAAAGTACATTGACATCTGCGCCGACTTCTTGAACTTCATGGGACGACCCGAGGGCGCGGTTGCCTGGATGCAGTACACCAACGTCCCGACCTGGTTGAAAGCTCCAGCCGGCGCCAAAGTCCATCCGATGCTCACCGAGCAACTCAAGCTCTTGGAAACCTACGAGCGTCAGAATCCAGAGTTGACCAACCGACTCTTCAATAACGAAGGGGCCGCGTTCAACAAATGGGTGGGCAGCGGGATGTTTGACAAGAGCGTTACCGTTGAGCAAATGGTCAAGGAGCTCACGGATGCGCGTCGGCGTGACGCCTAGTCAATTGAAGCGGGAGATTGAGAATGGCTCGGGAGGCACTGCGTAAGAAGGCGGTGAGCACCGGGGAGAAGGGGATCATGAAGGTGCGAGGAGGAGTCATCGCGCTCTTCCTCGCACCCGCAACCCTTTTCTATACCGTACTCGTCATATATCCGCTCGTGTACAATTTCTATCTGAGTTTCCTTCGAATCCGCGCGGTCGAAGGAACCATCGTGGAGCAATGGGTGGGGCTGCGCCACTTCGAACGGATCTTCTTCGATGATCCGGTGTTCATTCAGGCTGCTGGCAACTCCCTCACCTGGGCGGTCGCTTCGGCTCTGATCGAGATTCCGGTGGGGGTGCTCTTGGCAATCGTCCTCAGCCGTCTCAAGTTCCTGGTTCGTTTTTTTCGAACGGCTTGGTTTATGCCCGTGTTGCTATCCTACGTCCTTCTCGGGCAGTTGTGGAGCTGGATTTACCGTGGTGATATTGGGTTGCTGAACGCACTGCTTCGGGCGATTGGGCTTGGATCCCTCGCTCAACCCTGGCTGGGGCAAACCTCCACGGCGCTAGGAGCGTTGATCGTAGTGACCGCCTGGCACTGGGTGGGATTTACGATGGTGCTCTGCTTGGCGGCGGTCAGTTCTATTCCAAGCGAATTGGACGATGCCGCGAGGATTGACGGCGCGACCGGCTGGCGGCTCACCTGGGACATCACCCTGCCCTTAATTCGCAACACCATTGCGACGGCGACGATTCTCGTCTTCATTGGCCGCATGAAAATATTCGACCTGGTCTGGGTCGCCACGCGCGGTGGTCCGTTAGGGGCGACAGAGACGGTCGGAACGTACATTGTCCAACGCGCGTTCTTTTTCGGGACACTCGACCAGGGGTATGCCGCAGCCCTCAGCACCGTCTGGTTCGTCGCGATCATGGTCGTTAGCGTAGTCCTCAATCGAATGCTTTGGAGTCCAGAGCGCTATGAATACTAATTCCGTTTTCGGCGACCGCCCCTGGATGCAACTGCCGTGGTGGGTCGTCCGTACGCTCCTTGTCGCAGCGCTATTGATCGGCTACACGCTGTTCACACTTGGGCCGCTCTTGTGGGTTGTCGTTTTGTCGTTTCGGAACAACACAGCGATTTACCAGAATCCCTTTGCCTTACCCAGCGTGCTCCAGTGGTCGAATTATCTGGAGGTCTTTCATCGGACCAATTTGCCTATGTACTTTGTCAACAGCATGATCGTCGTGATTATTGCTCTGATCGGCATTGTGATCTTTGCATCCATGGCCGCGTACGCGTTTGCGCGGTTTTCGTTTCGTTTTTCAAACACGATCTTCTGGGCATTCATGGCGACCTTGATGGTTCCGCACCAAGTCGTCTTGGTGCCTTTGTTCAAGACCTTGGGGCCACTGGGACTTCTGAACACTCGCCAAGGACTCATCGCCGTCTACATTGCATTTTCACTCCCAATCTCGCTGTATATCCTGCGCGCGTTCTTCCAACAGATTCCTGGAGAACTCGCAGAGGCCGCGAAGATTGACGGGGCGGACGATTGGAAGACGTTTTGGCGTGTGATGTTCCCTGTCGCGCGGCCGGCCGTCGCTACGGTTGGCGTATTCAATTTCATTCTCTTGTGGAACGAGTTCCTGTTTGCGCTCGTGTTCATTCGTGACGATATGCTGCGAACGCTGCCGCTGGGTCAAATGCACTTCATGGGAGAATACGCGGAGGATATTGCGGGAATGGCCGCGGCAGTCACGCTCGCCACGCTCCCAGTAATCCTGCTGTACGTTGTCTTGGCGGAACAGTTTCAGCGGGGGATGGCTGCCGGCGCGGTCAAGGGTTAGACCAGCATCGCACACCTGCATTCGGAGAATTCAGTCGGAGCAGGAATCATGGTTGCCCGTGACCCCCTCCACAGATCCGGACAAAGGGGCTTGGCCGGCCATCCGCGCTCGAGCGTGTCGAAGAAAATCGGAGGCAGAGTTTCGCCTCTCGCAACATCAACGGATTTCTCTATCGCGCGGAACGGATCTCAAACCCGCAGACAAGGAGGTGCGACCATGGTACGGTTATCTCTTGCAACCACCTTGGTGGTCGGTTTGATACTCGGTGCCGTAGCCGCGTTCGCAGGGTCCGCCGCGCCCGTCGAGATCACCATGTGGAGCCATTGGCTGGTCGAGCCAGGCAAGGCCGCCTGGATCAAGGAGGTGACGAAGCAGTACGAGGAGAGTCACCCGAACGTGAAGTTCAACCTGGTTTCCTTCGGAGATAAGGCTGACCTCTATACCCAGCTCCGCGCCCTCAACCAGGCCGGCGGAAAGGGTGCCCCGGATATTCACACTCTGGACTTCCGGCCGCTCTTCTCCATCCCGTGGGAGCGGAGCAGGTGGCTCCTGAACCTGAAGGGCAAGCTCGACGAGGGCCACTGGGACAAGGGCCTCCTGGGAATGGCGACGTACAACAATGGCATCTGGGGCGTCACCGTCGAGGCCTTCGGAATCTTCCTGTGGTACGACAAGAAACTCGCCTCCAAGCTCGGACTCGAAATGCCGAAGGACGGCATCGTAACTCTCGCCCAGTTCGATGCCATGGCGCAGAAGGCCAGGAGCGCCGGTCTGATTCCGCTTGTGCAGGGGTTCCAGAATCTGGACGCCTTCGCGTCCCACTGGCCGGTGGGCATGACCCTCTCCTGCGCCGGCGGAGAAAAGGCCCTGAACACCATCGCCCCATGGCTGCAGATATATCCGTACACCGACCCGGAGATTGTCCAATGCCTGGAGCGGGCCGTCAGCCTTATCCCCAAGTACTTCAACCCGGACGCCGCGACGCTGACGAATGTGGAGGGCTGGCAGCGTCTGGCCGCGGGCAGGGGGCTGTTCACCGCGGAAGGCTCCTGGCTGCCCGGCCGGGTCATGCAGGCGATCGAGCAGGGCGCCGCTCCCCCGGGCTTCGAGGTGGGGGCGCTCCGGTTCCCCACCGTCCCCGGTGGCAAGGGGGATGGCGTCGTGCAGTGGGGTGCGGGCAGCGGGTATGGGGCCAGTGCCTTCACCAAGCATCCCGACATCGTGGTGGATTATTTCAATTTTATGTCCACCCGCCAGCGGGGGGCGCGCTGGCTGGAGCTGACCGAGGTCCCCACAGGTATGGTCAGCGACATGCCGGCAAAGCTCCCCGATATCCTGCGCACTCAGATGGAATTCCGGGCAGCCGGCCCGGTGCTCTCTCCCCCTATATACTTCACACCCAGCGGCGATGAAGAAGTTTTCTGGCGGAGGGGCATGTCGCGGTTCTTCGCCGACCCGAAGTATACGGCGAAAGAGTTCTTAGAGGAGTTGCAGCGGCTCAGGCTGAAGGCCAAGCGCTAACCGACACCGGCAGAGATTCTTCTCGGTGGGCCCCGATCGTAAAGCCACCCCAGAGGCGGAATACCGCTCCGGGGGCCATCCAAGACGCAATGCGCCTTCCCTCTGCAGGGTGCCATGAGACACGAAATCCCGACGAGCCCCAAGCGGAATCGGTCGCGGGGGGAGCCACCCTCCCCCCAACTTCGTCGCGAGCGTCTAACCGCAACGGGCTTTCTTCTCCCCGGCCTTCTCCTCTTCGGCCTGTTTGTCGTCTATCCGCTGACGGATACCATCTACCAGTCGTTCTTCAGTATCGTGCCCGCAGGGGCCGGGGCGGAGCGCCGCTTCGTCGGGCTGGGCCACTACACCGAGGCCCTTACCGAAGACAAGGTCTTCTGGGGGGCCATGGTGAACAGCAGCCTCTGGGCCCTCTGGTCGGTGGCGGTCGACATCCCCTTGGCATTCCTCCTGGCGTGGTCGCTGCGAATCCGCGTGCCGGGCTGGCGTTTTTACCGCACCGCCTGGTTCGCCCCGATGCTGCTCTCGCCGGTCCTGATCGGCCTGCTCTGGCGGTATATCCTGCGTTACGAGGGCGGGCTCCTGAACGGCACGCTCCGATTGGTCGGGCTCGGCGGGTGGGCCAGCGACTGGCTGGGGAGCCCTTGGGCGCTATTCTGGCTCTTCCTTGCGACCACCTGGCACACTGTTGGTTACTACATGGTGCTGACCCTGACCGCCCTGGAGGAAATCCCCCAAGATCTCCTGGATGCCGCCGTCGTGGATGGCGCCAGTCGCCGGCAGCAGATCTGGCACGTCGTCCTGCCGGTGTTGCGCCCGCTCCTGGCGACGCTGATCATCATCACCTTCACCGCCAAGATGCGCGTTTTTGATCTGGTCTGGGTGACGACACGTGGGGGGCCGTACGGCAAGACCGAGACGGTCATCACCTGGGTGGTGCAGCGCGGCTTCTACTACGTAGGTCAGTTCGACATGGGGTATCCCTCGGCCATGGCGGTCATCTGGCTGATGGTGATGGCGCTCGGCATTTTCTTGCTGTCGCGGGTGTTGCGGAGCAAGGATCTCATCGAATACTGAGGGTGCGCTCATGCGGCTCGGTCGGATCTTCCTCCATATGTTCCTGATCGCGTACACGATATACGCCCTGGGCCCCCTTGTCTGGCTGGCGCTTTCCTCACTCAAGCCAACCTTCCAGATCATCGCCGACCCGTTCGGCCTTCCGGCCGTGCTGTCGTTCAAGAACTATCAGACTCTCAGCGTGTCGCGGTTCTGGGTTTACTACCGCAATTCGATCCTCATTTCGGCCGGGGGGCTGCTGGGCATCTTGATCTTCGCTACGACCACGGCCTATGCCCTGTCCCGGTTCCGATTCCCGGGGCGCGAATGGATCCGTTCGGCCATCTTCGCGGCCATCCTGCTGCCACCCGCACTGGTGGTGTTGCCGCTGTTTCTGCAGATGCAGACCTACGGGCTGGTGAACAGCCAACTCGGCCTCATGCTGGTGTATGCCGCCTTCGCCATGCCCGTGAGCGTGTACATTCTCCGTGACTTCATCGCCCACATCCCCTGGGAACTGGGAGACGCAGCGCGCGTGGACGGAGCCAACGAGTGGCAGGTGTTCCTCCGGATCATCTTACCCATCTCGCGCCCCGCCATCACGTCCGTCCTCCTGCTGCAATTCGTCCACTTCTGGAACGAATTCGTCCTGGCCCTGGTGCTCATCCGGTCGGACAACCTCCGGACGCTGCCGGTGGGGCTCACCCTGCTGAACACCGAATACACCATGAATTACGGCGCCATGTCCGCCGCCTTGGTGCTCTCGGCGGCACCCATGCTCCTCATCTTCAGTATCTTCTCCGAGCGTTTCATCCGTGGAATGTCCGTCGGCGCGTTGAAGGGATAGGTTGGGTGCCGGTGCCATGAGAGCTGCCTTGCTGGTCGACCCGGGCGACATCCGCGTCGAGGAGCGTCCCAACTGATTTCCGGGCGCTGATGAGGTGGCGGTCGCCGTCGGCTTCGTTGGGATCTGCGGGTCCGATCAGGCTCGATTCGCCGGCGGTGGCGCATCCGGTGCGCCGGTGGTCTTGGGTCACGAGGTGTTGGGTCGCATCGCGGCAGTCGGTAGCGGGGTGTAGGGGCTCCTCCCAGGCAGGCCGTGGCGGTCGCTCCCCTCCTGAACTGCGGGACCTGCCTGGCTTGCTGCGGCAGGAACGAGCATCTCTGCCCGGAGCAGCGGATCTTCGGCACACAGGTGGACGGGGGCCGCAAGAACGGCTTTGCGTCTTTACGCCGAGCATTTGCCCAGGCCAGTCAGGCGCGTCGGCATCCTCGACACGTTCACCGAATCGGATGATTGCGATGTGCTGCGCGCTGCCTACGGCCTCTCGACTGAGGATGCGGTCCGGTCCTCCGTCGTCTGCTCGCAATCTCCTAGGATGCCATTCTGGCACTCGCCAGCCACTTTCCGGTAGCCAAGCCGCCGATGGCGTGGTATGAAAAAGGTAAGCGGTCAGCGGTCAGCTATCAGCCGTCAGCCCCGGAACGGGCGGCCCACGGGAACAGCCCG
>Ga0315284_10009012_pt1 | contig 14245 bp, 29 predicted proteins | sample YL17G09_16_MG_FD_203696 | JGI IMG/M metagenome (GOLD analysis project Ga0315284, IMG submission 203696) | Sediment microbial communities from Yellowstone Lake, YNP, Wyoming, USA - YL17G09_16 | ecosystem: Environmental > Aquatic > Freshwater > Lake > Sediment | place: USA: Wyoming | collected... | reverse complement strand
ACTGTATTTTGGCTGCTGCGGTGCTGGTGCATCGGCTGTTTGTGGTGCCGCTCGGTGGTGGTGTTCCTGCAAAAACATTGGCTGATACCAATATGACTACTGCGGGTATGATCCCCCAGGGCCAGAATATCGCGGTACGTGCGATCAAGGTTTGGTATGCTGGTTTGCATCAGTTCGCTTCTGCCGATGTACTTGCCTTTTACGCCATGCTTGCCAATACTACGGTTGAAATACTTTTGCCTGGTAAAGACAAGTTAGGCGAGTGGAATTTGCAAGAGTTGTTTGGGTGCTGCGTGACGCAAGCGGCTACGCCTGCGGTTGCGGGTAACAACGAACCGCATCTTTCGCCAAGGTTTCACGGTATAACGCCTCTAAATACGCCGCTGGTTCTGGCGGCGTTGACGCCTATTGAGGTACGTATACAGCATCACGTGGCGACGGCTGCGGGGATTGCTGGCGATCGGCTGTACGTTGGTCTGACCGGGACAATGCAGCGCGCATCATAGGTGCTGCGTGTTCGTTCTTTTATAGTTGGTGCTGTGCGTTCTCCTTGGGTGCCTGGTCGCGGGTAAAACTGCGATCAGGTACTTAAAAAAATCTTCTCTATCTTGGGGGTAACATGATCCGCGTTTTCAATCAATTATCTGCCTCAAAGTTGTTTGCCGCGCAAAAATCGCAATACTCCGAAACAATTTTACTTACTGGTGTGGTGGCTGCCGGTGCTGGTTTGCTGGCAAGAACCGCGATCAGCAACCTGGGCCATTTTCTCTGTTTGAAAATTACAGGATCGTTTTCCACGCTCGTACTTGCCGGTGGCCCGCCAGCGGTTGCGACCGATGATGGGATCGATCACCTTCGTGGGCAGTTGATCGATGGTGCCGGTCAACGTAAATTATTCAATGATTTCATACCGTTTTCATTGTGGATGTCACCGGGGCGTCGTCGTGATGCAACCGCGCAAAATGCGTTTTTTCCGGTTGCTCCGATACCTGTATCTGAAGCAACACCACAGTTATTTTATCCGATTGAGTTTGAATATCTTTTCAGTGCCAACAGTGAAATCTTACTTGATGTTCGGAACGATAGCGATAACGTGAATCGGTTTGATGTTGCATTTCATGGAATTAGAATACTGTCGGGGGTGTCGGTCGCTGGCGTGAAGGGGGTATAATACCATGAGTGTATTTACTCCGGTCGATCTGAAGGTCGTTAGTGCGACACAACCGTATTTCGTATACAATCGGTTGCCTTTGCTCGCTCAACCGCGCGTGTATCAGTTGTATACGGTTCCTGCCGGGTTCAATTTTCTGGTGCGTCAAATAATTACTCAATGGGATTCCCGCGTCGTCGGTGGTGGTGGAATTGGAACCGATCCGGCGCTGTCGTGCGAGATATATAACAATAGTGCTTCACGTGCGCGGCAAACTTCGCCGATCCCATTTCATCTTTTTTCGTCGCCTGGCTGCGGTGATTGTATTGCGGTTCCGTTTGCGCTGCCTCCGTTGGGCTTTTCTTTTACAGTAGTACAGCGGCGATCCGCGCGGATTATGAATCTGGCATTTCCTTACGGGGATACGGTTCGGATTGAAATAACTGGACAATCTGCCAATATTGCGATTGTTCCACCTTACAATTTTTTAGATATAGTGCTGGAAGGGTATCTTGTTGCAGAAACGGCGTTGGCAATGTGGGGAAATACGGAGGTAAACAGTGGCGATAATTGAAACATTGCATAGTCAATTTGTACCAAATAATATAGGTTCGGCTGGTGCAATTACGGCGCGGAGTTCTTTTACTGTAAATGTCGCGGTTCCTGAAGTGCAAGTGGATCAGATTGCTATTCCTTTCAATTTTACGATGTGTTCTTATCTTGGCCGATACATGTTTCAACCGGATGATAATATTATAATTTTATCGTCGTGGTTTTGCCTGCCGTACCATTTCATTTTTTCGCGTCCGGCTGCGACGTTTGCCTGGGTGCGTGGTGATAATGCGGCAGTTGGGCCGATAACGCAAATATCATTTCCAGATGGCAACATGGCTTTTCCCGTGGCAAACAGTGAAGTATCATATGGGGTCTACGTGCCTTATGGTGGTGTCGGGCCAGCGTCGTATATGTCAATTGGTGGTTTGTGTCTTGATGCGTGGATATCAATGATAGGCTGTCCAGCGGCACTTGATACACAGATTTTTTATCCTACGGTGTGCTGCAAAGTTATGCACAATTTACAGATGTGGTAGAGGGGGGGGTAGTATGTCTGTGCAGTGGACGATCCCGCATCAGGCGCGATATATTCAAACAGGAAATATGTTTGCTGCTGATTTCAATGTTCCCATACTTGGCCGATATTCCTTCACGGTTCCCGCAAATTTGAATCAGGTTGTTTTACAATTACAGCCGAATACAGAATACCTTATTGAGCGGGTGACGGTTGCGGGGGATATCGACGAGTTGATTTATGCTGGTGCGCTTGATCTTGGCGTTCAGGCAAACGCTCCATTTTTGCGGTTGCGTCGGTTGCTTGACGGGCAGAACGTGTACAATACTGCCATCGGTGTACCGTCGTATATCACGCAACAGGAAAGCGCGGTCTGGGTGCATAGTGATCGCCTGGGTGATGCGTTGACGGCTACATTTACCGGGGTGATGTTTCAGACCGCGCCGCTGGTAGGTATACCTACAATACGGCTGGCCGTGACGTTCTCGATTTACGCGATTGAATCAACGATTTACAATCGCGCGTTCCGTGGCAGTCAATCGGTTGGTTTGGCTGATCGGGTGCGGGGTTGAAAATGGAAAATGCAACAGTATATCATGGTGCGTCTAATGGAAACGGGCCCTGGCCCGGTGCTGCCGGTGGTGCTCCTCCTGCGTTGCTTCTGGCTAAATCGCTCTGGATTGACGCGGGGCTATTGTTACCGTGTGCTGATCGCACAGGGGATGAAATACCTTTTCTCGCCAACAGTGAATCATATCCGTTATTTTCTGGACAATGCTTCGGGCGTGTCATGGTGTTCCCGCAACCGGGTGCGCATGGTGGTTCTGCGGCGCGTTATTATGGTGTTTTGCCTGAGTATTTCAATCCGGCGTATATACCGCTGTTTAGAATATGCTGGTATCAATTAGGTGTTATGACGTGGTTTCAGGTTGCAAATTGGGGTATTGCGTGGAGTGTTTTTCGGGATGGATCGGGTTTTGGCGCTCCGGGTGCGCGGGTATTGCTGCCGGATGTGGTTCTACCAGGAGCGCCGGTAGTTCCTTGCCAGTGGACGGATACGGTAGCTATTGCGGCGACTGGTGCGCATGTTCCTCCGCAAGCGGGGGATTTGTTCAATGTGGACGTACATTGCGCGGCGGGTGTTGCTGGCAGCCTGTGTCTGATAGGTATAGAAATGAGATATAGGTTAATACCATGAAACTATCTACAACATTGAAAGCTGAAGCGGTTGCTTTGGCGCTGTACCGGTTGACCGGATCGCGTCCGATTATAGAGTCGGTGGGTGATACTGCGCGGGTGTATTGGCTTGAAACTGATTTGCCGATGGTTCGCGCATGGTTTGAAAAACAGGTTCAAAAATCCAGCGTACCGCCTGACGTATCAATTGATTTAATGCCGGTTGTCGCTCCGTTTGCGTCGCGGACTGCTGCGCCTGCGGTTTTGATAACTCTTGCGGTTGGCGTTCTCCTGGGGCGGTATCTGTGAGTTATATACGGATGCCTGGCGTTGATCTGATCGGCGTTCAGGCCGATACTCTGATCGCGTTTAATAAAATGGCGATTGAATACACCACGTTGACTGGTAAAAAAATACAGGTAAATTCTGCGTATCGTGACCCGATAAAACAGGCGCAATTATACGCGGCTGATCCAGTTCATAATTCCGCGCCGGGGCGATCAATGCATCAATACGGGTATGCGTTTGATATTCAATCTACGGATGCGGAGTCATTGGAAAAATCCGGGTTATTGAAAAAATACGGTTTCTGGCGTCCGTTAATGCGTGAAAGTGTGAAAAATCAAGAGCCTTGGCATATTGAAAAAATAGGTTTGAATTATGATGTTGTTCGGCGTGGGTCAATTTCTTTGTTTACTCTGCTCGCGGTTGGTGTTGCGGTTTGGCTTTTCAATAAATAAAAAAGGGGCAATATGAAAAAAACAAAAAACGAAGCTGCATCGGTGGATGTTGCAGAAGTCGATCCAGTTGAATTGGCGGGATTGCAGGATCAGATCGATGTTGAATCAAAATTCCGCGAGTGGGCGGCGCGTGAAAATCCAGAGTGTTTGACGATCAGAACCTATGTATATAAATACGAAAATGCGACAACTGGCGACCTAAAGGTACAATGCGATAGAATCGACGGCGAGGATATTCCCGATCCGCATCAGGTTGGCTTATTGTACGGTTCGGGGCGTTATTTAATGATTGTTTCAATTCCTGACGGTACTGGACAACAGAAAAAAATGAGGGCGTTACGTTTTCGCCTTCATTCAAGATATGACGAAATGTTAAAAAGCCGGGTTGCTGCTGTTGCGGTTTCGGCTGTACCTGCTGCGCCGGCAGTTAATGGGTTGCGTGACGGAATTGATCTAATAAAATCGGTTGTGGAGGTATTAAAGCCGTTGCTGGATACTCGGCAGGCGTCCGGCCCTGACGTATCAAAGCTCTTGGAAGGAAACTACAATATGATGGCTGGTGTATTGTCGCGTTCTCTTGCGAGTTCTCAAGAGTTGATCGATCAGGTAAACAGGGCGAAAATAGAAAATGCTCCACAATCGGTAGAGCCGGATGAGCCTGATTTTCTGGTAAAAATCATGCCGTTGGTTGAAAAGTTTTTGCCGTTGATACTTGGTGGTGGCGCTGGTGCTGCGGGTACGGCTGCGGTGATACGTGGTATACCGGAAGTTGCCAAGGTGGTGAACAATGCCGGGGAATTGCGTCGGGTTGTTTCGTGGCTTGATGGTCGTATAGGCGCTGAAAAATGCAATACAGTATTAAAGGCGCTGAAGGTGCGGCGTCCGAATAATGGCAAAGTTGTTTCCGTTCCTGCGGCTGCTGCCGTAGTAAAGGGGTAAAAAATGTCTGTCCAGTGGGCACAACCTTACAATGGTTTAATTACTGCCGTGCATCTCCCTGCGGAAATATGGCGTCCAAACCAGGGGCAAGGCATGGACCCGGGTCCAGCGGTGATTTTTAATAATAATTTTGCAGGTCCGAATTATGATCGCATTGATGGATGGTCGTTTTCTCATGCGGTCGGAGCCGGTGCTACATTTCAAAATGTCGATACTGAAATACTGCTTCCTGATTGGATCAGGGATGTAGCACCGACACCTATAAATATCGGTATAGAATTCAATTTTGTCACTTCTGGCGATTCCTCAATTGATACCATAAATATGGATTGCGGGTGTAAAATGTGTACTCCTGCCGGTTCGCTTGACAGTTTTGCCTGGAATTACAGCGGGAATATTTCTGAGGTCGGTGCCGGTGCTTTTATTCAGATCGTGCGGGGGCCGTATAATTTCAACCTTGTAACCCAACCGAATACTGTACTCCGGCTGCGGGTGCGTAGAATACATCACATGCCTGGTAATGAAACGTGGGTTTATGAAACATTCTTTCTTGGCGCGACGGTTTACTATAAAACGGCATAAAAGGGGGTCACTATGGAGCCAGGGATAGAAATGTGGAGCAATTACGGTCTTGCGGGTGCGGTGATCGCGGTGCTGGTCGTTCAGGTGCGATACTTGCAAACCAAGCTTGTATCTGTGATTGAAAACAATACAAAGGCGTTGATCGAATTGAAAGTGCTTATTGAGAGCAATGATAAATAAAAAAATGGATCGGGAATAACCCGATCCATTTTTAGGTGGCGAAACGAATCTTTTACCCGGCAGGGCGTAGGATCGTCATTACCAACCTTTCGCATATTATACACCAGATCGGGCTAAAATGTCAAGGATCAGATTAAATAGGCTTGAAAATCAGCGTAAATACAAAATGTTGCAGCGTGAAACTATGGGAACGGAAAAGATCGTTTCCGGGCTTTCTCCTGATTATTTATCAATTCGCGGTTTGACAAAATCCGATATAATAGAAAAAATGAATAAAATGTACTCTTGCGCTGATCGTGTTGAGGCGCTTGATTGCGGTGTGGATGAAAACGGCGAAACCATGATAAATGTGTTAAGGGCAAACTGGTGCAAGGTTACGTCAGTTTGCGCTATATGCTCTGCCAGGCTGCAAGGGCGGCGACACGAAGTATATAAAAAACCGATATCTGATTTCTGCAAAAAATACAAATATCGGTACATGATTACTTTTACAGTTAAAGACGGTTTGGATTTATCGGAACGATTGGATCATCTTCGGGTATCATTCCGTAGGTGGTACTTAATGGGTCAACGTCGCGTTGCTGGCGGTCGCTCTGGTGGTGAGAGTGGAAAACTGGCGGCGGCGCTGGCGGGTGTTGAATTGTTAAAAACTGATTGCGGTCGTTGGCATTGTCATATCCATAGTTTGGTATTTACGGATGAAAAAATAAATTATCGAGTATACGATCAGGCGAAAAAAGATGAGGTTGAAAAACGCCTTTGCCGCAGCGCTTCGGCTGCTGAGTTGCGCAGCTGTGTATCTACTTGGGGCGTTGTCGATGGCGTCAAGGTTCCAGTGTCTAAACTAACCGCCGAATGGCTGGCAGTGTCCGGCGATAGCGTGAATGTCGATTGCAGGCCGTTGCGCGGCGGGTGGTATGATATACAGAAGCAAGCTCTTGAGGTCTTAAAATACAGTTCAAAGCTCGCGTCTGTTTCGTCGGGATCGGTTCCTGTAGGAGCCGATTTGGTTGATCTGGTGGCGTCAACACATGGCCGTCGATTGTTTTCAGCGTTGCGCGGGTTCCGTGGCTTGGTAACCCGGAAAACAGAATACGACGATCCGGGGAAACCGGATTATACAATAGTCTGGGATTATGCTGCGGGTGAGTATATGCCGGTGTCGCCTGGGCGTGATCTCGATATCGCGCGGTCTGAAACACAATCACTGGTCGGTCGGTTGGTTGGGCAATGGCGTCGGGATCGTCGGTCAATGCTGGATCATCGAGAAATACCGGGATGCTCTGGCCGTCTGGATCACATCAAACGGCTGTACCGCGAGGTAATAAAGCAGGTGTACCGGGGTGGCGTCCGGGTATCGTTTGTTGAGTCCATGCGGCGCGTTGTGCTGCTCCTGCCTGAGCCCGTTGATCCTATTCCGGTTCAATTGTCTCTTTTTACCACGTAGAACCGATTTCCGGCGCGTTTTAGCTCTACCTGGCCGCGCGGGTGCATTTCCCGCGCAAGCGGTTTTTCTGCTGCCAGGGGGCTTCCTGTCGCGTTATATGCTGATTTACGGGCAACAGCGGACACCTTCACCCGCTCAAAAGAACAAAACAGTCGCAAAAAATGCGAAATAGTCGCAATAATGCGACTGTCGGCTGTTGGGTGCGGTGTTAAATATCTATACCATACCAGCAATTGTCACACGTGGCAAGCGTGGGTCGGTGAAATAGCCGTCCGTAGGGTTTTGACGGCGCAACGGATTGTATACAATCCGCTCGGATTTTAGGATGTCTATACAAGTGTCGATAATAAAAAAATGTGATGCGCATCACTGATAAAATGAGTATATTTGTATAAATTTGTTACGTGTCATTGCGTCATCGGCTTGCAGAAACACTAATCACAAACAGGAGGGGTTGCAGATGAAACGATACGATGTCAACTTCATCGTGTCCGCTACCGAATCCCACAAGGTCGCGGTGAGTGCAGCCAACAAGATCGAAGCGTCCTTCAAGGTGCTGGTAAGCTACCCGGAATATCGCGGATGTACGATACTCGACATCGAAGAAGAACCGGATTGCTGCGAGGAAAATCGTCTCGCGCTCATGGATGCCGCGCAGGAGGGATAGAACAGAAACAAATGAATAATATTCAACTTTATAGGCGCGCGCGGGAGAAGAAAAAATGGCACTGATCGAAAATACTCTTTTTGGAGACCGAGACAAGGTGAATATAGCAATAGAAAGGCTTAGACAATTTGAGACGCCAGAAGGATACTGGGTTGCTGACAGCGGAGGGAAAGACTCTGAGGTAATTGTTGATCTTGTTTTAAGGTCTGGAGTTAAAGCAGAGTACCACCACAACCTTACGACGGTTGACGCTCCAGAAACCATACACCACATTCGAAAATACCACCCACAAACCGTTATAGATAGGCCAGACATCCCATTGGTAGATTTTATGATTTCTACACCATCGTATGGTTTGCCATCACAAAAGTGTAGATGGTGTTGTGCAAAGTACAAAGAGCGTGGCGGAAAAGGGCGGTTTGTTGTGACGGGTACAAGATCGCTTGAGTCGGCTAACCGCAGTGGTCGCAGGATGATTGATACGTGCACGAAAGATACAACAAAAAGATACTTAAACGTAATAGTGGATTGGTCTGATGTAGATGTGTGGGAGTATATATCAAAAAGAAACCTTAACGTCAACCCCGTGTATTCTATGGGTTATAGTAGGTGTGGGTGTGTTTTGTGCCCTATGGCAAGATGGGAAGATAGAATGAAACATATTGCAGATTGGCCTAAACTTGTAGATAGGTGGAGAAATGGAGCCAAGTCCGTACACAAATACAAAGCAGATAGAATGTTATCTGGTGGACAACTATCTTTTGATTTGTTTTGGTCGAAATGGATACACTGGAACGCACCGGGAAAGCAACCTCCACCAGACGATAATCAAATAACCATGTTCGGAGAATATGAAGACTCGCGCGCAGGATAGGGGGAGTGCCCCGGTACAGCGTGCAACAGCGCAAGCCCAAAAGCTGCGCAGGTCACTATGGAGTTGGGTTTATAGGCGCAGCCTTCGGGCGTTGCGCAAACGTTGTACGGCATTCGCGGGAGGCGAAGCGGGCTTGTGTTTGTCTGGTGTGGCAAAGAGATAGGTTACAGGCGGTGTGATATGTGCGGGGGGAAATAATGAAGGTTTGCCGTGTAAAAAATAAACGTGGTGATTGGGTTGTGGCGTCTGAAAAATCTGTCTGGTTTGATCGTAATAGCACAGATATACGGGAGATGAATGATTCGGAAATGAATTTTTTTTGTGATGGGCCGTCGTCGTACACATTTGATGAGTGGATGGAATACTGTAAAAAACGTGATAAAAAACCGTCATTACAGTTAAATCTATTCAAAGACAATGTATCTAAAGAAAAACCGATGAGATGGGTAACTTAACAAGGGGGGAGTAAATGAAGTCAATTTTTCCTTACGACAAGTTTGAGCCTGGCGATATTATCTGCTGCAATGGTCGCGGTATTTTTTCCGGGTTGACGCGGTTTATTACCAGCGGACCCGGTCATTTTTTTGACCGGTCAATCTGTACTCACGTGGGAATATTGTTTGAAATTGGCGATCAGTTATTGGTTGCAGAAATGACAAAAAACGGCATTGCGGTCAATTCTCTTGAGATAAAATATCGGCGCTGGAACGAACACGTGTTATGCGTTCGACGTCCGATTGTGCGCGATCACTGCGCTTATATCGTTGATATGAGAAATAAAATCGGGCTTGCTATCCGTAGAGGTTTAGAGTACGATTTTCGCGGGTTGGTTGAATTTATTTGCAGCCGTGTTAAAGACAATAAAACGCGGATGTATTGCTCTGAATTGGTACTTGATTTAACTGCCGATCACGTGTTGCTGGAATATCCTGCCAGTTTGGAAATTAAAATACTACCCGAAGATATACACACGTGTATGCAATGTGATACCATCTGGATTAATAAAACAAGGGGGTAAGGGTGCGCGGTTTATTATTTCCTGCTGTGCGGTCGAAAACTGGCAACCATTTCAATTATGCCGGTATGGTTGGTTTGCCCGGTGCTGCGCCGGTGAATAAATTTATTGTTGCGCCGGTTGTCGCGTATACATTGTGGGAATTGCTTAATTATCGGTTTTCATTTTGGGAATTGATCTTGTGGTTTTTTGCCGGTTGCCCGGATGATTTTTATTTTATCAATAATAAAATATACCTTCCCCAAAAAAAGGATTTTTGAATATGTGGAAAATTGAACATTATCTAAATGGCGTGTGTCGCGTGTCAGATATTGTTAGCTGGCATTTGCAGCTGATTCCCATACAAAACAAGATTCAAACGAGCTTGACATCGGGCGTTACTCCTGGCCTTGGCGCGGTGCTGATGGCAGTAGTAGCTATCTACGATGCCGCTTCCGATAAATACGATGCGGTTGCTCTGGAAATAAACGGATCGACAAAGTTGATCAAAGTCGAATAATGAAAAAAATAATACTTGATTTTTCATATCGTTGCCGGTTGTTTTGCGCCGGTCGCCTGCTGCGTCTGGCAGGCCGTGGCCGTGGCTTGTGGCCGTGGCTGCCGGTATACATGCTTCTCATGGATATAGAAAAATGGTTAAAAAAATGAAATTATATCAGGTGTTTCCGGTCGTTTTGACACTATTAATGGGATGCGCATTTGTGGTATCTTTGGTGTTCGGGCGCTGGCTTGATGCCGCGTATTGGCTTGGTGGTTTTATGTTAAATCTTTCTGTAATAATGAGGGGGTAAAAATATGGATGTATTGATAAGCGGTAATGCAATGATAAACGGGCATGGGTCTCAGCCGTGGAAGTGGGTATCTGGGTTGTCTGTTGCTGAACGTGCGGCGGTTCGTGCCGGAGGTTTGGTTTTTGTGCGTGATTATACTGCGCATCACTATACACAATCCGGCTGGAAAGTTGTTTTATATGGCGGAAAAAAATACTACCATCGTGAACCAACAGACAAGCAAAAAGATATTCTGGTTGATATTTTCAGGGCAAATAAAAAAGGGGGGGCCGGTGAATGAAGCGCATTAATTTGTGTCTTTCGGATGCTGATTTTATCAAGCTGGAGCGATTGTCAAAATATAACCGCGTCGGGGTGGGTACCTGGGCGCGTAGCCAGTTGATGGGTTTGGTTGAAACGTCGCTTGTTGATGCGATCCGTAGTGGTCGTATTGATGCGTTTGAACAAGTCGAATTATTCAAAATCAAAAAAGGGGCAAAAAAATGAGTTTGCATTTAAGGCGTGATATTCTGATCGCGTATTCTCCGTCCGCTGATGCGAAATGGAAACCAGAAAACATGGAGTTAGGAAGATTTTACCCGGTGTTTGCTTATGAAAACGGGACATTAAAACGGTCGGATGGTGCGATAGGTGAAGCAACATATTATCATTTTGTCGGTGATGGAAATCGGCCATCAAGGTTGATACAATCAAGTGCGGTATTAATGCTGGATAATAATACCATACCAGCGTTGAGTGAAGCGGATTACGATTTTATTTTTGCTGGTATTTCGAGGGAACATAACAAAGGATCGGCGACTGTTGGTAAGGATGAACCGGGATTCTGATCGGCTGGTCGGTCGGTCGGTTGAATTGTTGCGCCGCGCGTCGCGGGATGTATTGAACGGTGACGCGCGGCGGTTTTTTATTCCGCGTGGAACGTCGATAAAAATTGATCTGGATGTTTTATTATCGGTGCTGTTGGCTGGTCTTGCGTCGGGTATTGAGTGCCGCGCAAAGAAAATAACGCGTGGAAATCGCTTAAAACGGCGTTAATAACACAGAGGGTTGGGGATGCGGGGGGGGGGCTTGACAGTGTGTCTGTGGGTGTAGTATGATCACGGCATGGAACAAAGAGAGCCCTTGATCAATAAGGAACAAACCGCGCGACGGATGAAAATGTTGATCGGGCGGTATGCAAAGGATTTAGATCGAATAAAAGTAAAGTTTGGTCGCTCTGTTGTTCCATTTTCTAAATTGTCTGCTACTGCTGTACATTCCCTGGTTAAAAACATTCCGTACAAAAAAGATAAAGAGCCGATAGAAATTATCGCGCGTCCGGCGCGATTGCTGAATGGTGAATTTTATTACGGCTTGGATTGTAAAAAAAAGGCGATTATCCTTGGTGCCTGGGCCGTGAAAAATCGTATACCATATCGTTTGATCGCGAGTTCAAAAAGGGCCGATAAAAAGTTTCATCACGTTTTCCCGCAAATTCGGGTAGATCGTGAGTGGATTAATTTTGATGCGACATATAGAAATATGTTGCCGGGTGAGGTCAAGCGGATTACGGCGGCAACGGTTTTATAAAGGGGTTTTACTATGAAGCTGAAAGTTTCTTTGGTGTGGCGCGTGGTTGGTAAGATATACGGTAAAATGAATGTTGATGGACATTGGATCGTTCTCGGTGAAGTAGATTCATTTGTTCTTGCGCCGGTCGAATTAACCGCGCGGCGTTTGGCAAGTGAGTACATACAAGATCAGTATCTTGGCCGGTCAAAGTATTATCGCGTGGAATTGGAATACCGGAGCGTGACGCGCGAAAAACGGTCGGCACTTTTTGAGGGGTGATTTTATGATTCCTGAATTAATTACATTGTACGGTGATGATCGGCGTGGGCTTGGCTTCTGGGCTACTGCTGCTGCTGCTGCTGCAAAGATCGGCGTCAAGGTTGGCAAGGGGATCGCCCGGAAAGTAAAATCAAAGAAAAAAAAGAAAAAACAGGCTGCGGAATTGCGCCGGGCGTCCGTTGTAGTTCCTGTCACTGAAAATGAATTACAAGCGGTTGCGTCGCTGCCGCGTCGTGTACCGGTTGCAGTATTGGGTGTTGCTGCTGTCGGGTTGCTCTTACTGTTGCGCGGGGGGTCTAAATGAATTATGTACCGGATGATCTGATCGGGTTCGGCGCTGATAAAATGGATGTGGTTGAAACAGGCGCAAAGGTGGTTAAGAAGTTCGGGAAATTTATTTCAAAGATGACGGGCAAGGCAAAAAAAGCAAAAAGGAAAATTGCCGGTGCTGTCGGTGCCAAGCCTGCGACAGTTGATCAGCAGGTGGTTACTGCGTCGGCTGGTGGTGGAATAGGTGAGTTTATACGTAAAAATCCGTTACCGGTTGCGGCTGGCGTTGGTTTGCTGGCAATAATATTTTTTGCACGAAAGCGGGGTTGATATGAAGTACGATGAATTTTCCGGGGATGAATTACTTGGCGGTAAAAAAAGAATTTCTAAAAAATCAAAACGAAGGATGTTGGCGAGTGCGTTTATTCCGTTGCCGGGTGCGCGGCTTGCGGCATTGCTGAAAGCAAAGCGCAAGGGCGGGAAAAAACTGATATCCAGTAAACAGCGGCAGATCGGCGGGGCGATTGCTGCGGCTGCTATGATTCCCGGTGCTGGTACTGTGGCGATCATGATCGCTGCCGCGAAACGTCGCAAAAAGCAAAAAATGATTGCTGTGGCTGCGCGCAAGAAAAAAGCGGCGGTTGCTTCTGGCCTTGCGTCGGTGCCGTCGTATATGCGTCCGGCGTCGGTTGCGGTTCCTATTGCGTCCGGTGTTGCTGTGCCGCGCATTGCTGCGCCGATGTATGCGCCGGTAGAGTCGGCGCAACCAGAAGAACCGGAAACATATCAAGAACCGGTTGACGATCAGGATCAGGTAATAGATGAGGATCAGGGGACAGATGAGGATCAGGGGACAGATGAGGATCAGGGGGAATACGGTGAAGGTGTTGAATAGCTGCGGCGGTTGTTTTGAATGCCGTGCGTTGCGCGCGTCGGTTTTTCGCCCATTTCCGGCGCGCGCAATTTAACAGGGGGTAAGTATGCATTACGGAAATACAATTTTGTCGGGGTGGGAGTCTGATTTATTAACTGGTATGCGGTCGATTACTGCCGGGGTTATTGGCGGGGGTTCGGCGCTCAATCGAACTATGGTTGACAATTTACATCGACGGTATATCGTGTTAATAATGGGCGGCGCGTTGCTTCCAAGATATGATACTGGTGCCGGAAATGCAGCGGCGGGTGTAATGTTGCGAAAATTGGCGGATGAAACGGGATACAGCGTGGCGCTGGTTCGTGCGTTCCTGGTTACGTTGTACGATTTGCAAAAAGCGGGAAAGATACCAGAGGCGAAATACGATCCTTCGGGGGCAAAGTCTCGGTCTGCTGCACGTGCAAAGGCTGATCCGTCTATATGGGATCAAGCTGGCAAGGCTGCCGGTGCGGTGACGTCCATGTATGGGAAAATAGGTATTGGTCTGGCGCTGGTTGCGGCGCTTGGTGCTGCTGTATATTTCAAAATTGGAAGGAAATAGCTGTTATGAAAAAGACTAAACAGAAAGCTAAACGGATCCG
>Ga0315284_10009011_pt1 | contig 14248 bp, 5 predicted proteins | sample YL17G09_16_MG_FD_203696 | JGI IMG/M metagenome (GOLD analysis project Ga0315284, IMG submission 203696) | Sediment microbial communities from Yellowstone Lake, YNP, Wyoming, USA - YL17G09_16 | ecosystem: Environmental > Aquatic > Freshwater > Lake > Sediment | place: USA: Wyoming | collected... | reverse complement strand
ATGGCTGGAGCAGCGCGGATATCCGTAAGGTCAGCCTTGAATATGCGTGCTCACGCCTTGCCATAGAGGGCAGTCTCATCTTCTGCAGCGAGGCAACGATGGCATCGATTAATCTAAAATCCGGGACTACGGTTGGCGGCCGATATCGGGTCGAGCGACTGCTGGGACAGGGAGAATTGGGTTATTCCTATCTGTGCCGTGATCTGATGGCGGACGAGGCTCAGGTAACACTTCGAACTTTGACTGATTCGATCCGGCCTGGCGGAGTTGCCTCTCTGCGCGAGGAGCTCTCCTTTCTGAGCCGCTTAAGGCACCCGCAGCTCAGTCATATTCTGGATTTTGGGGTTTTGGATCGAGGCCAGATTCCATTTTCGGTGCGGCATTATGCCGCCGGTACGGATGCATTTCGGGGATCGGATGGCTGGAACCGGGACCAGATCCTGGATCTCCTTGCCACGATCAGTCGAGTGCTTCAGTTCCTGCACTCCCGCGGCGTTGTGCATCGGCATGTAAAGCCGTCCAATGTGATCCTTGCCGTTGGGGATGGCAGCGAAGTGATGCCGAAGATACTTGACTTCGGATTGGAGCGGATCGGCAAGAGGTCCGGGTGCAGCCCGACGTCGCTTGCCTATGTGGCTCCTGAGATTCTGATTGGGCATGCTGCGAATCCGCGATCCGATCTCTATTCCCTGGGAATCCTGGCCTATCAGTTGCTTGCCCGCCGTCTTCCGTTTGATGATGAGGACGAAGGCTATCTGATTCAGAAACACCTGCAGGGTAAGGCGGACATGCGTCCGATTGAACGCCTGAAAGGAGGGTCGGGGCTCGCGCAAGTGCTTTTCTGCTTGCTGGAGAAGGATCCCGAAAAGCGGCCGTCGTCGGCTGACGACGTGGTCCGTTTGCTGAGTGCTGCCAGTGGACGGGACTACTCGGGAACGGTGTCAGGATCAGCGGAAACATATTTTTCTGCGGGCCGCTTTGTCGGCCGGCAAGAGGAAATGGCATTTTTGCAGGAACGTGCGAAAAAGGTGCGGGAAAATGGCCGCGGCTGGACCGTATTTCTCGAGGGAGAGAGCGGTTCGGGCAAGTCACGGTGCCTTGAGGAATTAAGGACCTGGGCTTTACTCGAAGGTTGGCGCGTTGTGGAAGCTTCCTGCCATCTCCACGAGGATCGGTCGTATGCACCCTATCGGCGCATTCTGGCACAGGCAGGGCTTTTGCGGCCCCCTGCGACCAAGGATTCCGAGGATGCCGCCATTTTCCGCTTCGAGGATGCAAGCCACAATGCAGCGGAGCTTCAGGTCGAGCTGTCGTCCGGATCGGCTGCAGGCCCTTTCCGTGATCAACTGACCCGCGAGGTGGTTCGCCTCCTTTCAAACGGCCCGATGCTGCTCCTGCTGCACGACTTTCACTGGGCGGATGAAGCGACGATCGCGGTTCTGGATTACCTTACCTCGGACATTCTTGCGCACCCGATATTCATCTGCGTCAGCTTCCGGCCCGGTGAAGCCGACCCGGGCCCCCTGGGCCGGCTGGTGGAGTTGTCTGTGCGACAACAGCGGGCGGAAATGTTGGCCCTTGGAGCGCTGCCTCCGGTCGCGGTGGAGGATATGATTGCCGGAATTACCGGCACGATCACTCTTGCCAAAGAGATCGGTTTGCGGGTGCACAAGGCAAGCGGCGGAAATCCCTTTTTTGTGGAAGAAATTCTCAAGCATCTTGTTGATCGCAAATTACTGCAGCGTGAATCAGGCAGATGGCGCCTTGCTGGAAAATTTGACGACCTGGAAGTGCCGTCGAGCGTGGCTGCAGTTTTGCGGCACAGACTGGCGCAATTGTCCCCTGGCGCGGCTAAAGCTACGGAGTGGTTAGCGCTCGTCAAGGGCGCGGTGCCCAAGGATCATCTCCGCACATTATGCTCACTGGGAGCGCAGGAACTGGAATCGCTGCTTAGGGAACTGCTGTCCAGGCAGATCATTCAGGAGGCCGGCGGAGGTCGTTTCGAATTCCAGCATGCGCTGATCTCAGAGGTCATCAGGGAGGATTTGCCTACCCGCAGCCGGCGCCGTATGCATCAAAGCATAGGTGAAATGCTGGAAGCGCAACAATGCGATCCGGAAAACCTGCAGGTGCTGGCGCTGCATTTTACGGAAGGGCGATCTGGAGAGAAGGCGGTCGGCTACGCCCTGAAAGCTGCGCGTGCGTGCAAAGCTGAATTTGCCAATGATATGGCGCTGCGTTTTTATGAGTATCTGCTCGGCAACAAGAAGCTGATGCCACAAGAACAGCTATGCCAGGTCAGCATCGAAGCTGCCGATACCTATTGTGCGCTCGGTAATCCGAAGCGCGCCATCAAAATCCTGGAATCCCAATTACTCTCCGCGGGCAAGAAAAACCCGGCGCTCGCCGTCCAACTTTACACGCAGCTATCTCGATCGTTCCAGTACCTTGGAAGGATGGAAAAATCCGAGCAAGCGGCTAGACGGGGGATGTCGCTTTTGCGAGCCAATGGTCTCGATTTGGACAAGGAAAATGCGGAGATCCCATTATTTTCTCAAATGGCTTTTTGCATGTTGGCCAAATCGCAACCCAGAAAAGGATTGGCGTTGCTCAACCGCGCATATCCTCTCCAATCAAGGTCCCTGGACACCGTTGCCGCGGGACATCTGAATATCTTGATTTCTGCTCTCTGTGGTGTAGCTTGCGATTACTCAGAAGGTGTTAGTTCTGCTAAGGCAGCCATCACAGTACTTGAATCTAAAAATGCGTACCACTTGATTCCCATGGCTTATTCTCATTTAGGCAATAGTCTTGCTGGCCTGGGTAAATTGGAAAAGGCATTAGAACAATTCGAACTGTCAGTTTTGTCTGGAAGACAAACCCGTTCTCCATTTTTGCTTACGCAAGCTCTCTGCAATTTGACTGAGTGCTATTGTCGAATGGGCAAGTTCGCGTTAGCCACAGATAACTTGGAGCATGTCACAAGAGTCGCATTAGAAACAGAAAATCCTGACTTGATTTCGGCGGCAATTCTTTGTCGATTGGAAACTGAACTAGCAACGGCGCAATGGTCTTCTGCCTGTAATGCACGGAATCTCTTGACCTCAGATGACTTTGCGTCGTTGCCAGTATATCTGAGAGCACGAGCTCTATTCTTGTCTGCATCATTATCCGTAGAACTTGGTTGTTTGGAGAAGGCGATTAGTGAATTGGATAGGCTTACACACCTCGTCTCATCGGACGCTCCAATATATGAAGCGAAACTTGGGGAAGTGCTGAGAGGAAGAATCTACTTCCTTCAAGGACGTGTCTCTGATGCGAGGAATTTGCTGCAAGAGTTGGAAACCAGGATTGATAAAGGGCATGGAGCCTATCAGACGGCTATCACTAAACTAGAATTATCTGAAGTACTTCTAGCGGCTGAGGATTGGACCGGAGCTGCAGTGCGGGTTCGAGGCGCGCTCCGACTTGCCAAAGCAATGCCCGCTCTGCCTCTGGTTGCAAGGGCTCAATACCTCGCGGGCAAGATTGCCGTGTTGCGAGCTGAAAAAGGCATAGTAACAGGAGATGGTTCAAATTCTGTTTCATCTGAGATAGGCAACGTACTGCTCAATAGCGCATCGTCAGAACTCCAGCAGGCTCTGACTTTATCAAGCAACCCGCACTTGATAGAAACGGCATGGCGTACGCATTACATATTAATGAAGCTCGCTGGGTTGACGCATGATTCCTATGGAGCATTGAAACATGCTCAGGAGGCTTTGCGGCTCCAATCAATTGTTGAGTCCAGGATTCCAGCAGAAATGCTGGATGGGTTCAGGAATATGGAGGAACGCAAGCAAGCCAAGTCCGAATGTGAAAGTCTGATTGACCGCCACAGAGGCGTGAGTGAAAATGCGCCATTATCCATGGGAGAGATGGAGGGAGAACATCTCCGCATCTTGTGCCAGGCAGGCAATGCAATCAATGCAATTCGCGATATCGATCCATTGATGACTGCCATTTGCTCTTTATTATCCAAGGCCGTTCGCATGGATCGTGTGCTCATCGCACTGCTGGATGAAAAAACAGGCACACTAAAGTCCGCCGGCAAACGCAACATTGAAATGGGTTCGCTGGAAGATCTTGATTCCCTCAGCCTGCAGGTCGTGCATGAAGTTTTCCGCACGGGACAACCTTTTGTAACGGCAAACTCCCATTGTGATCCGCGCCTCAATGGCAAGGAACTGGCTGGCGCGTATGCAGGCTCGATCTTCTGTGCTCCCCTGGCGACCTGCGGGCAAACGCTTGGGCTTGTTTACGCTGATCATCGCCTGCCAGTGGAAAACCTCAGTGTCTCCACCATCAATCTATTCGCTGCTTTCTGTAATATTGCCGCCGTTGCCATCGATAATGCTCTGGCCCATCGCCATCTGGTCGGAGAAAAGAACCAGTTGGAGCAATACATCCGGCAGGTTAAAGCCGATTACCCTGAAATGGTGGGGAGAAGTCCCGCAATGGAAAAACTCAGAGAGCGAATCAGACTTGCCGCGGATTCGCCCATCGACATCCTGATCTCAGGAGAGAGCGGGACCGGAAAGGAATTGGTGGCCCGAGCCTTGCATCGCACCGGCAGGCGTGCCGCGGGCAAGTTTGTACCTCTGGATTGCGGTTCGCTTTCGGATTCGCTGGCTGAAAGCGAGTTTTTCGGATACCGCAGAGGAGCTTTCACCGGAGCCATGGAGAACAGACCAGGTCTTTTTGAGGCTGCGGACGGAGGTGTGATATTCCTGGATGAAATCTCCAATTTGTCCGTTCGTTTACAGCGCAAGCTCCTGCGTGTGCTGCAGGAAAGGGAAGTGAGGCGGATTGGAGAGACAATGCCCCGCAAGGTCAATGTCCAGGTCATTGCAGCGACCAACAAAGATCTGCGGCAGGAGATCCGCAAGGGGAAATTCAGGGAGGATCTGTATTTCCGGCTCTATGCCATGGAGATCGTTGTGCCTCCGTTGCGGGAACGGGTGGAGGATGTGCCCCTCCTTTTGGAATGGTATCTGGATATGGTCGGCCGGAATGAAGGGGGCCGCACCAAATATTTCACCCAGGAGGCGTATGCCCTGTTGAGCTCCTATTCTTATCCGGGCAATGTGCGCCAACTGATGAAAATGGTCGAAAGAGCCTATTATTCGATTCCGGGAAATATCATTGAGGCTGCACATGTAGAAGCAATCCTCCAGGATGCCGAAAGGCTGACCTTTGGCTGGGAACCGGCATCGGCGGCCTGGCAAGTTTATAAAAAGATTCGGGAAGGCCAGGGGCATTTTGAAGATCTTGTAAAGACACCATTTCTCAAGCGGCAGATTGGATGCGCACCGGTCCGGCAAGTGATCCACCTGGCCTTGGCAGAAACCGGCGGCAGATACCGGGAGGCCTTTCGCCTCCTGGGCATTCCCGATCGCGAGTATGCCATTGTGATGCAGTTCTTAAAACGAAACGACTGCTATCTGGATTTTCGCCCATATCGCAAACCGCGGCATTAAAATTCGTTGAGGATGTTATTCGACCGTTGAGTGATGCCCGCGGACCCTCAAATCCTTGGCGGGAACTCGAGAACGATACCTTCCGATCCTGTTACCTGGGGATTGGCAAGTTTCGCCTGCTCGCAGAGGGCCTTTTGTGCCGCCTGCAGCAAAGCGAGAAGATCGGATCCATCGTTCGGGTAAGAAGCGATGCCGGCCTGGCAGTTGACCAGTAGCGTTGTTCCCGGAGCAGGGCTCACCGGCGTGCTTTTGATCATCTGCTGAAGCCGATGAACGTAGCGAAGCGCCTGGGGACTGCGCACACCCGGGAGAAGAGCCACGAAGCCATGATGTCCGAAGCGGACCAAAATATCGGTCTGACGCAGTTCAGACCGCAAAATATCTCCAACCTTGCGCAAGAGCAAATCTCCGGTTCCCGTCCCATAGAGCACCGTATAATGGGCAAAGTTCTTGATATCAAGGTAAACCAGGGATAGGGCAGCCTCTGTTGCAGCTGCCTGCGCGAGGATCTGCGAGCCCGCAGTCGATAAATAGGCAAAACGATAGATGCCAGTGACGGGATCGAGAAAACTATCCTCCTGGGACTTTCCATCCGGGGCGAAATCGCGCATGAGCGGTGCCACTTGTTCGGCCACTGTCTGTAGCAGCGCGAGGTGGGTTTGAGAATAGAATGCCGGCTGGCGGGCATAGAGAGAAATCGTACCCAGGCAGTCTCCCTCGTGAACCAGCGGAACCACCAGCGCATCCTGTAATCCGTCAAAATTCCCGTCAATACCCTGGAATTCCAAAACGGGACCGGCATTGATCATCGGCTTCTTGTGGGCGGCAACCCAACCGCTGATACCTTTGCCGAGCCCGATGCTGATACACTGCAACGACTCCGCAAGTTCACCGCTGGCAAACTGCGCCTTTACAGTAGCGTCCTCATGGTATCGGTAGAAGACACAGCTGTCGTAAGGCACGATCAGCTTCAAGCGCCGGGCCAGCAACGGCAAGGCATCGACAGGTCCCAGAGACCGCCCCAATCCACCGCAAAACTCAAAGAGGCGAACAAGTTCCTCCGAGGCTGTTGACGGCAGGATTTGACTTGCATGGGGAACTTCAGCCTGAGCCGGCACGCTGTCAATACTCTCAAAGTATTTTCGAAATGACAGCTCAGAGGTGTTCCTGACCGCCTCGTTGGCAGCCACCTCGAGTGCGTTGATATTGCCGATGAACAGCTCGACAAGATCGGGATCAAAACTACTTCCAGCTTGTGCCCGCAAGAGCTCAATGGAATCATCGATACCATAGGCCGATTTGTAGGGCCGGGTGGAACGAATAGCATCAAAGGCATCGGCAATGGACAAGATCCTGGCGCCGACGGGAATTTCTTCCCCCTTAAGGCCATCGGGATAGCCGGTACCGTTCCAGCGCTCGTGGTGGTAGCGGACATACCTGGCGACTGGGATCTTAAACTGAACCTGCTGAAGGATTTCGTCGCCAGCCGTAGCGTGCACCTTCATCTTCTCATATTCCTGTTTGCTGAGCCGGCCAGGCTTGTTGAGAATGTAGTCCTCAATCGCCAATTTGCCAATGTCGTGGAGCAGGGAAGCATAGTCAATGGCCTTGAGCTCATTTGGGTCAGCAATTCGCTTGAGCTTTGCCAGGCCCAGAGCGTAGGCCTTGACTCGGCGAATGTGTCCATAGGTGGTCTGATCCTTGGCATCGACAGCCAAAGCAAGAGTTTCCACCGTCCTGAGATATAGCTGCTCTTGCTCGGCCAGATGCCTTTCTGCCTCAAGCGTTTTGGTCCTATTAACTTTGAAACTCCCCCATGCGACCCCAACGAATGGTGCCAAGAACAAAGGGCCTACGACAGCTCCAGCTCTGGATTGGGGGATGACAAGAGGTACGAAAAAGACGATAAATCCGGCTGCGGATGCGGAGACGAGAAACTCAAGAGCCAGTGGAGCGTAATTTTTCTTCCAGACTTTATACAGTCCTTCATCTGACGACAGGGAAATCGCTGTCGCTATAAAAAAGGAGTTTGACAAGAAAAACGTGATCCCGAGTCCAAATGTTGGCACCAAGATTCTAGCGACATCATTGTTCGCGAATACCAGCTGAAGCCGATGAAAGACAATCCCGTACAACCATACGTTAATGGCAGCGGTCGCAATATTCAGGACTATGCGATGCGTAGGCGTGTTATGTCTGCGTTTTAATAGCAAGGTAAGAAAGCAGATATATAGCATGTTTGCCATAATTGCCGAGTAATAGCGGTTTGGCATCATGCAAATACTCATTACATAGGCGTCCCCAATTGTTACTCCAGATCGCACGCTAGGAAGTAATACGAAGATGGGAACGGTTATGAGCGTGAGAGCGGTGAGAACCAGTGATGGGTAGTCTAGGGGCGAAGAAATTACCAAACTGATGGTTCTTAAAAAAATTGGGGAAGAGGCTGTAACCACTAGGATAATGTAGATTTTAACCCTGATCGGTAGAGACGACCAATTCGCCATTCGAAACCTCTAGGTATCGTCCTTATCGGTGTCTCAAGTTATTTTTGTAGATAAATCTTCGGATTTGGGGTTATTTAGGGATTTCCAAAGTGCTAATGTGAGAAAAAATTGATTCTTGATTGGCAAGCGCTGCGAAGAATCTATTAATTGTCGCAGATTGACCACCAAGTCACACATGCGGTTAGATACTAATTAATCTGATCTAGGTAAGCCAAGCCTCTTAACACAAATAAATCGTTGGTGTATCTCGTACTTCAAGAATCTTAATTCGATATCTACAAGCACTATCCTCTGAGAAAACTCGGCTACCCATTAATACCAGAATATTGTGGGTGTTTCACGATTCTCTAGGATTTCAATTTCGGTCTGCATAGACTTTTTCCTGAATAAGTTCTATCTCGCTCAATACCAGAAAATTGTTGGCGCTTCACGGCCTTCAAGAATTTCAATCTCTGTCCGCATCACTCAATTCCTTCTGCAGTCAAAGTGTGATCAGTACCAGAAAATTGTGGGTGTCTCACGGGTTTCGAGGATTTCGATTTCGGTCTGCATCTTTCACTCCTTCACAAGCACTGGGTTTCGTTTGAGTCGTTCCTCTCAACCATTACAACCAGAGGATCGCGCTAGGGTTATTCATGATGTTCGCCTTTCTCGTACAACATTCAGTTAATCAGTTTTTTCGCGCGGACAATGCCGGCTGGACGGCTGGAAAACGACTTGCTTCATTCACTGATTGGACAACTTTCAACCGATTGAAGAGTCTCCCACATGCTTGAGCCACCCGGCAAACATATGGATGACCGACACTTTAAATCATGCGTCCAGATCAGTTTAGCTCTTCCGCAGGAGCACGATCAGCCGCGTTCCCTCTTCATGCCAACGTCTGCCCCTCCGCAACGGGGGAGAGCTATTCGAAAAACCGACTGCCAAGTAATGGCGTTAACTACTGATACGCCAAATAATTACAATTCAGAAAGCCAAAACTAAACGACATCGAAAATACTCTGGTAAGTGCAAGATTACACACCAGATTTTGCTGCAACGACAATGCCAGATAATTGTTTATACGCAGAATGAATAATTCTGTCAACAAAAAAATGTGAAAAACACAAAAATCGTGAAAATAGTGCCGCCCGGGTATCTAATGCGGGAACCTTGGTGTGCGACGAGACATGGCTCAATCAGGGGAGGTATTCCCAAAACTCGGTGCGCAACCATCGGATGGCTCGCCGGGTTACCAGTTCGCCGATCATGCGCCTGCCACAGAGAATCTTAGCAACGCCAGTCATGCCTGCCTTCATTCGACCATCCGTGTTTGCTAATTCCCCACGAATGACAACCCTGCGGTCCTGTGCTCCTTCGATGGCGACCGGTGAGATCGTCTTTACCCGCGCCATGAAAGACTCTTTGGGAAATGCATTCACTTTCAGAACAATCAGGTATCCCGGCGCCACATCCGCAATTTCTTTTTCAGGGACGGGAATGTCGACGTTTACCTGCCGGACATCTACGATCTGGCAGAGCAGTTTCCCTTTCTCGATATACTCTCCGATCCGGTTTTTCAGGTATGGAGTTGATACCACGCCATCAATAGGACTCCGAATCTTCAGATGTTCAAGCTGTTGCTGCAGGATGTTCAGTTTTTCTTCGAGCTTGGATACATTCGCCTGAACCGCCTCGATGGATTCCTTTCTCGATCCTGCCATGAGGATCTTGAGTTCACTTTGCGCCTCGACGAGGGCCTTTGCCCTGATCTGGCGGTCTCTGTCGGTTCTTTCCTCGAGGACTTTAGGCTGCCCCAGGGCCTCTGCCAGCTCCTTCTGGGCTACGGCATAGGTTGTTTGGTCCCGTTCCATCTCGTTCCGAGCTATCAGGCCCTGGCTATAAAGTGTCTTCGAGCGTTCATAATTGCTCTGGGCGTTCTGCAGTGCGGCCTCCCTCTTGGCCACGGTATCCTGCAGCACCCTGCGCTCTTGCTCGACGCGACTGGCATTATCGAGATCGGTTTTCCGCGTGTCGACCACGCTCCGGGCGCGCTCAATTTCCTCGGGCCGGCTGCCCGCCTTCAGAAGATTCAGCGAAGCCCTGCTGGAAGCGAGTTCTCCCCGCGCCTCCTCATAATTGTTGGACAGTTCCAGGTTCTGGATCTCTGCCAGTACGTCTCCTTTCTGGACCAGATCTCCTTCATCCACATAGATCGATTTCAGCGTACCTTCCACCTGGGGATTGATGGCAACGGTCGAATTCGGCTGGATCATGAAGTCTCCTGTGACCTTGAGCTCCCAGGGTATAAATCCAGCCGCCAGGATGAGTGCCACCCCTATCAACAGATAGGGAGCCTTTCGAATCCTGGCACTCACACCGCCGGCCAGCCGGGTGGCAGCGGCCATATTGTCCTTTCCGATTACGGGAACTGCCATCAGACAAAGCGTGGAAAAGAGGATCACTCCCCAGGTACGGTATTCAGCTGCCATCCATGCGCCCAGCCGGCCGAGCACAATCCAAAGCAATCCCGCGGAGAATACGAAGGAGAAGAGTCCATAGTATGTGAAGATTCGCTTCTCGCGTGCCGTCCAGGCCGGATTGCGCCGGCCGCTGCCGATCAGCCAAAAGTTGAGCTTTCGTTTCAAGTAGCCGAAGGATTTCTGCCTCAAATTGGGAACTTCCAAAAAGTCACTCAGCAGGTAGTAGCCATCCATCCTTATCAGAGGATTGAGATTGAACAGGGTCTGGATTCCGCAAAAGGCAATGGCAATCAGGCAGGCGCGGCTTGCGAGCGTTTCCGGAGCCAAAAACCGCCACAGAATGGTCGCCCACGCCCAGATGACAATCTGTACGAAACCTCCGGCGAATGACACCAGCACCCGCTCGCGCTTCCTGAGCAGCCAGGCATCGCTGACGTTGCAGTAAAAGCCGGGGATGAGGTACAAAATCAGCAAACCCATCTCGTTCACTTTTCCACCGAAATGTTTGAGCGTCAGCGCATGCCCAAACTCGTGAATCGTCATCACGGCAAAAGCGACGATCAGGATCAATGGCACGGAGTAAAGCGTGAATATTTGCGGCAAGGAGAGAAACAGCTGATTCCAATTCACGATCGAAAGAATGCCGGCAGCAGCGACTGATGCCCACGCCAGGACTTGAAAGGCTGCGCCGAAGAAGAAACGACTCCAGCGCCGTTCGATTTGGGCCAAAAGCCGGTCAGGATTATAAGCGTGGATTTTGATCGATAGGAGGCTCTCGAGAAACCTGTGCTTGCGCTCTGACGCTTTTTCCAATCTGGACCAGGAGAGTTCGCTGTCCAACAGGAGCAGGCCCTGCAGCTTGTTGATGAACTCTTCGACCTGAGACTGCTCTACTTTGATCTGGCATTGCTCGGATGCGGCCGCTGCGATTGTGGCTGGATCACTGAGGCCGTCCAAACCATGGAGTACCCGGGCTTGTACCCATGTGAAACGATAGAAACGCTGCGCGATTGGATCCTTAACCACGATGGAGGATTGCGGATCAGGCGTCTCCGGTCGGATCTCGAGATCAGCACGGAGCTTTGCGCGGATGTCTGCCAATTCCAACCTCAACGGGTCCACACAAGCGACCACGGTGATGAATAAGGCTTTGAAATGGCATGATATCGGCAGGCGGCTGCAAATGCAACAGTCTTGGGGGTTGCGGGAAGCAGGCGGACCAAAACCTTCTGCCGCGAAAGGGTGAATTGCTGCGTGCTCCTGGGGTTGATTCTCACCCGTTCTGTACCAAGCACCGGTTTCAGTTTCTGTGATTCAGACAGCAAAAGCTAAAAGAAGCCACGAATGACACGAATAGCCATAGCCGCAACGAATGGACCTTATCGCACTCCCTTGGGTGCCCCTCTGTCCTTTCGTGCCATTCGTGGCTAAGTCTTTTCCCAATGTCTTAGTCGCAGTTTCAGTTTTTCTCGAATTGACTGCTTTGCCGGACCGCGTATATAATCGCCCGTTCTCACACCCACAAGCAGAGAACTTACAAGGAGATGTCATGATCAGAAAAGTTACTTGCATCCTCGCTCTCGTACTCGTGGTGCTTTCGCTGGGAGCATGCGGGAAAAAGGAAGAAGCCCAGGCTAACAAAGAGACAGCAGCGCCGGCTGTCGAAACGCCAAAAATCGTCTATGGTGAGATGGTCCTCATTCCGGCCGGCGAATATATCATCGGTACCAACGAACGCGATCCCGAGAATAAGAAAGAGTTTTCCAATGCCTATCCGGAACATAAGGTGAAGCTGCCTGCATACTGGATCGACAAATATGAAGTCACCGGCAAAGAGTATCTGGATTTTACGGTAAACACTTCCTATGTGGCCGAGGGCCAGGAAGAAGGAAAGACCTGGAGAACGTTCTTCTCCTTTGAAAGGGCCTACAATCCCGTCACATACATCACGTATAAGGATGGCGAGGCATACTGCAAGGGTGTAGGCAAGCGCCTTCCGACAGAGGAGGAATGGGAAGCCGCCGCAAGGGGACCGAATGGAAACCGGTTTCCGTGGGGAAATGAATGGGAACCCAACAAGGCGAACACCATGGACGCCGGATTCCACGCACCGGTTGATGTCGGCAAATTCGAAGGCGATGTGACTCCATTCGGAGTGCGCGACATGTTCGGCAACGTACAGGAATGGACATCGAGCATGTACAAGGCCTACCCCGGGAATGCCAAAGCGGGAACACAGGAATTCAGCAAAGGTGCGGGATTTCGTGTCATCCGAGGATTGGGCTCACGCCATACCGGCGTCAAGGCATCCGGTTCATGGGTTCGCAGCGCATATCCTGGAAATTACCTCGCTGACTTTGGCTGCCGGTGCGCGAAAAACGCCACTCCGGAGGAGGCCGCCAAGGCCGCGCCCGCTAAATAGCGGATTGCGTGCCTATGGGGCTCACAGCGCTCGGAGGATGAAACACTTCAAATAGTGAGTTTCAGGCATTCCGAGCAGCACAGGGTGGTCTGTGCTTTGCGCCCGCCGTTCCAGCACCTGCAGGTGACGGTGGGCGTCCTGGGCCGCCTGGTGCAGCAGCTCGAAGAAATCTGCTTCGGACAGGTGGTAGGAACAACTCGAGGTAACAAGAATCCCCTCCGGCGCCAGCAGCTTGAGAGCGCGGAGATTAATTTCCTTATAGCCCCCGCGGGCAGCGGGGAGGGCGCCTCGGTTCTTGGCAAAGGCCGGCGGATCGAGGCAGATGGTGTCGAACTTGTCGCCCGCCCTTTCCCGCTCCCGCAGGAAATCAAACACATTGCCCTCCTGAAACTCCACATTTTCAGATCGATTCAGTTCTGCATTCCGTTGCGCCTGTGCCAAGGCAGGCGCGGAGGCGTCCACTCCAATAACGGAAGTGCAGTGCGGCGCAAATTGAAGGGCGAAGGCTCCTGTATTCGTAAAGCAATCCAGGCAACGGCCGAAGGCATAGCGGCTTGCCGCGATCCGATTGTCACTTTGATCCAGGAAGAAGCCGGTTTTTTGTCCGCCCAGCAGATCGACCCAGAACTGAACCCCGCCCTCGGAAATGCGGACCTGGTCGGGTACCTCCCCCCAGAGGATGCCGCAGCACTCATCCAGCCCCTCGAGCCTCCGTGCCTTGACATCGTTCCGTTCCAGCACACCGGCAGGATTCTGCAATTCGCGCAGCTGATCGACGAGCAAGTGCTTCAGCGCATCTGCGCCGCTGGATAGAGTCTGCAATACAAGGTATTCGCCATAACGATCGACTATCACGGACGGTAGCAAATCCGCTTCGCCAAAAACCAGACGACACGCCAGCGTGTTCTGCAGTCGCTCGCGGCGCCTTTCTATGGACAGCCTCAGGCGGTCGCGGATCAATCCTGCGGTAGGCGGGTGTGCGTCCCGCGACAATAGGCGCAGGCGAATCTGCGATTGCGGGCTGTAAAAAGAAAAGCCAAGTATGTTGTGGGATGCATCCCGAACCCTGACGATAGGCGCCGGTACCACGGGTGCCGCGGCGACGTCGCCTGCATAGATCCACAGGTGACCTTTCCGCAGGCGCTGAACTCCCGCCGGAGTCAGTTCAACTTCGCTCTGAATATCGAACAATTCAGCTTCCGTCATATATTCCGTCAGCACTCACCCAAAATGATTTGTGATATTGCAATCAGCAGTTCGTTCCGGCGCGCTCCAATCCGCCGCATTGCGGAAAGGGGCATTGAAAAGTCAGCCTCTGGGCAGAGGGAATCCCTG
>Ga0315284_10009010_pt1 | contig 14249 bp, 12 predicted proteins | sample YL17G09_16_MG_FD_203696 | JGI IMG/M metagenome (GOLD analysis project Ga0315284, IMG submission 203696) | Sediment microbial communities from Yellowstone Lake, YNP, Wyoming, USA - YL17G09_16 | ecosystem: Environmental > Aquatic > Freshwater > Lake > Sediment | place: USA: Wyoming | collected... | reverse complement strand
CCACAATCTGTTTATTGTCCTCCTTGGCTATATAGGCAAACCGCTTGCTGTCCCAGCTGAATATGAGAGACCACTTTATTATTTCGTCAAAAGGTTTTCCCTCTATTCCATCCACAATGACAAACTGCTGATCATCGATTTGGGCCACATAGGCCACCCGCTTTCCGTCAGGGCTTATCCTGAATGTATCAGGCAGCCAGATTGAAGAGTCAATCGGGGCAATGAGTCTCTCGGCTGCTTCCCGGTCGGGATATCGTTCCTGTGCCCAGACTATCCCTATACCTAAAACCAGGAAACTGGCCAAACATAAGGCCATAGCTCTCTTCACCATTTTCATCCACCTCCTTTTCCCCGGCATTATTTTATTCCTGTTTTCAGAAGAGGGCAAGTTTAATATGTGTGTCTGTGTGTGTCAGATTATGCTGGTGAGAAGTGAGATGTGAGACGATGAAAAATTAACAGGGCAACCACATGGGGTTGCCCCTACATAAAACGTTTGGCCGTTCTTACGGTAATTCCTTTGGGCACGGCGCGCCGTGTCCCTCCATGCTCCACACCCTTTGCTCTATCTTTAGCGCTCCCTCCTCACCGCCCTTGGCACTGCACTCACCGGCCCGTGCATGGTGCTCTTCCCGGAGAGGTCAATGTCTTCGAGTTTGTAGTAGTAGGTCTTTCTGTTTTTTACATCGTCGTCAACGTATTGATAGGTTGCGCCGCTCGTACTCGTTCCCTCAGCAGGAATCAAGGAAGGATTGATCTTCATATATTCCCCATCTTCAGCCTCAACCCGGTAGAGGTTGAAGCCGGCGTTGTCGATTTCGGAGGCGGTGGACCATTCAATAATTACTTTCTAAATGTGAAAATAATTCATGTGAATGTTACTACTAAAATTAATATAAGGTCAAGAAAAATCCATGCGTTCCTGCACCTGACTTATTCTCCTGAAACGTTCCATCTCAGGTACAAGATGAGAAATCTATCATCAGATGGTTTAATTACAATAAATTACAGTTTATCACCACATTTTCTCTGTTCCATCCGAGGAACGATTCACTCTGCTCCTGATATCTATCTCAAATCATTCTCGCCAAAAATTCCTGTTAATCCATAGAATTACAATTCAATGAATAGATGGCATTTATCTTGTATTATTTTAAATACAGGGGCAAAATGTACGCCCGATAAAACTGTTCCACTACAGCTCTGGAATTATTTAGTTGTACAGGGCAAAAGGTTAAGTCAAAAAAGTTGACAAAATCTACTTTTCCTTATAGAAATTAGATTTTGAAAGTAATCTGTATGCAATTCTTTCAGAAGGATAAGGAGGGCTTCAGGATATGTCACAAGTTCTAAAAGGGATAAAAGTGTTGGATCTCACCAGGGCATTAGCAGGTCCTTACTGCACAATGCTCCTTGCTGATTACGGTGCCGAGGTAATTAAGGTTGAGCTGCCGGGTACAGGGGATGACACCCGCGGATGGGGCCCTCCTTTTGTTGAAGGTGAAAGCGCATACTTCATGAGCATCAACCGGAACAAGAAGAGCCTCACCTTAGACATGAAGAACACCAAGTCAAAGGATATCCTGGAGAGAATGATAAAGCAGTCAGATATCATCGTTGAAAACTTCCGCCCTGGTGCAGCGGATCGGCTGGGACTGGGCTATGAGCAGGTGAAAAAGATTAATCCCAAAATTATTTACTGCTCCATCTCGGGTTTTGGACAGGACGGCCCGTACCGGGAACTGCCCGGCTTCGACCAGACGCTCCAGGGCATGGGTGGAATGATGAGCATCACCGGTGAACCGGACGGCCCTCCCATGAAGGTGGGTGTTGCCATTGCCGATATCTCCGGCGGTATGTTTGCAGGTTTTGGCATCATGTTGGCCCTCTTTCATCGTGAGAAGACCGGGAAAGGGCAGTGGGTTGACACGTCTCTCCTGGACAGCCAGATCGCCTGGCTTACCTACCGGGCCGGTGAGTTTTTTGCATCGGGCAAGCTGCCTGAAAAAGTCGGGTCAGGTCATCCGATGATTGTTCCCTACCAGGCGTTCAAGGCAAAGGATGAATACATCAATATCGCCGCAGGAAACGACCAGCTCTGGAAGAGGTTCTGCAAAGTGATCAACATGGAAAACATCATGGATGACCCGAAGTTTGTCACCAACGCCAAGCGGGTTGAGAACCGGAAGGAGCTGATTGCTATCCTGAGCAAGATAATCGAGACCAAGACCGGGGCTGAGTGGCTCAAGCTGCTCGAGGATGCAGGCATCCCTGCAGGACCCATCTACACCCTCGACAAACTCTTCTCCGATCCCCAGGTGCTCCACCGGAAGATGGTGGTAGAGCTTGCCCACCCCAAGGCAGGCAAGATAAAGGTGACAGGAGTACCGGTGAAGCTTTCCGATGCCCCGGGTGAAATCACAGCTCCCCCTCCTCTCTTGGGTCAGCACAATAAAGAGGTGCTTAAAGATCTCGGGTACAGCGCAGAGGAGATTGAAAAACTTATAGCAGATAAAGTGGTATAGAGAATAGCTGGCCCAATTACATATTACCTGTTGTGAAATCCTTACGTGTGACAGAAAAGATGAAAGCAGTGAAGCCTGTGGTAAAACCTGTCAGGCACTTTGGCAAGGGGTGGCTCTTTGACTGTAAATATTCACCGGATGGTGAATCAATTGCCGTCGCCACCACCCGTGGGATAGATATCTACCGGGTCAAAGACCTGCAGCAGGTAAAATTCCTGAGACAGCATAAAGACTACGTGGTTTCCGTAAACTATAGCCCTGACGGGAAGCTGCTCGCCTCGGGTTCTAACGACGACACCATCAGGCTCTGGGACGTGAAGACCGGAAAGGCCATCAGGACCCTTAAAGGGCACAAGGACGACGTAACCTCTGTCCGCTTCAGCCCGGATGGAAAGCTCCTGGCATCCGGCTCCAACGACGACACCATCAGGCTCTGGAATGTGAAGACCGGGGAAGAGGTGAAGGTGCTCGAAGGCCATGCCAACATCATCGAATCAATCGATTTCTCCCCGAACATGAAATATATCGTCTCCGGCTCGGATGATAAAACGATAAAGATCTGGGACCGTGAAGGGAAGAATATTAAAACCCTCGAAGGACACGGAGATTATGTAATCGCAGTCTGTTTCGATCCTGAGGGAAAATACCTGGCCTCTGCCTCAGACGACGGGACCATCAAGCTCTGGAACGTTGCAACCGGCAAGGAGATCAAGACCCTTATCGGTCATACAAGTTTTGTCTGGTCACTGAACTTCAGTCCGGATGGAAGACACATCGTCTCAGGTTCGAGAGACAACACGATCCGGTTCTGGGAAGCAAAGAGCGGTAAACTCCTGAAGACCATTGAAGGGTACACTGGCCATGTATGGTCAGTCGCCTTTCACCCGACTCAGCCGGTCTTTGCTTCAGGCTCCAAAGATAACACGATCCGCATCTGGAATTATGAGACGAATGCTCTTGTAACCACGTTGAAGGGCCATAGCGACGATGTAAATTCCGTGAGGTTCAGCCCGGATGGAAAGCTCTTAGCTTCATCATCGGATGATGACACCATAAAACTCTGGGATTATGAAAAAGGGATTGAACTGAAGACCCTGAAGGGACATACCGATTATGTCACCTCACTCTGCTTCAGCCCTGACGGCGATTATCTCGTATCCAGTTCTGACGACAGGACAATCAGGATCTGGGATGTGCTTGAGGGAATCGAGGTCAAGGCGCTCACCGGCCACAGAAAGCCGGTGTGGACAGCGAGTTTCAGCCCGAATGGACGGTACGTGGCATCCGGCTCTCAGGACGGAACGGTGAGGATCTGGGATGTGGCCGTAGGGAAGGCTGTCCGGGTTATGTCTGGTGGCGGGGGTGATGTGTGGTCCCTTGCCTACTTTCCGGAAGGGGGATACCTGGTAGCAGTTTCGGATAGAGGTGGGATGGTCATCTGGAGCTTAGAGATCGGGAAGACCGTTGGAATCCTCGGCGAGGAAGGGGACCGTATCTGGTCGATAGCAATAAGTAACGATGGGAAATATCTTGCTGCTGCGCGGGGTGGAACCATGGTCGACCTCTGGGATCTCAGGAAACGTGTCCTGGTAACTACCTTTTCCGGCCATACCAACCAGGTGGAATCAGTTGCCTTTGACCCGAAAGGGAAATACCTCATCTCCGGTTCAGACGACGGAACCTGTCAGCTCTGGGCGATACAGTAAGCGATGATATCGAAGAAAAAGAAGACCAAAGAGACAGAGAGCAAGTACCATAAGCAATGCGTCAATATTTCACCGAAATGGTGTGTGAAGTGCAAGGTCTGCGTCGACGTGTGTCCGAACAGGGTGCTCGTCCTGAATGATTACAATATCCCTGAGGTGATCAAGCCGGTGGACTGCACGATGTGCAATGACTGCGTGGTAGCCTGCCCCGGCTTTGCCATTACCCTCATTGAGAAGGGGAATACCAAGACCTTCTTTCAAATCCTGGGAGGAAAGCTCTGATGGCCGGGTTCCGGGGAAGGGCGTTGAGAATTGATCTCACCGGGGGGGCGCACACCGTGGAAGAATTGGATACCCGCCTCTTTAAGGATTTCATTGGCGGAAGAGGCATGGGTGTAAAGGTTCTCTCGGATGAGATTGACGCTACGGTTGATCCCTTAAGCGCTGAGAATAAGCTCGTCTTTGCCACCGGCCCTCTCACCGGCACCGGCGCTCTGTGCAGTTGTGAATTCTTTGTCGTAACCAAGTCCCCCTTGACCGGGGCGATTGCCTGTTCAGGCTGTGACGGCAACTTCGGAACAGAGCTGAAATTTGCCGGCTATGACCTCATGATTGTGGAGGGAAAGGCCCCCTATCCGGTATTCATCACCCTCAATAACGGGAAGGTCGAGATCCTGAACGCATCACACCTCTGGGGCGCTACCACCCATCAGACGGAAGCCCAGATCAGGGCTGAATGGGAAGACCCCTGGCAAGCACGTGAGTGCTCAATACTCAGTATCGGCCCGGCCGGTGAACGTCTCTTAAGGATTTCCTCCATCGTGAATGACAAGTTCAGGATGGCTGCCCGTTCAGGCGTCGGCGCTGTCATGGGGTCGAAGAACCTCAAGGCAATCGCAGCCAAGGGAACCGGGGATATAACCCTCGCAGCCCAGGAAACCTTTATCACTGCTGCCACCGAGGCCCTCTCCCGGTTCAAAACCACATCAATGGTCCCCCAGGCATTGAGGAACCTCGGCACCCCCTTTCTGGTAAGCATCCTTAACTCGAGGGGCATCCTTCCGTACCGGAATTTCCAGTCGGGCATCTGGGAAAACGCCCATCAGGTGAGCGGGGAACACATCGCTGATACCATCCAGAAGAAAAGCCGCGCCTGCTATGGCTGCCCCATCGGCTGCAGGAAGGTCCTGGAGCTGAATGAGCCGGATATGTCCCTGCCCATCGAAGGAGCAGACTACGACGCCCTGGGCATGCTGGGGATCGCCTGCGGGATCGGGCAGATAGCGGCGATTGAAAGGGCACACCTTCTCTGCCTCGAGCTGGGGCTTGACCCCGTATCCACCGGCTCGGTCATCGCACTTGCCATGGACCTCTTTGAGAGGAAGATCCTGAAGGAGAAAGAGATCGGCTTCCCCCTCGCCTTCGGAAATGCCGAGGCAATGGTGGAGTCAGTGAAGCGGATTGGCGAGGGACAGGGCTTCGGCGAAAACATGGAAAATGGCGGTTTTGAACTCGCCCGGAGTCTCGGGCATCCTGAACGGTTCATGGGGGTGAAACGTCAGGAGATGCCTCCCTATGATCCCCGGGGCATCCAGGGGATGGGCCTCCACTTTGCCACCTCCAGCACCGGGGCCGCCCATGCAAACGGCTTTACCCTGATCACCGAGATCTTCGGAATCCGGAAGAAGGTTGATCCCCTTTCACCGGAAGGGAAGGCGCTACTGGTAAAGGAATACCAGGATGTAACAGCCGTATCAGACTCAAGCGGCTTATGCCCGCTCCTCCTCTGGGGGATCTGGATTGACGAAATCCTGCCCATGCTGGAAAGTGTGGCCGGATTGAACTTCACCCTTGCTTCCCTGCTCAAGGCCGGAGAGAGGATCTGGAATGCTGAGAGAACCTTCAACCTCAAGGCCGGGCTTACTGGCAAGGATGATACCCTGCCTCTGAAATTCCTGAACGAGCCCATGAAGGAAGGGTCTGCGAAAGGAAAGGTGTGCGAACTGAAGGGAATGCTTGCTGAGTACTATGAGCTGAGGGGATGGGATAAAGAAGGAAGGCCGCTTGCGGAAAAGCTCAAGGAGCTCGGGCTGAAATAATTGCGGAATGCGGAATGCGGAGTGCAGAATGTGGAATGATGAATACATGACCTACCCGCAAGGCGTCCGCCGCAGGCGGATTATGTAGGGGCAACCCCCCGTGGTTGCCCATTAAATGAGGATGAAAGCTGACCGCTGACAGCTGAACGCTTGAGTGTTTTGGATTTAGTAATTCTCATTTAGGATTTTTAATACATGAAACGTTTAAAGATTGACCATGAAATCTGCATTGGCTGCCGGCGCTGCGAGGTTGCCTGTTCCCTGAAGCACTACCCGGGTTCGGTGAATCCTGAAAAGTCACGGATCAGGGTATTCATGGCAGATGACCTTTTCTACCCGGTGGTGGCCGGCCCGTTCAATGACGCAGAGTGCACCTCAAAGAACATGGTCTCCATCCAGGGGCGGCAGTATGATGCCTGTGTCATCTGCCGGGCATCCTGCCCCATCAAACCGTGGTTTAAAGAGCCGGAGACCCAGGTGAATCTGAAGTGCGATTTCTGCGGGGATCCGCCTGATCCAGACTGTGTCAAGTGGTGCCCCTGCGCTGCCATAACCGTAGTTGAGGAATAGAGCACGATGGAGTTGATGAAAGGGAAGGAAAAGATCGGCGCTGTCATGGTGATAGGCGGCGGAGTGGGCGGAGTCCAGGCTGCCCTCGATCTCGCAGAGAGCGGATACAAGGTTTATCTTGTTGAGGACTCGCCTGCCATCGGCGGGGTGATGGCGCAGCTTGACAAGACGTTCCCCACCAATGACTGCTCCATGTGCATCCTCTCACCCAAGCTGGTGGAGTGCGGCAGACACAAGAACATCGAGATCCTGACCAACACCAGCGTGACCGGCATCAAGGGGGACGCAGGGAACTTCACCGTCACCCTGTTAAAGAAGCCCAGGTACGTGGACATTGAGAAATGCGTAGCCTGCGGTGCCTGCACCGAGAAGTGCCCCATCAAGGTAAAGGATGAATATAACGAGGGGCTCATGGAGAGAAAGGCAATCTACATCCCCTACCCCCAGGCTGTCCCTCTCTCCTATCTGATTGACCCTGAACACTGCCGTTATCTCACCAAGGGGAAATGCAAGTTATGCGAAAAGTTCTGCCAGAGCAAGGCGATAAACTTTGACGAGAAGGAAGAGACCATCGAGGTCAATGTCGGGTCAGTGATCCTGATCCCGGGGTTCAGCGAATTTTCACCCCTCGCCAAATATCACTACGGCTACGGAAGATTTGAGAACGTGCTTACGAGCATTCAGTTCGAGAGGGTCCTTTCCGCATCCGGCCCCTATAAGGGCAACGTGGAACGGCCGTCAGACCGGAAACACCCTCACAAGATCGCCTTTATTCAGTGCGTAGGCTCCCGGGACGTAACGGTAGGCAATCCCTACTGCTCATCCGTCTGCTGCATGTACGCCATCAAGGAGTCAATCATTGCGAGGGAACATGCCCCCGACCTTGATATCACCATCTTCTTTATGGACCTGCGGGCCTACGGCAAGGGATTTGACGCCTACTATGAACAGGCCAAGGCGCAGGGCATCCACTTCGTCCGCTCCATGGTCTCATCAGTAGCGGAAACCGAAGACAAGGACCTCATCCTCGAGTACGTCACTGAGGACGGAAAGGTCAGGAAGGAAGAATTCGACCTCCTCGTTCTCTCAGTCGGGATGGAGCCTACCCCGAGCGCGAAGGGACTGGCTGACACGCTCGGCATTGAACTGAACCAGTACGGCTTCTGCAGGACTTCTGAATTCGCGCCCCTCGCAGTGACCAGGCCCGGGATCTTCGTTGCCGGCGCTTTCCAGGGACCGAAGGACATCCCCGAGACGGTGATGCAGGCAAGCGGGGCAGCAGGAAACTCCTCAGCCCTGCTCGGAGAGGTGAGAAAGAGCTTAGTCGAAGAGAAGGAGTACCCGCCGGAGAAACCGGTTGAAGGAGAAGAGCCCCGGATCGGCGTCTTTGTCTGCCACTGTGGGATCAATATCGCCGGCGTGGTGGATGTAACCAAGGTTCGGGAATACGCTGCCACCCTTCCTCACGTGGCCTTTGTTGACCAGAACCTCTATACCTGTTCTCAGGATACGCAGGAGAGGATGAAGGAAAAGATCAAGGAACACAACCTCAACCGGATCGTCGTTTCTGCCTGTACGCCGAGAACCCATGAGCCTCTCTTCCAGGAGACCATGAAAGAGGCCGGACTGAACCGCTATCTCTTCGAGATGGCGAATATCCGCGACCAGTGCTCCTGGGTGCACATGCATGAAAAGGAAGAAGCAACGGAGAAGGCAAAGAACCTGGTGAAAATGGCGGTGGCCAAGGCTGCCCTTCTCAAGCCGTTAAAGCAGCATTCCCTGACCCTCTCCCATGAAGCCCTCGTGGTAGGAGGAGGAATTGCAGGGATGAATGCAGCCCTGAACCTTGCTGACCAGGGATTCAAAGTCCATCTCATCGAAAAGGAAAAGGAGCTGGGGGGGCTTGCCCGGAGGCTCCACTACACTTTAAACGGCGAGGAGATACCTGCCTACCTCTCCTCTCTCATGGAGAAGGTTTCCCACAACCTCATGATCACGGTGTATACCGAAGCAGCCATCACGACGGTTTCAGGCTATGTGGGAAACTTCAAGACCAGGATTGCGGCCAAAGGGAAACCCGTCGAGATAGAGCACGGCGTGGTGATCATTGCCACCGGTGCCTTTGAATATAAGCCTGAAGAATACCTCTACCAGAAGGACCGCAGGGTGGCAACCCTGCTGGAGCTGGAAGGCGAGATAGCGAAGAGGAGCGCCCGCCTGAAGAAGGCGAAGAATGCCGTATTCATCCAGTGCGTGGGCTCACGGGAAGAGAAACGGCCGTACTGCAGCCGGGTCTGCTGTACCCAGTCTATCAAGCTCGCTTTGAAGCTCAAGGAGCTCAACCCTGAGATCAATATCTACATCCTCTACCGTGACATCCGCACCTACGGGTTCAAAGAGGAACTCTACCAGAAGGCACGGGACCTCGGGATCGTCTTCATCCGCTATGACCAGGATAACAAACCGAAGGTGGAAGCGGTGAAAGAGGGAACAAAGTCTTCTCTCATGGTGAGCGTCTATGACCCGATCGTAAAGGAGCATCTGGTCATCGACACTGATATCCTGGCGCTCGCTGCTGCCACATGTGCCCCAAAAGAGAATAAGGAGCTTTCTCAGTTCTTCAAGGTGCCACTCACCCAGGACGGCTTCTTCCTCGAGGCCCACATGAAGCTCAGGCCGGTGGACTTTGCCACCGAGGGGGTATTCATGTGCGGGCTTGCCCATTTTCCCAAGTTCATCGATGAGTCCATTGCCCAGGCCCAGGCTGCTGCCTCGCGTGCCACCACGGTCCTGGTAAAAGATACCATGCTGAGCGAGGGGGTCGTTGCCTCCATTGACAAGGAGAAATGCTCCGGATGCATGTTCTGTGTCCGGGTCTGCCCCTATGAGGCGATCAGCTTTGATGAAAAGGAACATGTGGCACAGGTCAACGAGGTGCTCTGCAAGGGATGCGGCAATTGCGCTGCCTGCTGTCCTTCTGCAGCCTGCTTTGTCCAGAACTTCCAGGACCTTCAGATCATGGCAGAGGTAGATGCCCTGATCGAGGAGATAAAAGAGCAGGAAGTTGCATGATTTTAGATTGCAGAATGCGGATTGCGAAATGATGAATAAAAAACCTACCCGCAAGGCGTCCGCCGCAGGCGGATTATGTAGGGGCGAACCTGCGTGTTCGCCCGAGTCAGGAGTTACGAGTTGAGCGAAAAACAAGATTCTAAAACTCCACATTCCGCACTCCCCACTCCGCACTCGGATGGTTTTGAGCCACTGATTATCGGTTTTCTCTGTAACTGGTGCAGCTACGCCGGTGCTGATCTTGCCGGTGTAAGCAGGCTTCAGTATCCACCTAATGTCCGGGTGGTGAGGGTGATGTGCTCAGCGCGGGTGAGCCCCATCTATATATTAAAGGCCCTGACCGGGGGCCTGGACGGTGTCCTCGTAGGCGGCTGCCACCCGGGAGAGTGCCACTACATGAAGGGAAACTACTATGCCCGGAGACGGATGCTCCTGGCGAAGCAACTCATTGAACACGTCGGGATCGAGCCGGAGAGGCTTCACCTTGAATGGATATCAGCCTCGGAAGGGCCAAAGTTTGCTGAGACGATACAGAACTTCACCGAGGAAATCAAAAAACTCGGGCCAAATCCCCTCAGGAAGCGTTGAATGCGGAGTGGAAATTTTCTGCTTGAGTTTCGGGTTTCGAGTTCCGGGTTTCGAGTTTGCTATTGCGGAATGAAATGATGGCTGAGAAGAATTACGGAGGCGGGGTAATCAACACCCTCGCAGCCACCTTACTAAAGAACACTATGGTAGAAGGAGTCCTGGCATATACTGAGGGCCTGGACAGGGCTGACCTTGTCCCGTGCTTCATCACGAAACCTGAAGAGGCGGAAAAAATCTCCACTGCTTCGTACTATCCCTACAGCCTTTCCCGGCTGCTCCGGGATTATGGAGAAGAGGGGAAAAAGATCGGCCTGGTGGTCCGCTCCTGTGATGCCCGCGGGGCCATCGAGCTCATAAAGAGAAACCAGTTCAAACGGGAAGACCTGTTCCTGATCGGCATTGAATGCTATGGCACCGTGAAGAGCAGTAAGGCAGGAAACCAGAAGGAGGAGTTCAGGATCACGGCTGAAGGAATGGAGGCAGGCGGTAAAAAAGTTGAGATGAGCGAGGAGAACCTTTCGCCCAACTGCCAGCGGTGTGAATACCCGGTACCGTTTATGGCTGACCTGAGTCTCAAGATAGAAGCGCATGCGACGCAGGTGTTCGCCTGTACGGAAAAGGGTGAGAAGCTGGCGAAGCTTGCCGGCATAGACTTTGAGAAAGGGGCGCCGAAAACTCCGAAACGGGAGAAGGCTTTAGAGCGGCAGAAAGAAGAGTTTGAAAAGCTCAGGAAGATGAGCCCTGAACAGAGGCTGGATTACTGGTTCAGGCAGTTTGACAAGTGCATCAAGTGCTATGGCTGCAAGGATGCCTGTCCTGTCTGTTACTGCAAGGACTGTTACCTCGGTTCGAACCGGCTCATGGTCAAAGGTGGAGAGATACCGCCGGATAAGATGTTCCACTTGATCAGGCTGTTCCATATCGCTGACAGCTGTCTGAACTGCGGGCAGTGCGAGGCAGCCTGCCCGGCTGAGATCCCTATCTCCCTGCTCTACCATGCCCTCTACCACGACCTCTCTGCCCTCTTTCACTATGAGTCGGGCGTTCATGAGGATGAGATTCCACCGCTCGGTATGATCACCGAGGAGGAGTTAACCAAAGGAGGGGTTGACCTTGCTTAGCTTTATCCCGACTGTCTGCCCCTATTGCGGCTGCGGCTGCGGGATGCTGCTCGTGGTCAAGGACGGGAAAATCGCAGGGTGCGAGCCCTGGCAGAGGCACCCGGTCAATGAGGGCAAGCTCTGCATCAAGGGGTGGAATGCCCACCAGTTCATCGATCATCCGGACAGGCTTACGAAGCCCCTGATCAGGAAGGGGGATGAGTTCAAAGAGGCATCCTGGGATGAAGCACTCACTCTGATTGCCGGAAAGCTCACTGCCATCAAGGAGCAGTCCGGGCCTGATGCGATCGCCTTCCTTTCTTCGGCGCGGTGCACCAATGAAGAGAATTACCTGTTACAGAAGCTTGCCCGGGCAGTCATCGGAACGAACAATGTGGACCATTGCGCCCGTCTCTGACACTCCTCAACCGTGGCCGGTCTGGCCGCAACTTTTGGTAGCGGGGCAATGACCAATTCAATCAGCGACCTGGAAGAGGCATCGTGCATCTTAGTGATTGGATCGGATACCACTTCCCAGCATCCTCTCATCGCCCGCAGGATTGTCAGGGCAAAGGAGAAGGGGGCAAAGCTCATTGTGTGCGACCCCAGGGCTATTCAACTGGTCTCAATGGCTGACCTCTACCTCCCGCTGAAACCGGGGACAAACCTCTCCTTGCTCAACGGGATGGCAAAGGTGATCCTCGAAGAAGGGCTTGAGAACAAGGAGTTCATCGAGCAGCGGACAGAAGGGTTCGCGGAACTCAAGGCGCTGCTGGACACGATCTCCCTTGACGAAGTGGCTGAGGTAACCGGCGTGCCTGAAGAACAGATCAGGGAGGCAGTGAGGCTTTATGCCAAGGCTGAGAGCGCAGCCATCGTCTACTGCATGGGGATTACCCAGCATACCACCGGTACAGAGAATGTGATGGCAATCGCACACCTGGCCATGCTCACGGGGAATATCGGAAGGCCGGGCACCGGCGTGAATCCGCTCCGGGGACAGAACAATGTCCAGGGTGCCTGCGACATGGGCGCCCTCCCCAATGTGCTCCCCGCCTATCAGCAGGTTGCCAACGATGAAGCGCGGCAGAAGGCCGCCTCAGCCTGGGGCGTGAAAGAGCTTCCCTCCAAGCCGGGGCTTACCGTCATGGAGATGATGGAGGCTGCAGCCCAGAAGAAGGTAAAAGCCATGTACATCATGGGGGAAAACCCCATGGTCTCTGACCCTGACCTGAAGCACGTCGAGCACAGCTTAAAGCGGCTCGACCTGCTCATTGTCCAGGACATCTTCCTCACCGAGACAGCGAGGCTCGCTCATGTTGTCCTCCCCTCTGCCTGCTTTGCGGAGAAGGAGGGCACCTTCTCCAATACCGAGCGGAGGGTGCAGCGGGTGAGGAAGGCGGTGGAACCGCCCGGAGAAGCAAAAGAAGACAGCGAGATTATCTGCAAGCTGGCGGAGAAGATGGGGGCAGGAAACCTCTTCCCCTTCAAGAACGCTGAAGAAGTCTTTGAGGAGATCAGGAAGGTAACGCCGAGCTATGCAGGGATGACCTACGAACGGCTGAATACACCATCAGGGCTCCAGTGGCCCTGCCCGAATGTCGAGCATCCTGGAATACCCATTCTCCACAAGGAACAGTTCACCCGGGGGAAGGGCCTATTTAAGCCGGCGCCGTACAAGAAACCGGCAGAGGAAGCTGACCAGGAATACCCCTTTACCCTCACGACCGGCAGGGTGATCTTCCAGTACCATACAGGAAGCATGTCCCGCAGGTCGCCTAACCTGGAGAGCGAGGTACCTGAGGGGTACATAGAGATCAATCCCCGGGATGCAAAAAAGCTCGGCATCGGGGATGGCGAGATGGTAGGGGTAGAATCCCGGCGGGGGAGCATTGAGACAAAGACCAGGATCAGCAAGAAGATCAGGCCGGGGATTGTCTTCATCCCCTTTCACTTTGCTGAGAGTGCGGCGAACATATTGACCAATCCGGCACTCGACCCGATCTCCAAGATTCCCGAGTATAAGGCGTGTGCTGTAAAGATAAAAAAGATCATATGAAGTGAGGTGGGAGGATGGCGCTACCAAAATTCTTAAATGAACTGAATCCCGGCTTCAAGTACGAAGTGGCGGAGAAGCCCGGGGGAGAACATATCAAATCCTGCTTTGCCTGCGGGGTATGCACAGGCGGGTGCCCGGTGGCTGAGGTCGATGACCGGTACGACCCGAGGAAGATCATCAGGATGATCATGCTCGGCATGAAGGAAAGGGTACTCTCCTCTGACTTCATCTGGCTCTGCTCGCTCTGCAACACCTGCTCCTTCATCTGTCCCCAGGATGTACGGTTCAGCGAGGCCATGGAGATTCTCCGGGAGATGGCGGTGAAAGAAGGGTATGTAGATCCCTCCTTCCCCAAGACCCTCCAGTCCATAGAAAGTTTCATCCAGACCGTCCGTGACAAGATGGTTTCTTCCGCGGTTGAAAAGAGGAAAGAAGAAAGTAAGGTAACCCCCAGGGAAATGTTAAAAGAGACAGTGGAGAAGATCTGACCATATGAGCAGTAGTGATCTCATAAAACAGAAGGAACAGAT
>Ga0315284_10009009_pt1 | contig 14249 bp, 16 predicted proteins | sample YL17G09_16_MG_FD_203696 | JGI IMG/M metagenome (GOLD analysis project Ga0315284, IMG submission 203696) | Sediment microbial communities from Yellowstone Lake, YNP, Wyoming, USA - YL17G09_16 | ecosystem: Environmental > Aquatic > Freshwater > Lake > Sediment | place: USA: Wyoming | collected... | reverse complement strand
CCTGGTTCGGCTCCACGTGTGACACCGTGACGCTGCTCTTCATCTTCAACATTGCGCTCAACGCCATGTGGGCACCCGTCTTTTTCGAGTTGCGCATGCCATGGCTCGCCTGGATCATCTGCCTGGCGTTGATTGGCACCGGCGCCGCCATTCTCTACGAGTTCAGCATCGACGGCTTTCGCTACCTGACTTCGTTCTGGCTCTTCATCTGGTACCCCATCTGGTGCTTCATCGCCCTGTGTCTCAACACAGCGTGGGTCGTCTACGACTGGCGACGCGGTGGCATCTTTCGTCGCGGCTGCAGGAAGGAGAAGAAAAAGTGTGACGCTGTGTGAGGCGAAAGAAAATAAATGAACGTTTTTATTCACAGCGCTGGCGCGCGCGCCTACCATCGCACCTGAACCACCTGGTCGTACTCGAGGCGGAAGCGCACAGGACCGGGAACAGTGCAAAAATCACTGCGTAGATCGAGACCGTAGCGCATCAGACGTCGACAGCTCGTCAACTCATTGGTGAGGAGGTCGACAAAGTATCTGTCGACAAGGATCCACTCTGTGGGTCCAATCTTGCCGCAAACGGCCTCGTAGAGCGCGCGATAGCGTGCCATGTCCAGAAAGAAGGCGGGCCAGTCGCGAGGCATCGCGACACCCCACTTCTTTCGGAAGGTGGACTCCAGTTTTTTCCGACCCTCTGTGCGTGGCAGTGGCACAAAGAGACGCACACGCAGCTCAAACTTGTCGCGGCCGAACAACTTCTCCAGGCCCTGGTTGATGGCGTAGAGTCGTCCGGTCGACGACGGGATTGACAGGTCTGCGTGCGCCAGGTAGTATTTGACTGGTACGTACTCGTAATCGCACAGCAGCTGCGTCAACAGTGGCCCGTCATCCTCACTGGTTAGGCCGACCTTCAACATCCTGGTGCGATGTAGACGATCGTCACCACCGTGGCTACACATCACGGTATATTCCCGTGGCAGACGCAGCTCCAGCAGATACAGGTAGCGCAGACGAACTGGCAGAGTACATTGCACGGCGTCCAGCGCCACCAGCGGCTTGCGCAACGACAACGCATTAAATTGTTCACAGAGATCCTCTTCGCTTTGGGTCAACATTGTGGGTACGCTTAATTTATAAAACAGGCGACGGCGTCATGTTCCCCCTGTTTGCACTGGCCTGGGCCATTGACCTGTGCGCGCTGGCGTTCGAAATGACAGTGTGGATTATGCTCGTCAACCGCGACGAGTGGAAAGCCTTCACGCTCTTGCTGTCCGTGGTGCTCTGGCGCACCGCACAGTTTGTAGCGCGAACCCTGGACGTAGTGCCAGTCTACGCAGCCACAGAGCGCGAACGCGACGATTGACGCAATAAATTCACTTTTGTTCATGTTTGTGGGCGGGCGGACGGCGCGCAGGCACCCAGGCGGTTTAAAAAAAAGTATTAATCACGTGACACTGGGAGATGACAAAGCGAAGCCGCGAGGAGCTCGTCGCCGCGGAGACAGGGTTCTGCGACCTGACGTGGGACGCGATGAGCGAGATTGTCTACTGGTTGATGCGACAGCAGGGTCAGAAACCGACGACGCGGCTGCGTCAATGGACGCTAATCTCATTTGTGTCACGGCGCTGGCGCACCGCCTTCCTGGCGTGGATCACGAACGAGAAGGAACTGACGTCACTGCTGAGTGTGTATCGCATGACCGATAGCATCTCAGCCACACTGAGCAATAGCGCGGTGCTGGCGAGGAATATGGCAGCGCTGGAGCTGGCCACGTTCAATGAGCGCTATTTCAAGCACCTGGGTCTGGAGGAGTGGCGGAGCGGTGTTCTGTCCGCCCTCGCCGTGTCCGCCGGCAATGGCATCTTCGTGTGGGACAAGAATGTGAGCCACCTCATCAGGAAACACACGTACTGTCTCACCCTGCACGGCTACCAGCGCGACGCGCGTGAACATCTGGCCGCGCTGCTCGACCTCTACCGCTTCATCGACTGCAGTTGCTCGTGGCCCGGTGGTGTGGTCAAAGCGGCCACCATGACCACGCAGTTCGGTTGGCTGTATACGTACACCACGCCCAGCAAAGCGACGCGCGACGAGCGTCTCATCGTCCTGGATCGCTCACAGAACCCAATCTATCTCGAGGGCCTGACGTCGGTGCGCGACACACTGACCCTGACGCCGAAACAGACGACGTACGAGCTGGAGATGATTCCCAAGCCGTACGGCAAGCTCCTGCGCGACCAGCACTTGCTGCGTGGCGCGAAGCTCGTCGATCAGCTCAAGAGTAATATGCTGCGAATGGACGCGCTGGCCCAGCGCCTCGCCGCGTACGAACGGGCCTGCGCCTGCGCGAGCACGAACGCGCAGGCACACAAGGAGCACGTGTGATGTCACAAATTTAATAAACGTAAACATGGCAAAGCGTACACAACTGGAGACACCTGATGGTGGTGACGAACCGCCACAGAAGAAGCCGTGTCCGAGCATCTGCGAGAGTATGCAGGCGCTGGACGCGAGACTGGCCGAGCTGACACAACAGAAACAGGCGCTGACACAGAAAGTGTGTGCCTCGATGCAACAGGGCTGGCGGGAACTCCGCGATTCTGATTACACCAAAGCCTACCTGCTCAACACAGAGTACAAAGAGTCGGCCTGGTCGTGTAGCCTGTGCACGACTGATTTCACGCCTCTACTGCTGGCGACGCCGACGGAGAGCGCCAGCGAGTTTCTCTACCACTGTGAACAGTGTGGCGCAGCCAGTTGCTACAAGTGCACACTGCGCATGCTGACCCTCAACGCGCGCTGTGACCGATCTATTGGTGCCCAGTGTCCCGCCTGTCGCTTCTACAACTGTAACCTGGTCAACAAGTCGACAGTGCCCCGTCAACCCAGCCTGGAGGAGATGCCCTTCCCCTCCGGCTACTCTACTGTGACGTCGGCCAAGGTCAAGGGCGAGAAGTTGCCCACGTCGTACGCCGTCACCTCGAACGAGACACACGAAGGAAACGCGCGTATACGTCAGGAGGCATTCGATATTTTGACTGGCGCCGTGGCCGGCATCAACCAGATTGCGCCGATGGGACCAGGATCGCCACGCGCGGTTGAGCCCGGTCCCATCGGTGGTGGTCCCTTCCTGTTGAATCTGGCGGCCACGCAACACGGCATCAGGATGTTTCGCACGGTTGGACCCAACGCGCCGCCTCCACTCAACCTTGTCGATTTGGACGAAGAGGGTCCCACTGCCACAGAGCGCGCAGTCATACGCCGTGGACGTCGATGAATAAATACTGTTTTATTGTCGTTTGTACACCCACTCGAATCGTCTGTGATCCAGATCGGGCACAGGCGTCCAGCCCGTTCGCCTCGTCTCCTCGGCGTAGTCCCGCCGCAGCGCGGACAGCGTCTCGTCGAGCTGACGCTTCAGCGCCCTGATCTCGGGTTCGTGTTCACGCGCCTCCTCCGCCGTCCTGTACTGTGACAGCGGTGCAATATCAATCCCACTGTCGGCGAAGGTGGGCAGCGTCGGCAGCGTCTCGTAGGACTGGCGCGCGCGATCCGACAGGTCCAGGTTGACGCGATACTCGACCTCACCGGTGCCGCCCTGTGTGATTGCGTACGTGTAGAACGGTGTCCAGCGCGGACCGTACCACACGTAGGGATTCCAATAGGCGTAGAGCCACGGGTTGAGGCTATAGAAGTACAGACCATAGCCAAAGCCAGTGCGTCCACGGCCAAAGTAACCTCGCCTGTAGCGACCACCGTAGACGCCGCGGCCACCGCCATGGTGTGCGCCTCGCATGGCGTGGCCATGCGCCGTGACGTGGTGGCTGCCACTGTGCCTAGGCCTGACATGACCACCGTGGGTGTGTAGCCTGGCACCGCCGTGGTGTGCTCCACCGCCGCCGCCGAAGCCATGGCCACCCCGCTCCAGAGACAGACGATCCTTCATGACATGAAAGTCGTCCTGACAATGTGGACAGCAAAATACATTCTGTGTATTCTCAATCTCTTCCCAGACGGCTGCGTCGTCGCAAACCAGGCACTGCTGTCGCTGCAGTGACATGACTGTGTGATGGATGAGCGCGAAATGGGCAGTGTCGAAACGGCGCGTACAATCGCCGAACGAAATAAATGAAGCCGTTACGCGTCCATGTGAACGGACGTAATCTGGCACGACAGCGAGGCCAGTGCTTCGAGATCAAGCCCAGACTGCTCGCGAAACACGAAGCTGCGTAGGTTGGTGAGATTGCGCAGCGCCACCACAGTGACTGTGGTCTGGTTCTCAATGTTGAGGCGCCGCAGTGCAGTCAGACACGCAATACTGTGGTCGGTAACAAGTGGCTCGGGCTCCGACCACGGATTGCGATGCCTGTACAGGTGCAGATCAGTCAACTGCGTCAGCCGAGACAGCGAGGCGTCTGTGATGTGGTTGTTGCTGTGCAGATTCAGCGTGTGCAAGTTGGTGAGACACAGCATCGCGGGGTCGCGCAGAGCGCCCGCTTTGTCGACAACGACACGTAGACCCGAGAGCCAGACGGGTCGACAGTGAAACCAGTGGTGGCGAAGGTCGCCGTTGCAGACCAGGTGTGTCAGGTGGTTGGGTGTGTCGATGCGCGGCACAAATGAACACGTCAGTTGTTCCAGGCGCGTCAGCGCACACAGGCCAGTCTTTGTCGCTCTTGCCAGGCCCATGTCTAGTCGGGTCAGGTGGTGACCCAGCGTCGTCAGCGTCCACAGGTGATTATTGCGGCTGTCCAGCTCGTCAAAGACCAGTTCGCGTAGCCGTGTCAGTGGTGCCAGCCCTGCTGACGTGACGTTGGGCACGTATTGCAGTCGCAGCGCAGTCAGTTGTGTGAGACACCCCAGTGCGGCGTCTGTGATGTCGTAGTCGTTGAGACAGAGCGTGTGCAGCGCACGGAGTCGACACAGGCTGTCGACAGCGAAGGGCAGTGGGAAGGCGACGCGTTTGGTCTCTCGCCACGGCCCGGTGATGTCGCCGTGTTTCGGTGCGAATGTGCTGCACCAGGGTGTCTTGCGTGGCGACGGCATGTCGATGCGCCACAGTCCTGTCAATAGGCGCAGTGCCACGTCGTTCAGACGCGCAAACTGATACCACTCCAGATCGCGCACAGTGGACAGTAGCGCGGCAGCCACGCAATCCCTGAACAGCCGGCTGACCAGGCGCAGTTGGTGCAGTCGCCAGACGGGCGTACTCTCGTCGACCAGGCGGACGAGCAGTTCCACTGGCATCGCCACAAAGAGACTGGTCGCGTCCGCGTCGTCGTCGCTGTCCACAAGGCAGATGATTCGCTTTCCCGACATGGCTGACTTGCTCATTTCTGTCTTAGAAAACGTATTTATTTTTTTCTTGCTGTGTACAGTTGTCACGTGGAGGGCGAAATAGCGAATTCAAAATGTCTTTCGTAGATACAGACTCTTCAGAACTTGTGTGAACTGTGCTATCTTCAGCATTGGGCATTTCTTGCCTTCTCAGTGAATTTTGATATCCCTGTTCGAGTATCGCTAAACCCACTTCGCGTTGCACTTCCGGGTCGTTGATTATCCGGTCCACGCAGACATCCCGTAATTGCGAGAAATGTGCACAAAACGTAGCAAATCCAAAATCGGGATCGTTCTGCAATATTTCGGATATCACCGTGTTGGCCTCCGAATGTACTAAAATCGGCATATCATCACCATCCGGCTCGACATTGTGGCTGTCCATGCTGTGGCAAACAATGGTCTTTTTATTTAACACAGGCGTTTTTAAATGTGCCGTCGAGCGCGCGATGTACCAGACGGTGCCGTACGCGTTTTTACAATTCACTGACGCAATCACTGTCGACAGCGCGGTCAAAGATTGGGCGTACTACCTGTTGGGTGCGTACTGTGTGGCGCCGCATCGCCTGGCGGAGGTGGAGCGCTACTTCAACCTGGACACGCACTACAACCAGGTGGACATCAGGGATGACCCGACGAAGGAAAAGACGCGCGTCATCTATCAGTTTATTACGAACGGCACAGAGGCGCTGCTGGCGGAGATGACCCGCGCCGGCTACCTGACTTTCCACACGCATGAATAAATTACACGTCGTCGGCGAGCATGTAAGCCTTGCAGCGAATCTCCATGGCGTCTTTCCAATACTGCAGCAGACGCAGGTGTTTCTCGGCGCTCATGCGACTGAAGATGCCGTTCGGGTTGTACTCCATCGTTTTCATGTAAATCGCCTGCCACAGGCCATCCTCGTCGATGTTCTGGTTGTTGGTCAGGTGGAGCCGCTCCAGCAGAACCAGCGATCGCACCCCATCGTTTGTAATCACCTCGTTGCCCTCCAGCCACAGTTCGGCCAGGCCCGTCAGTTGACGCAGCACATTGTCCTGTATCTGCGTGTTGTTGGCGAGCGCAAGTGAGCGCAGCGAGCGCAGCCGTGGCAACGCCTCGCCGGTGATGAGGTTGCTCTCAGAGAGATTGAGCCAGCGCAGATTGACCAGTGTTTCTATGCCACTGTCGACGATGCGGCTGTTTTCGACGAGCGTAAGTCTGCGCAACTGTGTGACGCGCCTGAGGTGCGTGTTGGACACAGTGTCATTGTAGGCCAGCGAAAGATCCACCAGGTTGGGCAGCATCGCGAAAGTGACGCCGGTGACGTTCTCGTTGTGCGCCAGGTTGAGCTCCGTCAGCGCGGGCAACAGCGCCAGATCGGCGTCGGTCAAATATTTCTCTTTGTCGTAGAACTCACCCGGCACCACTGTCAGCTGATGGAAAACGAATTTTCGAATCGCCGTGCGCGCCACATCAGTTGTGGCTAGCTCGAGGACGTCGCCAAACTCCACGCTATTCGTCGTGCAGTTGGGATATTTGGCCAGAATAGCCTTGGCCACGCGTTGCTCCTCGGTCATGAGGAGTTTGCCCTCAGTTTTTTGAATCTTTGACGTCTCTGCGCCTGTCGTGCCAGTGACGACCTTCTTCTTCTGTCCCTTCTTTCCCTGCAGCGGCAGCGGCGTATAGTAGTTCGCCTGGCACTCTTGGTCACAGAAGCGATGCGACGGCGTAGCCGTCTCTTCCCAGTCGGCGCCGTCCTTGCGACACGCCAAACATCGCGTCGTCGTCAGCATTGTTACTGCTGCTGCAGCAGCGGTAGCAGCAGTTTCAGCGTCGACAAACAATTAAAGCCCAGACTAAATCGTCGCCAGGGCTTTTTGAATCCACTGTGTTCATTGCGACTGCGACGTCGTGGGCGCTGTCCACGGGCGCAATGTACGATGCTCAACTCCGCGTCAACACAAAGAAGAAACTGCGGGACTGCCTGGGCGACGAGATGAAGAGCCATCGCGCGGCCACTATCCAGCGTGAACTCTCGGCGCTGATGGATCGCCTGACGCCCCAGTACGTCGCCGCGTGTGTGATGAAGGCTGCGGAGACAGAGAACCGGGACTGGGCCGACCTGGCCACCGACACAGTGCTCAGCAACACCGACCTGGACACCCCAGTCGAACCCCGTGGCCAATCGATACGAGAGCGCGTTACACAGCTCATGCCATACGACGACGTCGTTCTTCACACCTGGCCCACTGGCAGCGACGACCACACCGACGTCTATGTCACATGGGACAGCGAGCCCATAGAACCCGCCAGGGGCGCGCTACACTGTCTCTCTGCGCTGCTGTGCGTAAAATAACGCACGTGCGTTTAATATTAATAAAAAGCAGTGCGATGACGGACCAGCTGACACAGGCGCAGAAGTTGGAGGTGGTGCGCGAACTGCTGTGTCTGGACGGCAACCACGGCTACAGTGTGCAGCTCTCAATCTGGCCCATCGACGCCGACGGCAACAACGAAGACCACTGGGTCAAAGACTACGTGATTCACCCCACTGAACTGACGGAGTTGGAGGCGCCGCGCGCCATCCGCAAGCTCAACCACTTCCTGGACCAGTACAAGCGACAGCCATTGATGGGCGGCGTCGACGGGAGACGCGCGCGACAGCAACGTCGTGGCTCGCGTTTGACAGGCGCTGAGATGTTGGCCAATCTGTAACGTTCAATAAATCGTGTTTATTGTAGTCTACGATACTCTGCGCGCGCGCAGAGCGCGCTCACTTGAACACACGGAACGTCATGTTGATGCGACGACCGACTGCCGTGGCATTCTTGCCCGTCAGCTTGGGCACAGAGTGTTTGTGTGTCCGTTGACACAGGCCACCCATCAGCAAGCCATCACCGTGTCGCAGCGCCACACGCTCAATCTGCTTGGCCCGCTTCTCGTCTGTCGGCTTCAGCAGGAAATCACGCGTCGCACCAAACGTCAGCGAGTACACCAGCGTGCCACCCTGCGCGTCGTGGAACAGCTGCTTCTCGTCGTCAGAGTGGTAGCCGATGTAGTGCGCGCCATCCTGGTACCAATTCATCAACATCATGTTGAACTGGCGTCCCTCCGGCATGTAGGGCGCGCAGACTGTGTTGGCGTGCACCATAAACTTCTCCAGCTCCACGGGCAGTGGCACCGCGTCGTGTTCCTTGCCCGAGAAGCGGTAGCCCTTCTCGCCGTACGTCTGGTGCCAGCGCGGCGTCTTGACTGGCTTGCCGTACATCATCACCTCGCCTCGCTCGACCGGGTGCAGCGCCCACAGCGCGTCGAACGCCCGCGCGTCCACCGCCTCGCCGTCGTAGCGGAAGCGGCGCAGCCATGCGCCCTGGCCCAGCTCCTTCTTGTCGTCCACAAATGCCGTCGTGTGACTGCGCTTCATCCGAGTCGACTGGATTCGCACGTGCGTTTTTATAAAAAATAAAAAAAACGTTTATTCACACCATTTCTTCGCCTGTCGTTGACGACTGTGCGGCGGCGACAGGGACAGAGTCGAGATACACAGCGAGAATCAGGGTGCCGTCTTTCTTTGCGGCCACATATATTTCGTGAATCTGCGTGGGATACAGTGACACCAGCATCGTCAGCTGGTTCAGAGAGAAGGCGCGTAACGTAGCCAGATCAAACTTGAGGTGGTAGCGATTGACAAACGCCACCGTGCCTTGTAAATGAATACAGTCCATACTGAATCGGAGCTGCTCGCCTTTCACTGTAAACTCAGCGGCACAAAACGCAATGACGCTGCTCAGCATCGCGCGATCCTCCTCGCTGATGTGGCTGACGACAGCCTGTGTCACAAAGAGCTTGGTCATTTCCACGTTGTCGGGCAGGTCGAGTTTGAGTGGGTGGGAGGCATCCTCCTTGGCGACCACAGGGCCGCCAGGCCTGGAAACAATCATTGATAGCCATTTCCTGACAGACAGGGAAATTAAAACGACCATCACGCCAAAGGCAACGACCACAATCGCGCCAAAAAGGCTACCATCCATGAATGCCACGCGGCTAGTCTTAAGCAAGGTGTCCGCTGTGGCTTGAAATAGGACATGGGCGTTGGCCACGGTATGGCGATGACACATCTGCACTGGCCCCATTCGGATGGCACCATATGTTAATATGGTGAAAAAGAGTGACCACACATTGAGTGCTGCCTCGACGCTAACGCAGACCATGTCACCCACAGTGACAAAAGGAATCGTCGCAGTGTAATAGGCGTCACAGCTGCTGTCGTTACACCGAATTGACACACCACTGAGCGCGATCGCATAGTTTGAACTCCGGCACGTCCATTGACTGACCCGGCGGTGACACTGGATCTCCAGACAACTCTCCCTGCAACCGTCGCCGACGCAGTGGAACCGCGCGCCGTCCACTCCTGCCCTCAGTGTAAACTCTGTGAATACAGTCAAGTTTTGTGTCGCCGCTGTGGCGAGCAATACAAACAGTGGCAACCACGGCAACATCGTCTCGGACAGTTAAAAATTAAACCACAGCCACGTGACACTTCAAATGAACCAGAACAGAATGCAGTGTGACGACGAAAGTCCAGTCTTCTTGCTACCGGAGCTCATTGACCGAATCTGTCGCCTCGCAGTCTACGGCGAGGATGTGCGCTTCGCACAGTACGCGCAGTTACTCGCCGTCTCCAAGCGATTCTTTGCGGTGACATCGCCGTTGATTGAGCGTCACTTTGCGTCACGCCTCTGTGAACACGACGCGCCGATGCACCACTTCCGTGGCGCCGAGCTCTACCTGGGCTACAGCGCCGCTGTGACTGACGGAGCTCTGCGCAGTCTCACACAACTCACCAAGCTCAGCCTGGAACACAATGAGACCATTACCAGTGATGCGCTCCTCGCACTGACGCGCCTCACGCAACTCGACCTCAGCCAGAATACGCGCATCACATCAGACGGCATGCAGTCACTGCACTGTCTACAGACGTTGGTGTTGGACAATGTCGAGTGGGTCGCACTCGATCTGGTGCACCTCCCTGTGTCGCTGACCAGTCTATGTTATTCCTACGACCGGTCATTGACGGACTCGGCGCTGCAGCGCCTGACCAATCTGACACACCTCGACCTGAGCGGCAGCGACCACCCCGTCACAAGCGAGGCCATCGCCAGCCTGCCCAGGCTGACGTCGCTGAACGTGGCCTTTCGCAACACGACCGACTTCGACCTGGCCCATCTGACTGGCGTCACGGCACTCGATCTCGGCAGCTCCGAGTACTGTCACGGGCTGGCGACGATGCGCCACCTCACCACGCTGTCCGTCCAGGGTTATCGAAACATCGAGGACGCGGAGCTGGCCTCGCTGACGAATCTCCACACGTTGTCACTCTCGCTCAATCCATACATCACCGACAGGGGACTGGGTTGCCTGACAGGTCTGACGTCACTCAGCATAGAGGGTGTGGCAGGGGTGACTGGCGGCGTATTGCGTCGGCTGTGTAATCTAACGCGACTCGTGTTGGGCCAGATGTACGGCTTGGACGCCGATTGTATGCGTGGTCTGGCGCGTCTCCGCGACCTGAAACTGATTCACTCAAAGGCGTGCAGCGACGAGGCGCTGGCCTGTCTGACTGGACTGACGAGCCTGAAACTCGGCCTTGCGTCGATGACAGTCACAGACGCCTCGCTCGGGCGCCTCACCAACCTCACACGCCTCTCGCTCCAGGAAGCCAGGCACGTCACAGAGGCCGCGCTTTTTAACCTGCACCGTCTGACGGATCTGGATCTGGCGGGCAACCGCAGCATCGATGGTCACAGTCTGACACGTCTCACCGCGCTGCACACCCTGGACATCAGTGGTGATGCCTGTGTGACTGACGAATCACTGCGCGCGCTGACAGGACTCACTGCGCTCAATCTACACCTCAACCGGCGAATCACACCGGACGCTGTGATCGCGCTCACCGCGCTGCGTACGCTCACGCTGTGGGAGAATGAGCGCGTCGACCCGTGGCGTCTCTGGGACGCGCTACCACTGTGCACGATTCACGTTTATTAGAACTCGTCGGGTACAATGTCCAGTGTGACGGATCGCTTCATCAGTGACCGCACGTCACCGTCACTCAGATATTGCGTGGTAATCTCGTGTGTATCGTCCATAATGAGGAAGACCGGTTCTATCAGCATCACCATCAGATTCCGGATGACTGAATTCTTCAGATTCCACAGACGGTTACGCGACTGAGTCAGTGTTATCAGGATGAACCCGTCACGACCCTCGACGTGGCATTTGAGCACCGGTCGCGCGGTTGCCAGTATTAGTTCAGTGTCTTTGTCCCACCTGTTTTGTGCGACGCGCTCATTTAACTCTGTGTCGTCCATCACGACGCCGTTGTACAGGACCATAATGATACTCTTCTGTTCGTCGTACTTGTGTCGTGCGTTCTCTGGCGCCAGCAGTGCCATTTTGATGTCGCGATACACGTCATATGTGTGATTAAACGCGTCTGGTTTACACTCTACCCTGAGTCGTGTGCGATTAAATTTGAAGTAGCTCTCCTTGATTTCGTGTGGCTCCATCGACGACGGCCACGCTTGCGCGTGCGCGTCTGTGTCTACTTGCTGCACGGGATTGTAAAAAACACACGTCTATGTATTCAGTGTACACTCGATTGGAATTGCCGCCGCGGTGTACGACCGCGACAGAGTAACATCAACGTCACAAAGAGGGGACTCGATTTCGTGCGTAGCGGCTGGGGCGGCGTCCACGCCTCGAGCGCGCTCTCCAGGCGCGCCCTGAAGAACTGCCGTAACGCGTGTTCACAGAATTGGGGTGCAGACACAATCGGCGCCATCACCTCGGGCATGTCAAACAGACTCAACTCATCGACGATGGCGCCACAGACTGTGGCGGGCGCGTGGCAGTCATCTCCGTAGAAGAGGCGCGAGACGAGACAGTTCAGAACAATGTCCAGTGTGATGACGTCGACAGAAAATGCGCTACACTCGGCCAGGAAGTGTGCCAGCGCGGTGCTCGTCGACAGGTGGCTATCGTGGCGCCGCGACAGCGCATCGTACAGGGCCATATACTCGTAGGCGGTCATCTCGTCAAAGTGGTCGTGTGTCAGGAGGAGACGCAGACCTGGCTGGACGACAATGTCGCGCAATATCGCCGCCCACAGCGCGTCGTCGACGAGGCAGTGTGTGGCCAGCGCACAGACTGAGAGCGAGAGGACACACTTTGTGGCGACACGGAACTCCTCCTCGTAGAACAGGTCCAGGAGGAGTTCGCGCGCCTTCTCCGTGCTGTCGGGCAGCATCAACGTCTCGCGCGCGTCATTGAGCCAGGCGGCTTCGGCCGTCTCCTCTGCGGGGCGCAGCGCTAACATGTGGGAACGAGCGACGTCTGTACAGACGTGACCGTTCAACGAAGGGCTCTAATAAACTGATTTATTTACGTGATAATCTTACAGTGAGGTAGCCGGTTGGCAATAGCCGGCGTGATTGATGAGCCAGAGATGTCCAGCTGACGCAGTTGCGTCATGTCGTAGAGTTCGTAATCCCTGACGCGGATATTGTATTCCAGCGAGAGAAAGGTCAGACTTGTCAGCGTGCTCAGCGAGGCGACTTCCACGCCACTGGCACCACTGCCGAGGTGGAGCGTCGTCAGCCGAGTCAGTGCACACACAGCCTGTGCCGTGATACACTTATTACAGTTGAGCCACAGTGTCTCCAGACCGGTCAGACGGCGGACCGCGTGGTCGGTGATGGTGTCGTTGCCGACGAGGGAGAGCGTACGCAGCGCAGTCAGAGGCGCCAGGCCATGGTCGGTGATGGTGGCGTTCCGCGTCAGATACAGATGCTGCAGTTGAGTCATCTCACGTAGCACCCCGTCTGTGACACAGGCATTGTTGCACAGATAGAGTTTGGTGACGTTGCGCAACGTCGTGAGTTTCGGTGTGTCACGAAATTTTGTGTTGTACGAGAGGTCGAGGTGGGTGCGCGGATAGTAGTGTGGGAGAAACCCGCGGCCAACCATCTTCATGTAGACGATGACGGGTATATGCGCAGGCATGGCCACGTAGAAAAGGCGTGACACACCGAGAAGAGCGACACAGAGGTGACTGGTCAGTTTGACCTGCGCCAGGATCAGATGCACCAGATCGGGAATGACAAAGACTGCGCTCTCCGTTGTGCACAGCGGTAGCGGTAGCGGCAACAAACTGCGTTTCATGACGCTGCTGTTTGGGACACCGGATTTATATAAAAACGTGTGCCCGACAAAATTGTTTCGTGTTCGGCGAACAGGCCGTGTCCTGCGCGCAGGCCGATGGCTAGCGGACATGGATCCACTGATTGCAGTGGGCATCGGCCTCTTTGTCTCGGTCATACTGGGCGCGCTCATCCTCACCATTGTATGGGCGATCCAGACGACAGTGTATCAGCCGTCGGCGGGCGTCGAGTCGGGTCGCACCCTGTTGATACAGTACGCGCTGTGGAACTGGTGGTCGACGCTGTTCTCGGCGCTGATACTGATTCCCGTGCTGTTGATTGGCGCCGTCGTCCAAATTGCGTCCAGCGTCAGGGCCAATATCGTGCCCATCTTTTTCCTCTCCCTCTTTGCCATCGGTGGCATGTTGTGGCTCAACTACCAAGACACGCTGGTGCAGAACTACGTCATCGTCTCGCAGTGCTACCTGGCCAATCCAATCAATTTCTTCGTGCTGCCGCTGCTGAACATCATCCGCGCCATCTACAACATTCTGATGCCGTTCGTCAACTGGTACGTGAACATCGTGGCGGCGCTGGAGTTTATGCCCGTCATCACAATCATCAAGTGCACGACACAGCAGCAGCTGCTGAACATGCTGGCCTACTTTCTCAACATCTTCTACGTCTTTGTGTTGGACCTGGTCGCCTTCCTGCGCTCCGACTTCCTCT
>Ga0315284_10009008_pt1 | contig 14250 bp, 12 predicted proteins | sample YL17G09_16_MG_FD_203696 | JGI IMG/M metagenome (GOLD analysis project Ga0315284, IMG submission 203696) | Sediment microbial communities from Yellowstone Lake, YNP, Wyoming, USA - YL17G09_16 | ecosystem: Environmental > Aquatic > Freshwater > Lake > Sediment | place: USA: Wyoming | collected... | reverse complement strand
GACGACCGGGTCCTCGGTATCTTCACCGACGGCGACCTGCGCCGACTGATCGAGCGCGGGGCCGACCTGCGTGCATTGATCGCGCGCGATGTGATGCACCCGAACCCGCGGCGCATCCGCGCCGACGCATTGGCGGTCGAGGCGGCCGACGTGATGGAGCAGCATCGCATTACCAGTGTCTTGGTGGTCGATGATGCCCAGCGCTTGGTCGGCACGCTGAATTCCAACGACCTGATGCGGGCGAAGGTCATCTGATGACAACCCCTGGTTCATGCTGCTCGCGTGCCCGACGGGGAGCCCTGGCCGCTTTGGGCGGCGCTGCGCTGGCCTGAGATGCCTGCCCTGACGTTTCCTCCCGAACTGCTGCTGAAGGCACAGGGCCGAGGCCTGGGCCTGAAGGCCGCGATCTTCGATGTCGACGGCGTGCTCACCGATGGTCGACTGTTCATTGGCGAAAACGGCGAATCCTTCAAGGCCTTCTCGGCGCTCGACGGCCACGGCCTGAAGCTGTTGGCGCAGGGTGGCATCAGGCCGCTGATCATCACTGGCCGTGACTCGCCGGCTGTGCGTCGTCGAGTGGCCGACCTCGGCGTGGCGCATGCCGCTTACGGCGCGCAGGACAAACTCGCTGCGGCCAATGCACTATTGCAATCGCTGGCGCTCGGATGGCCCGACGTCGCGGTGATGGGCGACGACTGGCCCGACTTGCCGTTGATGACGCGCGCGGCCTTCGCTTGTGCCCCGGCCAATGCCCACGCCGAGGTTCGCGCCGTCGCCCACCACGTGACGGTGGCACGCGGCGGCGATGGTGCGGCGCGCGAGTGCTGTGACCTGTTGTTGACGGCCGCCGGTCGTTACGCGCCATTGCTGCGCGGCCACCTGACCACGCTGGACGGCGTCTGAGTGGACATCGACGCGCTGCTGCAGCCGCTGGACCTTCCGCCGGCACGCGCCGTGCCGCCGCGGCCGCGCCAGCCCTGGCATTGGCGCCTGGGTCAACTGCTGTCGGCCTATTTGCCGCTGGTATTGATGGCGTTGCTGGCCCTGGCCACCTGGTGGTTGGTGCAGAACACACCCCGGGCCGATGCGCCCCGCGCGGACGCGCCGGCGCGCCATGAGCCCGACTACACCATGCAGGGCTTCATGTTGCAGCGCTTCTCCGCCGACGGCCGGCTACGGGTGCAGGTCGAGGGCCAGCAGATGCACCACTATCCCGATACCGACACGCTCGAGATCGACCTCGTGACGATCCGTGCCCTATCACCCGACGGCAGCGTGACCCGCGCCACTGCGCGCCGAGCGTTGACCAACAGCGATGCGAGCGAAGTGCAGCTGCTCGGCTCTGCGCGGGTGGTTCGCGAAGAGGCCAGCGCGGCGCCGAGGCTCGAGTTCCAAAGTGAATTCCTGCATGCGTTCTTCAAGACCGAGCAGGTGCGCTCGCACCTGCCTGTGCTTCTGCGCCAAGGCGCAAGTGAGCTGCGGGTCGGCGCGATTGACTATGACAACCTGACGCGCAGTGCGAGGTTCGGCGCACCGGTCAGCGCGCAATTCGACGTGCCAAAGCGATGACGGTGCCGCTGGTTTTCATCACCGGCGCATCGAGCGGCATCGGTCAGGCCCTGGCCTCGCGCTATGCACGTGCAGGCTGGCGCCTGGCGCTGACGGCTCGGCGGACCAGCGAGATCGCTGCATGGGCGCGCGCGCAAGGCCTGGCTCTCGATCGCTGGGCCGTCTACGCCGCCGACGTACAAGACATCGACAGCATCGTTGCTGCGGGCCAGCGTTGCATTGCCGAGCAGGGCCTGCCCGATGTGGTGATCGCCAACGCCGGGATCAGCATCGGCATGGACACGGCCCAGCGCGGCGACCTCGACGTGATGCGCGACACCTTCGCCGTCAACAACACCGGCATGGCCGCGACGTTTCAGCCCTTCATCGCGGGCATGCGCGCACGTCGCAAAGGCACGCTGGTGGGCGTGGCCAGCGTCGCGGCCATCCGCGGCCTGCCGGGCCACGGCGCCTACTGCGCCAGCAAGGCCGCCGTGGTGGCGTACTGCGAAAGCCTGCGGGGCGAAAGCCGCGCCGCGGGCGTGCGCGTCGTCACTCTCGTGCCCGGCTACATCGCCACGCCGCTGACGGCCGGCAACCGCTATGCGATGCCGTTCTTGATGCAACCGTCGGCGTTCGCCGATCGTGCCTTTCGCGCCATCGAGCGGGGCGCCAGCTACCGCGTCATACCGTGGCAGATGGGCCTTGTGGCCAAGCTCCTGCGGCTACTGCCCAACCCGCTGTTCGACCGCCTGTTCGCCGGGCGCGGCCGCAAGCGGCGGCGAAGCGAGTAGGCTCGCGCACGCCATGCCCGCGTACCCACAAGCACCGCGCCGGGCCGTTCTAGCGGCGGACACATTCCACCGCGCCGATCCGGACTGAAACACACCGGTGCGCAAGAACAAAAAGGGCCCCGGTGTTGCCACCGGCGCCCTTGGTTTGCAGTTTCGTGCGCTTTGAAGCGCAGTACTCAGTAGCCGCCGCGGCCACCCCCGCCACCGCCGTAGCCGCCACCACCGCCGCTGCGGCCACCGCCGCCGCCGCCGTAGCCGCCACCACCGCCGCTGCGACCACCACCGCCGCCGCCGCCGCCGTAACCGCCGCCGCCGCCGCCGTAACCGCCGCCGCCGCTGCGGCTACCGCCGCCACCGCCGAAGCCGCCCGGACGCTCTTCGCGCGGGCGGGCCTCATTGACGACCAGCGGACGACCGTCGAGTGCCTGGCCATTCATGCCGTTGATGGCGGCTTGCGCCTCGGCGTCCGAGCCCATCTCGACGAAGCCGAAGCCCTTCGAGCGGCCGGTTTCCCGATCCATCATGACCTTGGCCGACGTCACAGTACCGAACTGTCCAAATGCCGCTTGCAGCGACTCATCACGCACGCTGTAGGCGAGGTTGCCCACATAAAGCTTGTTTCCCATCGGGGAGCCCCTTTCAATCGCAGTAGCCCATGTGGAGCTTCAACCCGTCGTGACCCATTCAAGCGAAGGTGCCGCATCCAGACACAGAGTGCGGATTATCGAAGAACTGACCTCAAAGCCGCAGCCCTCCTGAAAGAAACTGTTGTTTTCTGTCCGCGGGGGCGCGCGCGAACCCCGGGTTGACCCGAGGTTTGCTCGCGATCGCCCAGGATCGCCGCCGTCATGACCCAAGCAACCCACGGGGCGCGGCCTCTCGAGGCCCTGAACCGGGTGCTCGAAAGCGTCGATTCGGTGCGCAAAGGCCGCGCTGTTTACGTGCTGATGTCCACCTTTGACGCGGCGGGGTTGCGGCTCTGGCCTGCCTGCGAGGCACGTGCTCGGTGTACCTGGCGCTCGAGGAGCGCGACGACGGCGCGCCAACCTGACCCCGGACACGAGCCTGACCACGCGCACGGGGCCCAGGCGCTGTGCCGCGGTGCGCACGCGCTGGGTTGCGCCAACTGCGCAGCCTCGTGGGCTAGCATTGGCCGATGGACCTGCTCAAGCCGCTGATCGCGCTGTTGGCGATTGTCAACCCGATCGGTGTGATCCCCTTCTTCATCGCTTTCACACAGAACTTCAGCCGTGAGCAGCGTCGCCGCACGATCTCGGTAGCCAGCTTCAGCGCTTTTGTGGTGATTGCGGTGAGCGCCATCGCCGGACTGAAGATCATCGAGTTCTTCGGCATCAGCATCGCCTCGTTCCAGGTCGGCGGCGGAACGCTGCTGTTGATCAGCTCGCTGCAGATGCTCAATGCGCAGCCGGCCGAGGCCAAGCCGGGCGACGTCGACGATGGCACGCAGAAGGCCGATGCCGGCGCCAGCATCGCCGTCGTGCCGCTGGCGATTCCGCTGCTCACCGGCCCGGCGACGATCTCGACCATCGTCATCTACGCCGAAAAGACCCGCCACCTGTGGGAGCACGCGGTGCTGGTCGGCTACGGTGTGGTCATCGGGCTGGTGACCTATGCCACATTTTCGGCTTCGGGCCGCATTGCCAAGGCGCTCGGGCGCACCGGCATCAACATCATGACCCGGCTGATGGGCTTGATCCTGGCCGCGATGGCCGTTGAGCTGCTCGCCGATGGGCTGATCAAACTGTTTCCCGTACTGGGTTCGCCGCTGGCCCGTTGAGTGCCGTGATGCGGGACACACCGACCTGGGACTACATCGTCGTCGAGCGCCAGCGACTTTCGTGGGCTTTGCTCGACGCCTTCGCACTGGCCGCGCAGCAGGCCGGCATCCCGGCCTGCGACGACTTCAACCGCGGCGACAACGAGGGTGTCGGCTACTTCGAAGTCAACCAGAAACGCGGCCGGCGCCATCGGCTCACCGCAGCTGCTGCCGTTGTCGGGTATCGGCTCCGCAGCGTTGTTGGCACGCCACGGCATCGGCGTCGTGCACGAACTGCCCGGTGTTGGTGAGAGCCTGCAGGACCATTTGAAGATCCGCGCCGTGTTCGGCGTCAGTGGCGCGATTACGCTGAACATGATGGCCGACTCTGGGGCCGGCAAGGTGTGCATCGGCCTGCAGTGCCTGTTGACGCGGCGTGGCCCGATGAGCATGGCGCCGTCGCAACTCGTCAAGCCCGGCGGGCAGTACGGGTTCGACGATGATCTGGCCAAGCTCGCCGGCGACATCGGTACGACGAATTTCCATCCAGTGGCCACCTGTCGGATGGGCCGCGACCGAAACCCGCTCGCGGGGCTCGATAGTCGCCTGGCCGTGCGTGGCATCGCCCAGCTCACCGTCGCTGACGCCAGCGCGATGCCCACCATCGCCAGCGGCAACACCAACGCGCCGACGTTGATGATGGCCGAGCGCGCGGCGCATTGGTTGCGTGGACGAGACGGCTCGGCTGTCTAGGCGCCCTGCGCCGTCAACCTCGGCAGGCCGATTGGGGCATGAGCTCGATAGACTCCGTGCAATGCCGCCGGACAAGGAAGCGCCGATCGCACAGCGCTATCACACACGAACGAGCGTCCCAGCCGACCGCGGCCGTACCGGGCGCGAGCAGCGATGGGCCGTTGGCTCGGCCTTGGCCGTGGGCCTGCTGGTGCTGCTGGCGGCTGCGCCGCTGTGGTGGCCTGGCGGCGCCGCGGGAGTTGTTGGGCTGGCGGCGCTGGCGGCCTTGGCCCTGGGCGTGGCGACCGTGCTGTCGTTGCGGCGAGCCATGCGCGAATCGCGCGCCACTGCGAGGGCACTCGATCAGTACTCGCAACGCCTGCGGCTGTCGGCGGACTGGCATTGGGAGACCGACCCGCAGATGCGCTTTTCCTGGGTCTCACGCGACCTTGCGTCGCTGGTCAAGTTGGGCGTGCGGCCCGGTGACCTGGTCGGTCACCGCCTCGATGCGGTACCCCTGTTCGAAGCGCCCGAAGAGGGCTGGGCCGAGGTCAACGAGCGCTTGGCCAAGCACAAGCCGCTGCGCGACCTGACGCTCGAGGTACGCCGCCCGGGACGCGTGCCGGTGTGGATTGCGCTCAACGGCCGCGCGCGCAGCGACGAACACGGGCGCTTTGGCGGCTACGAAGGCGTCGGGCGCGATGTCACCGAGCAGCGCCTGGCCTACCTGAAGCTGGCTGAGAGCGAGCGCCGCCACGCCCTGATGGCCGAGTTGTCGGTGGATTGGTATTGGCAGACCGACGCCGAGCACCGCATCGAAGCTTTCGGCCCGGTTGCGCGCGATCTGCTCGGCGACCGCGCTGCCGAGGCGCTCGGCCAGACCCGCTGGGCTTTGCACCCCGCTGGAACGAGCGAATCCGAATGGGCTGCACACCGCGCCAACCTGGAGGCCCGGCGGCCGTTCCGAGGCTTCGAGTACGCCATCCGCGCGCCGGGGCGCAGCCTGCGCTGGGTCGCCATCGGCGGGCAACCGCGGTTCCATGCCCATGGCGAGTTCATTGGCTACCACGGGGTCGGCCGCGACATCACGCTGCGCAAGCGTGCCGAGCGGGTGTTGATCAGCCGCAATCAGGTGCTTGAGCGGCTTGTGGCCGAGCGTACCGCCGAGTTGGAGCAAAGCAACCGCGACCTCGAAGCCTTCTCGCGTCAGCTGGCGCATGAGTTGCGCACGCCGATCGGACAGGTCGCCGGCCTGGCTGACTTGCTGAAGAGCCGGGCGTGGGAGCGTCTGGCCGAAGATGAGCGCGAGTGGTTGCGCCTGCAAGGCCAGGCCGCGCGCGAGATGTCGCATACCGTGACCGCACTGCTCGATCTGGCGCGCTCGGCATCGACAGCGCTGGTGCGCGAAGCGGTGGATTTGTCGGCAATGGTTCGTGCGGTGATTGCCGACCTGCCGTGGATCGAGCGCCAGGATCCGGTCGAGTGGGTCATCGAGCCTCGCCTGTCGGCGCAATGCAGCGCCGCACTGGTGCGGGTCGTGCTGGTCAACCTGCTCGGTAACGCCGCCAAGTTCACCCGCGATGTGGCGTCGCCGCGCATCGAGTTCGGCCGCGACGACAGCCTGGGCGAGGGCGGCTACCGCATCAGTGACAACGGCGCCGGTTTCGACGCCGGGTGTGCCTCCACGCTGTTCCAACCCTTCGTGCGCCTGGCCGGCAGCGAGCCGTTCCAGGGCTCCGGCCTGGGCCTGTCCATCGTGCGCCGCATCGTCGAGCGTCACGGCGGCAGCGTTGCCGCGTTCGGCGAGCCCGGCCACGGCGCGCGCTTCGTTTTTCGCCTCGATCCGCCACGCAGGGAGGTGCAGGCGGCCTCCGACAGCATGCTGGACAGCACCATCAGCGCCATCGGCTGAGGCTTGGCGCTGCGGCGGCGATGAGCACTGCGCCGCCCGAGGATCCCTGCGCTAGACGTTGGTACCCAATCCGGGTCTGGGAAAGCCCGCTGTGCGGGCGGCGCGGACGGCGCTACGCTGCTCGTCTTCTTCTTGCCCGAACCGAGGATTTCCGATGAGCCATGTCGCTGTCGAATCGCTGGCCCTGCAGCGCCTGTACCACTGGGAAAAGACCGCTCCCAACCACATCGTGTTCACGCAGCCCTACGAGGGCGCTGCAAAGGCCGGCGGCCAGGTGCGCACCTGGACCTGGAAGCAGGCCGTCGACGAGACGCGTCGCATGGCCGCGCACCTGCAGAGCCTGGGCCTGCCGCCGGGCAGCAAGATCGCGCTGATCTCGAAGAACACCGCCCATTGGATGATGACCGACTGGGCGATCTGGATGGCCGGCTTCGTGTCGGTGCCGCTGTACTCCACGCTGGCGGCCGACACGATTCGCCAGATTCTCGAGCACAGCGAAGCCAAGCTGCTGTTCGTCGGCAAGCTCGACGGCTGGGACGGCATGAAGGCCGGCGTGCCGCCGGGTATGCCCTGCATCAGCCATCCGTTGTCGCCGAAGAACTCGTTCCCGACCTGGGACGACATCATCGCCAAGACCCAGCCGCTGGCCGGCCACCCGGTGCGTGCGGCCGATGAGTTGTGCACGATCATGTACACCTCGGGCACCACCGGCATGCCCAAGGGGGTGATGCACAGCTTCGGCACCTTGGCGTGGTGCATCGAATCGGGCCTCAAGCGCGTGCCGCTCGACCACCACGCACGTATGTTGTCCTACCTGCCGATGTCGCACATCGTCGAGCGCGTGCTGGTCGAGCACGGTTGCCTGGCCGTCGGCATGAAGGTCTTCTTTGCCGAATCGCTGGAGACCTTCACGATCGACCTGAACCGCGCCAAGCCGACGGTGTTCTTCTCGGTGCCGCGCTTGTGGGTCAAGTTCCAGCAGGGCATCAACCACAAGATGCCGCCGGCCAAGCTCAACAAGCTGCTGAAGCTGCCCCTCATCGGCGGCCTCGTGCGCAAGAAGATTCTCAAGGCGCTGGGCCTGGACAAATGCCGATTCGCTGCCGGCGGCGCCGCACCGATGCCGCCGGCCTTGCTGACCTGGTACACCAAGCTCGGCCTGGACCTGGTCGAGGGTTACGGCATGACCGAGAACGGCGCCATCTCGCATGCCACGCTGCCGGGCAAGTCACGCCCGGGCACCGTCGGGCTGCCCTATGACGGCGTGCAGAGCCGCATCGATCCGGTCACCGGAGAAATCCAGATGAAGAGCCCGGGCGTGATGCTGGGCTACTACAAGGAGCCGACGCTGACCAAGGAAGCGTTTACCGCCGACGGCTGGCTGCGCACGGGCGACAAGGGCAGCCTCGACGCCGAGGGCAACCTGAAGATCACCGGCCGCGTGAAGGACTTGTTCAAGACCAGCAAGGGCAAGTACGTTGCGCCCGCACCGATCGAAGACCGGCTGGTGATGCACGAAGCCATCGAAGCCTGTGCCGTGACCGGCGCCAACCTCGGTCAGCCGCTGGGCATCGTGATGCTCAACATCGAAGGCATCGCAAAGGCGGCCGATCCGGAGGGGCGCAAGGCGCTCGAAGTCACGCTGGCTGCGCACATGAAGGCTATCAACGACAAGCTCGACCCGCACGAGCAGCTCGATTGCCTGGTGCTGGTGACGACGCCCTGGACGGTCGACAACGGTTTCATCACGCCGACCTTCAAGATCAAGCGCAACCGTGTCGAAGAAGCCTATGGCGCGAACTACGAACGCTGGATCGGCGTGCGCAAGAAGATCATCTGGGAAGGGGCCTGAGCGGAGCCGGCGCCAGCGGCGCTGAGTTGCAGCCGGTCGGTCAGTCCAGCGTGACTTCGCCGCGCACCGTGCCGGCCCGATCGGCCTGCGCACTCAGGCCCACGCGCGTGCCCTTGGGGGCGCGCACTACCCATTCGGCGACCGCGCGGTCCGCGGTGATGTCGCGGTGGGGCAGGAAGGCCAGCTGGCTGGTCTTCGGTGCGTGGCCTTCGAGCTGCGGGCCCTCATGGCGGTGCTTGCCGTTGACCAGCGAGACCTCGGGGCTCTCGGGCAGGTGGATCTCGAACATCACGCCACGCACCGACTTTCGCTCCAGAGCCCGCTGCGTCACGTAGGCCGGCAGCCAACCGCTGTTGGCGACGGCAAAGCGGATGCGCCAGGTGTCGGGGCCGAGCGCGCGCACCTCGGTGCGCAGCATCTCCAGCTTGGGCAGCGACAGGGCGATCTGCGTCAACCAGGCCGGGAAGCGCGCGACTTCGCGCTCGCGCAGTGCCGGCGGCGGGTTGCGCCAGTAGTTCATCTTGTCCCAGCCGCCGATCTCCACCAGGCCGAGTTGAGGGTGCATGAACGGTTTCCAGTCGACGTACGCCAGCCCCCCGCACTGCTCGTCGCTCCACTTCAACAGCTTCAGGTCGTCTTCGACCGGGTGGTCGCGATACCAGTGGATCCAGTCGTAGTCGGTGATGCCGGCTTCCTTGTTCGGCGCCCACAGCTCCACCGTCCAGAACAGCGCACCCAGGTGTTCGTAGACCCAGTCCTGCGTGCCGGTGATGATTTCCTTCGGGTGGTACTTGAAGTCGTGGAAGATGCTGATCGCCGGGTAGCCGGAGAGCTTCTCGCCGAGCTCCGAGAAGCGCTTGTAGGTCCACAGGTCCTCAGGGACCATGTCGTCGTCGCTCTGCGTGCCCATCGGGCGCAGGATCACGCCGCTGTGGGTGTGAAAGCTCACCGCAGCGCCGATGTTGCGGTGGCCAGTGATGAAGGCCACCATGGCCCGCACCTCGGGTTCACTGGTCGGGTAGGGCCCGGCACCGAGTTGCTCGAACTCCTGCCGCCAATGGGTCGGGAAGTTGCGGTTCAGGTCCAGGCCCTCCGGATCCTTGTTGACCTTCACCGTCAGGCCGTCCCAATGCATCAAGGTGCCTTCGGGCATCACGCGGTAGTAGTCGCCGCCGAACTCGCCCGGCTCGCGGGCCACCAACAGGCGCGGCTCGGTGGGGTGCCTCTTGTACGTGCCATGCGGATCGCGGATGCGCATCGACAGCATGCGGCCGTCGCCATCGACGTCTTCGGCGGTCAACCCTTCGACCGGCTCCTCGTCGAAGGGGTAGCGCCGGGTGGATGAGCGGATGTGGCGCGGCCGGTCGGCCAGCGCCAGTTCGGCGCCGTCGGGGTTCAGGCGCGGGCAGAGATAGACGCAGCGCGTGTCGAGCAGCTGGGTGATGTCGACGTCGATGCCGTGGCCGCTGACCAGCTGGTGCAGGTAGTACAGGCAGGCCGTGCTGGCGCTCAACTCGGCGGCGTGGATGTTGCCGTCGACCCAGAACGCCGGCTTGTCGGTGTCTTCGCCGGTGGTGCTGTTGGTGATGGCCACGACCCAGATGTCGCGGCCTTCGTGACTCTTGCCGAGCGAACGCACGCTGACCAACTGTGGCGCCGCGTCGGCATAGTCGAACAGCAGGCGGGTCAGCTCGCTGTAGCGATAGAAGGTGTCGAAACGAGGGACGGGCAGGTCGGGCATGGTGGCTCTCGGTTCGTGCCGGATGCCGTGGATTGTGCCCAGCCGTTTCCCAGGAGCCATCCGCATTTGCGGGGGGGGGGGGCTGCCGCGGAAAATGAGAGCGGCCCGCACTGGGCGGGCCGCGAGCAGGTGTTTCGCAGCAGGCGCGAGTGCCCGCTGCGGCGAATCAGGGGAAGGTGAAGGAGACCGGCGTGTTGGCCGTCAACACGATGTCGGTCGTCATTGCCGAGAAACTGGTGGCGCTGGCTTCGAGCCTGTATTTGCCGGCATCCGTCGCGTCGGCCAGGAAGATGAAGGTGGTCGCGCCGGCCGCGTAGGCTAGCTTGGCTGGCGCGCCAGCTGGCAACGTCAGGCTGTACGTGCCAAGGGTTGCATCGGTGTTGGCGTACCCGACCTCGATCGTCGGACCCCCGGTGAGGGCCTGGGTGGCGCGAACCGCGCCGCCAGTATTGGCCAGGCTGGCGTTGGCGGTGATGGTGCCCGACACGGTGTAGCTGTTGGTCGAGCTGGGCGTGTTGATGCGTGCGGTCGCGCTGCCGATGGTGGTGGGCGCCGTCGCGACCACCGGCACGCCAGTCATCACGGCGTTGACGCGGCCGGCAGCCGTGATCACCAAGTCATAGTTGCCCACGGGCACGGGGTAGAGCACGAACTTGCCGGTGGCATCGGGCGGTGTGGCCCGCACCGGCACGCCGTTGAACTGCGCCGATACCGTAGTGCCAGTGGTCGCCAGCGAGGCATCGACATAACCGACGATGGTGGCATTCGACAGGATCGGCATCACCGACAGCACCGGCTTCAACAGGTACTGGCCCGAGCGGCCGGCCTTGACGAAGGACTTGCAGGCGTCGAAGTCGATCGCGAAGTCAGCCACCTGACCGGCCGGCACGTCGACGTTGACGTTCATCTTGAGTCCGCTTTGCTGGCCGCTCGGCGTGGTCAGCGCCGTTTCGTTGCCGCCAGTGGGCTTGATCGAGTTGGCCAGCATGCCGGCCGGCGAGCCGGGTGGCGGGGTGCTGCCCAGCACCAGCCGCATCTGGGTGTACGTGCCCGCCGGCAGTTCGGTCTGGCCCAGCGGCAGCAGCGTGCCGTTGGTCAGCGTCAGCAGGTCCACCCGTTGCGGCGGGGCCAGCACCACCTCGGACCAACCACCGTCGTTGTCGCCGGCAGTGCCGCTCTGGTGCACGCGCACTTTCTCAACCGTGACGAAGACATTGTCGTAACCGCAAGCAGGCGCGTCGGTCAGCGACAGGCGCAGCGTGCCGGTGGCCGAACCACTGTCGGAATTGCCGCCGCCACAGGCGACAAGCAGGGCGGCGGTGAGCAGGCCAGGAACAAGGATTCGGGCAGCGGTGCGTGAGTTCATGGGGAGTCTCTTCTGCAATGAGCTGGAATGGGAAATCTGCACAGACAGATTATCGCAGCAGGCCCCGCATGGGCTTGACCCGTTGTCGTCTTCGTTGTAACAACCCCCCTGGATGTGGGTGTCCAGAAGTCAGCGCTCGCCATCAATCGAATCCGGTGCACTACAGCGCCCGCAACGAACACCTGCAACTCGCCCGGATGCTTCGCCGAGCACGCTTCGTTGCGCGTCAGCGGACCCGCGTCGCGGCACAGAACGGATGCACGCGTTCGACCCAATGTCGCCACGTGCTGCAGCAGGCCCACATCGCCCGGCCTCTTGCTCAGGGAATCGGCAGGAACAGCCGCAGGATGCCGCGCACCGACACCAGGTTGCCCGGGTTGCCCTGTTCTTCGAGCACGGCGCTCATGCGGCGCAGGATGCGCGGGCTCTTGCGTGCACGCCAGATCAGCAGATCGGCCAACCAGGGGTAGTCGTTGACGCTGTTGGCACGCTCATACAGGTCGAAGCGCGGCTTGAGCGCCAGCAAGGCGGCCTCGTAGCGCGCGCGCACCTGGGCGTCGGTGAGCAGCGTGTCGCGCCCTTCGGCAATGGTTTCGGCCGCCAGGATGCCGGTTTCCATGGCCTTGCCGATGCCCTCGCCGGTGAACGCATAGGTGGCGCCCGCAGCCTCGCCAGTGACCAGCAGGCCGGGGCGCGAGTAGCGCGCACCCGCCAACGAGCAGCGCAGCGGCGCGCCCTTGAGCGGCCCGAGCTTCTCGCCGCCCTTGACCAACTCCGCAGCGGGTGCATAGACCTCGCAGAAGCGGTCGAACATCTGGCGCAGATTGACATCGATCATCGCCTCGCGGCCATCGTGGCCGCGCGCGTGGCTCTGCGCCAGACCGACGCCGATGTTGAAGACCCCGTTCGGGCAGGGGAAGATCCAGCCGTAGCCCTTGGCCAGTTGCTTGTGCCACAGCACCTCGAGCGCCGTGATGCGCCCGACCATCGCCGGGTTGCGCACGTAGCCACGCAGCGCCACGCCGCTGGGCGTGCGGCGTTCGCACATCTCGGCTGCGATCAGCGCTTGCGGAACGGCGCCAGTGGCCAGGACCACCCACTGCGCGCGAATCTCGTGCAGCGTGTCGCCGCACTTCAGCCGGGCGCCATACACGCGTTGGCCGTCAAAGAGCGCTGCCTCGAAGCGTGCCGGCGCCAGCCATCGCGCGCCGGCGGCAAGCGCGGCACGGCGCAGGATATCGTCGAGCTCGGCACGTGGCAGCACCGCCACCCGGCCGGGCACATCGACACGACCGCCGTGCGGCGCAATGCACGCCACATGTGAGGCGCGCTGTGCGGCCTGCATCACGGCCTGGTACACGCCCAGGCGGCCGAAGGCGTCGTGGGCATCGGGAATCAGCCCGTCGCCGCAGACCTTGTCGCGCGGAAACTCGTGCTGGTCGACGAGCACGACGGCAAACCCGGCGCGCGCCAGTTGCTGCGCACAGGCGCTGCCGGCCGGGCCGGCGCCGACAACGAGGACATCACAGGAGGAGGGCGGCGGCGTCACGACAGCAGTCAAATAGCGGCCATTCTAGGCAGGCGCCGGCGGCGCGGGTGCCGAAAGCTCGGCTGCGGCAGGTTTGATCGCCATCAACGCAGGGCCGCACCCCTCGCGCGACCATCGCGCCGAAGTGAACGTCTAAGAGTTGCCATGTCCCATTTCCTGAGTCAGGGTCAACGCGCGCTGTTGCAGCAGTTGCTGCAGATGCGCCAGCATGAGCTCGACCGCCGCGTGGCGCTGCACCAGGGCGGCGGCAGCCGCAGTGACCAGGCCCGCGAGTTGCTGCAGCAGGATGGCGACGATGCGCCGCAGCGCGACGGCGACCGCGAGGTCGACCTCGCCCGCGCCGACCGCGACATCGAGGAGTTGGGCGCTGTCAGCAACGCGCTGGCGCGCTTGCACGACGCGGAATTCGGCCGCTGCGCCGACTGCGGGGTGGCGATTCCGTTCGACCGCCTGAAACTCGAGCCGTGGGCGCTGCGCTGCGTGGCCTGCGAGGCCAAGCGCGAGCGAGGCACCGTGACGAAGCGCTCGACGATCTGAGCTTGCCTCGGCGGCCATGCCGCGGCGGCTGCCGTTGTCTCAGGATCGGGCCGCCGCCTTGACCTTCAAGCGCCAGGCATGCAGCAGCGGCTCGGTGTAGCCGCTCGGCTGCTGCTTGCCCTTGAAGACCAGGTCGCAGGCCGCCTGGTAGGCGGCTGACGTCGTGAAGCGTCCCGCCATCGACTGGTAGAGGGGATCGCCGGAGTTCTGTCCATCGACCACCGCGGCCATGCGCTCGAAGGTGGCCCGCACCTGCGTCTCGTTGAGGATGCCGTGGTGCAGCCAGTTGGCGATGTGCTGGCTCGAGATGCGCAATGTGGCGCGGTCTTCCATCAGGCCGACGTCGTGGATATCGGGGACTTTCGAGCAGCCGACGCCTTGGTCGACCCAGCGCACCACGTAGCCGAGAATGCCCTGGACGTTGTTGTCGAGTTCCTGCTGG
>Ga0315284_10009007_pt1 | contig 14251 bp, 34 predicted proteins | sample YL17G09_16_MG_FD_203696 | JGI IMG/M metagenome (GOLD analysis project Ga0315284, IMG submission 203696) | Sediment microbial communities from Yellowstone Lake, YNP, Wyoming, USA - YL17G09_16 | ecosystem: Environmental > Aquatic > Freshwater > Lake > Sediment | place: USA: Wyoming | collected... | reverse complement strand
CGACTTGGAACACATTATCACCAAGGCATAACCTGCATCTTCGCAGGTGGCCAGCCGCAACGGCTCTGCTCTCCTCAGTGTATTCACGCATCTCAATCTTCTCACTGTTTGACATGCGCTTTACAACAGGGCAATCGGGAGAGCTGTGATAGCAATTCGATAATCGGACAAAGCCGTAAATCTTACCAGATGTATTCATCCTATATATATTATACACCCTTTATTAAGGTTCGTCAAGGCCTATTGCAGCTTAATTGATTTATGTCTTTACTCTGCCCAGCGCCGTATTTCTAGTGGGCCGATTAAGAATATCCATCTGTAGATACAACCATTGAACTTGCCGTCTTTGGGGTAAGAGCCGCAGTTACGTGGCAGGCTCCAGTCGGACCAATGCCAAAGAACCTGGTACTTACCACGCTCTGTGCAGTAGGATGTTGGCGGAGGAGCCATTGGAATCTTGTCACGTACCGAGGGGCTCATCAACTTCTCGGCCGCACGTTGCGGGCGATAGGCGAATCTGATGTTGTCGGTCTTGATTGGAGCCTCTGCGCCAATCCTCATATAGTCATCGCCACCATCTATAAAGACCTTGCCACACATGCAGCGGCGGAAGTCATGGCGATGCAATGAGAAGATGATGTCGCCGCAGGCTGGACACTGGATGCCAGCCTTAATCTTGCCAGTAGACCTAATCTTCTTATTCACCTTCTTCATAGATTTTTCCGAGCCTCCTGCTGATTCGGATGTGTGGCTGGCTTCTACTGATGATAAAAGCCATGCGCTCTGCCCCGTCTGGATTCGCCGTATGGATGTGGACACGCTTGATATCTCCTGGCTTGGCAGCGATAAACCTGGCCACAGCCTCGAATGTTTCATTACAACTAGACGGTTGATAAAGCATCGATGTCGTCTCTAAGATGTCTTGTGGTGCCCCTTCTCTATATGGAAGGATATGGCAGATGTCGTGGTCTAAGGAGACCTCATCCCACGACCCTTCATCGAGCATTCTAATAGCTTCCGTTACTGATAAGGCATGGGCCCAACCGATAGGTGCTGGCCTGAAATCATCAACCCAAAGATTAAAACTCATACCTTAGCCTTCTGCATGCATGGCCTTGAAGCATATAAGTATCAGTAACAAGGCCCCAGCTCGAGTCCACATCACATCAGAGAACACTATATGAAAGATGGCGGTTGCATATAAGACGAAGGTGGCACAGGCTCTAATGGCTCTAGCGCGCTCTATTACCTTGCCAGTGCGCCATAGCTCATGGTCTACGAGCTTCTCGACTGCCACGCATTTATCGTAAGTTGACTGACAACTGCTGCAGATAATAGGAGCAGGATTAGATTTGGTTTCGGGATTGGGATTAGGTGGAACAAAATCTTCTTTTCCAGAATGGTCTTTTGTCATAGTTCGTTAAGGATTAAGTTCAGATATGGGTACCTTAATTATGCTTTTTTGTCACTCAATCCCACCAAGTTCTATAGTGTATCGCAATCCAGTCTCCAAGGAACTTTGCATCAGCCAGCTGCGCAGCGGCTTCCTTCTCCCCAATACGTCTGACATCATTACTCTCCTCTTCGCCAGACGACTTCTTGCCGAGCTTGAACTCACCATATTTTTTACGATGCTCTTCCCAATCCTTGTCTACATAGACATCATCTATGAGACGAGTCAATGTGTTCTCGGCTATTAAAATCTCAAGGGCTATCTTCTCATAGTCTTCCACAATGTGTTCTTCTATGAAATGGTTCCTCATCCTACGGAGCTTCTCACGCATGAGAATCATCATGTACATGCTGTCCCAGTCAAAATCATCCCACAGTATTGGAACCCAACTCAATACATGTTTTGCACGCCTATAAAAATATACTGGCTGATGTACGATGGCATAGAAATAACCATGGTTAATCGCTGTTAGCTCTATATCCCTAATCCATTCCTTGAAGCGGCCACCGTTCTGACTCCAGTCCACGAGCCAGCCATCCGTTAAATCCGTTATGCCTATCATTATCTTAACCTCACTCTTTGAACTTCCATCTCAAGTTCTTCCGCATCTGGCCTTGAGTACCATGTGCCAGCGAACCTTATGTCTGCACCGCGGATACCGTACAGCTGCCGCGGCTCGTTAATGAATACCCAGTCACGGCCAAGGTTCCACTGTTCGGCCCAGTACTTGGCCTGGCTATGTGTCCCAGCTATGATTAGGGTAAGCTTCTTGTGTGGGGTCATTCTTATTTTATAACCCCAATAGACCTAAGGCAGTCCATCTCCATCTCTAGAGCCTGACCCAATGTGAGTATCTTACCAGGGTCATCACGCTCTATGGGTCCATTGCTAAGCTGATACTCCATACCGCGGCCGATATACTTGTACCACCAGACCTTAAAGTCAGCCTCCTTGTGGTAGAAATGAGAGTTCCTCTGCTTGGTTCCATCGCAGTAGCCGCATTGTCTGATTAGTTTAGCTTCTCTCTTTTTATTTTTATTCCTCTCGTCATAGTACTCGGAAAGGCTTACCTTGTTTCCGACAAGATGGTACTCCATTTCGCAGGAGCATTCGCCGCACCAGGGGCAGTCATCCTTCTCGCACCAGCAAAATTTGTGGAGCATAAAAACATCGTTATCGAAGTTGGCTCCATATTTTGATGGCCATTCATCCTTCTCTCCACACAAAACACTAAGCGTTCTCAGCATACAGTCTATGCGGTCAGCCACAACATTGGCGCCCAGCGCGCCCTCTGGCATGATTATCTTGATTTCGCTTTCAGCCATTTTTCCTTCCCCCTTTTCTTTGGCCTATTGGTCCTGAACGGATGCCAGACAACTCCCTCAGTCACGCCCCAGCCGCAGCACTCCTTACAGTGCTGGAGATAGGACTGTGGATATCCGCAGGTGCTACAGAGTGGTTCGGTCATGACTTCTTTTTTGGCTCAACGAACATGGCTGGTATCTCGGCAATCTCGCTGACACCATACTCTAAGACTGCAAAATCCCTGGCTAGGTCATGGGCATATTCTAGAGCCTCAGCTCGGCTTTTAAATACCTTGGCATCAGCGAACATCTCCCGCGCATTTTTAATCACGGTCTGAGTGCTGTTATCTGGATACCAAAGGTTCTCTATGGCACTCATCTCCTCGACGCGCCATTCAGGACCGACCGTCTTGATGATATAGATTCCATTGTCTGCGCTCATGATACCTCCTTCTTACCAGTCTCTTTACTGAGTTTGCGATGCCAAACATCCCTAGCCTCATTGATTCTTATTCCATCACCATCACGAAGGGCCTCTCCTATGGCTTCAAGAGCGCATCTAGCCTCTACGCTTTCGCCGAACCAATACGATTCCCCTATGATGGTCTGACCAATCTTATGTGCCTCAACGCTGCGCTGAGCCCAAGTCCAGCACGACCACATATGCTGCAGCTTATCTATGATGGTTTCTGTGAGGATAAGAATGGCGACCACCAAGACTAGTATGGTAACGCTGGCACCCAACCAAGCGAATATGTTCTGCATTAGAATAATACCCCACTGCCATAGCATTCATCATGGTTTATAACTGCCCCCCGGTTTATAGCTGCCCCCCATGGATTAAATGGCTCTCTATTGCCGCGGGAACCAGGGAGACCAAAATGGCTGGACAGGATATCAACCAGCAATCCCTCAGCCTTCTTTCTATCCACAACATCCTGCAGCTTGCTATTAACCAGAGACATCTCCGCTAGCTGGAATAGACGCTCTGCCTCCTTCTGGATATACTCAAGGCTGTACTTTCCGTTCTTGATATCCACCAGATATGTATTGTCCTCACGCATAACATTGAGCTGCCCAGTCGCCAAGTACTCGATGCCCATCTTGAGTAGCCGGATAAGGTGGGCCGCGTTCTTTGTGTCAAACCCAAACTTCTCTACTAGCCTCTTTCTTTTTTCTCCCATGTAACCTTCGAAGACACCGTGCGTCATCTTCTTGAGCTGGCTGTAGGCGTATCCAGTAAAGCTCTTATAGGCCTCCTTGCTGACAAAGACTCCGCGGTTGTCTATGAGAAGCTGGCCAGATGGAGCCAGCTTTGTATACATATTAGGTGGTAACCATAACATGCTGAGGACATTTGGGTTCTGCTTGACTAGTAGGCTGATGAATTTGCGGATATCATAAACCACGACATCCCAGGGGTCCTCCATCCGCTCAAAAGTCTCTTGCGCGCCGAAGCCGAAGTAGGCCTCTACTGGCTGGATGATAACGCCCATAAGGTCTATGTCATCTATGGAGTTCGGGTCCGTATTTGGCCTGTAGGTACCATGAGCCTGGCTTCCCCTATAGCCAAACATGATTGCCTTATCGTTGAACTCTCGGAACCAGTTGCAGTCTTTCATGGCTCTCATTGTCCCTCCATTCTTTCATTCCCATGGATAATCCTCATACGGTTCTGGAAGCTCCTCGGCAAGCTCCTGTAATGTCTCATACCTAAAATTATCATTCATACCCTCATAGGCCTTCAGTGCGGCCATGCAGATAGCCACATGCTCGCTCTCGTCTTGATGGCCCCAGACATTGCCTGCCTCAACCTTAAGGCATTCTGGTCCTGGAGGGTAGATGCCATAGCGGAATACGGCTGTCCATCCACATGTCACGCTAGAGTAATCTGGAACTGTCCATGACCCAAATGACATCCCAGCTTTCACCATACGCTTAACTACAGTTCTAGAACTATACACGGAAGAACTGAACTTGGGGAGCATGAGCGTCCCCCAACCTTCTTTCCAGAATGACAAGTCTATATCCACCTCTTGCCAGCAGGCAGTCCCATCCCTCCCCTTCCAATACTTCTTATATAGCTCGATGGCATCATCTGGCTTGATGCACATTATCTGGTCCTGATGAGTTCCATGCTCCTTTGTTGGTCCGTAATATCCAAGGCCTGGAAGTTTAAATATATATTCCCCAATCATTCGGTCAAGCGGTCTGTCGGCCTCGATGAATGGACCGATACCAGTTCCACTAGACCAACACTTGTGGACTGGTTTTCCTAGTATAACATCACGCAGCCATGGTATTGGATTTATTTGCAGAACCATGGTCTCCCCTCGCTATAGACGCTTACATGCGTTACCGTAGACCCGACAGGCATAAGCTTCATTAACTCCGGAATGGCATTGCCAGCCTCGGCCATCGTCTTGCACGGCTTCTTGAGCTCGTAATTACCAACTGTATTGCCACCCTCGATGTGGGCAACATAGCAGCTTGGATTAAATAGTCCCAATATAATGTAGCCAAGAGCCAATGCCACCATGACGAAAAACATAACAAGTACAGATTCCAAAGCGGATAGTCCCTTATTATTCAGCACCCTCATTTCAACCTCCCCGCGTATCGTTCATAATTCCTGAGCTCTCGCTGCAGCTTACGTATGTACTTCAGTATCCTAGGCATTTCGTTGACGGCCGACATCATATAACATCCGTCATTGTATTCCCAGTACGTCGGCCTCACGTCGTGTTTCGATAATGAGGGGCGAGGCTTCTTGATGTCAACATAGAACGGGACATTCGACGTGGCATACCATGGCAGCTCCACCTTCTTCAGGCAGTCTTCCAGGTACTTAAGCGTGTTATTAATCCTCATTGATGTCTCCTGTAAACTTAACCCATCGTCCATTCTCATCCTTGACTTCAACCTGGACCTTCTTCATCTCTTCATCAACGGCCTTTTCCACGGAGCGAAGATGTCCAAGTCTGCGTGCCACTTCCATCTTGTGCCACAGCTTGAACTTTGGAGTTTCAACAAGGCGCTCAAAGGCAAGCCTTTCGTTCTGGTGATAGTGCCGCTCATCCTGCGCCTGAGCAGTAGCCCCAGACTCGGGATGGGTCATGCGACAAGCTGAGTTTGTGACATTGCGATTCTGACCACCATTCCCATGCCCACGCTTCGCCTCGATGACGAAGTCCTTTCGTGTCAACTTAAACAGGAGCTCTCGCGCCATATTACCTCCTAAAGCGCCCTTTCACCATTCTATCAGACAAACCCATTAGGCCAAAAATATCTGACTCGATAAGACGCATTCCCTTCTTTGTATTCACAAAACCAGCAAGGTTATCAAGATGGACCCTAGTCTTTCCACTCAATGTTGGAACTGGTCTCATCATCTTGTTGCAGACAATCCCAGCATGGTTTACCTTAAGACAAAGAGCTTCTAGGATAAAAGCAATGCAGTCCCTGTCGAAAGTTATGGAACCCATTACCTACTCCAACTCTTGCTCTCGGCCGCATACTTCTGCTTTGGCCTGGCCGCATTGGTCGCGACCTTCTTCTCAATCCATTCCCTTGCGTGGGATGGGCTTTTCTTTTCTGGGTGCGGCTTTACATTTGTGGCCATTGTATCTTCCCCCTATATCTTACGGCAGATATGCTACCGTCACACAACCAGACAGCAGCGCGGCAATGACTATTATAATCGCCCTCATGTGCTCTCCTTACTATCCTTGGTAATCAATAACGACCTTAAAATCCTTGCGCTACATTTCTCACAGATAACATACTTCGTATCGCGCCAGTTGATATCGTCTGTTATCGTCTCGTAAGTTTCCCGCAATGCGTCTTCCCAACCGCCTTGTTGCTGGGCATACCCATAGGCTCTGCAGTTGGCGTACCATCCACCAGCATTGCCGCACTTTGGGCAACACTTCATTCTTTATCCACACCCTGAAGTTCGAGAGCCTTGATTTGCGACCTCACCCAATCCACGAAGTTAAAATACACATTGGCAGGCGTATCCCCCATTTTTTTATACACCTCCTCAAACGCCTTCCTGCGCGTTTCCGCATCGTGGCGTTTAAGCCAGCAGGAGTCGGGGAGAAGTGAGGTCTTCATGTATTCAGCAACACCATGTTTTCCTGCGTCTCTAAGTTCCAGAATACCTGCTGATACTACCTCCCGCATCCTCTGATTGTCAGCCTCAAGTTGCTTGACCTTTTGCTCAAGGTCATAGCAACGGTTGTCGGTTGCATTCTCCTTGACAATGAGTTTGATTTGCGCCTCTTTCCATTCATCACGGTCCCTCTTGGCCTTCTCTACCTCAGCTTGCAGGGCGGCGGATTCCTTCGTCAACCTTTCGACTGCTTCTTCCTGTTGTTCGTCTCCACAAAAACATTCAAACTCTTCAGGAACAACAATTACCTTTTGGCAGCGCCCACATATTGGTGTCATGATTTCTCCTGTTCCCGAATCTGGCGGGCGACTTTCATAGTCCCAACTCATTCTCAATCTTCTCAATACGCTGACGGGTGTAACTGTCGTTTCCCTCAATATGGTTGTGAAGGTCAACACAATCCTTCGCCATGCTGACAGGCAAAAGAACCACATCGAATAGGGCTGATAGTATTTTCATTTATTTCTCCTTTGCGTCGAGGGCTTTTCTACAATGCTCCTTCAGGTCATGTATTATGTTTTCAGAGTCAGAACCCTCGACCACGCTAAAATAACTATGCGCATCTTTCAACGCATCCCGCATCTTAGCGCAGTCAGCCTCCAACGTGGCAATCTTCATCTTCTGCGATAGGACCATCTCCTCTAATTGATTCCGCTCTGACAACAAGCTCTCAATTTTATCGCGCAGGTGCTCGGTTTCCTCGGCCACAATGCGACGGCCCCAGTCGGTTAAGACTCCAGATGCAGGCGCATCACATTTTGACAGTATCTCGGCAATGAGAGGGGGTCCTGCTTCCTCGTTGCATTTTTCGCTCATCTCGATTTCTCCTGGCATGGCTTACGCCGCTTCTATTCCGCCACGCCTGCAAATCATTATACAATAATCCTTGACGGTTCCTTGCCAGATAAAATCGCATTGCCACAGGTAATCATACTCTCATCCTCTTCCCTGCTGGCGATAAAGACGAGGACCTCATACCCAGCCTTCCTCAAGTCTTGCGCTATATATTCATATGGTTCTGGCCGAGTATAGTCACCAACGGTTCTATACTCACAGCTTTCAGCCGAGGTCGTCTTATGCATGGGAGTAAGCTTGACCAAGAACATCCCTGGGTCGAAATACCTAAGCAAGACTTCTGAGCTTATCTCCCATTTGCATACTGGGAAGTTAAGCGTTATCTTCCTGCCCACCGGAACCACATCGTCGAATATCCTGGCTATCTTATAGAGAGGCAGGGCAGAGTTGTTGAAAATTACCGACCTCTCAAAATCATTCGTCGAGTTAATGCTTAGTTGAAGTCCAGCATTGCCACCATAGGTCCTATTCTTAATCCGCATCCATGTATGTATGAAGGTCCTAAGCCACTCGTTATTCTTGGGCATTATGGTCGAGACTACGGGGTGGACCTTATACTCTGGGTCTATGTGCTCCTTCATCCACTTGGCATGGTCCAGGACATTTGGATTCCAGGTAGGCTCACCCATCCTGGCATAGTGGACATTAAGTCTGTTGGACTTTTCCACCTCGGGATGCAGATGAAGACCAGTTATAATCTGCTGCTGCATGTCTGTCAGCGTAGCATTTATCCCAGGCCCAACCATCGGGACATCGCAGAAGACGCAACCCATCGAGCATCCATACTGCGTGCTGATAGTCAGGACCCACTTCTCTTCTAGTGGAAGAAGCGGAAGCCCATCGGGGACACTCTTGTTCTGATTGAGGTTGACATCCTTGCCATAGTCGCCAAGGGATACGAACTCCAGCTTCCCCTTCTCGCCATCGACGACGCAGATGTCGCCTGTCGGAACCTTGATTCTTCTTATAATCTTCATTACAATTGAGAGTTGATAGACTCTTCCCCCCACACGAATAAATCCTTTCCATCTTTGTCTACCAGCTTTAGGAACATCATTGGACCAGATGACCACGGGCAGGCCTCTAGGGCTTCGCGAACAATGGAGCCGTCCTTGAGGTCGTACTCAACAAGAGGATATTCATTCTCAAACATGCCCTCATATATTCCGTACTTGCGACATGAATACTTACTCTTCATTGTAATATCATGCCCGCACTTAGGGCACGATAGTTCTGGAACCATCTTACAGTTCTCCTCCAGAAATACAGATGCCTCTGTCGGAAGTCCCATCGGTTGGTCGCATCTCATATTACTCTCCTAGTTTTGAACCAGACTTTCCGTCGACGGTATAGTATCCAAGCATGCCGATAACCATGTTCTGGACCATGGCATCAGGGTCGAAGTCAATCTCTGTCCCGTTTATGGTGGAGGCTCGAACAGCATACTTAGCTGCAGCTCGTATCTTCTCAACCCACACTGGACGGTCTGGATTTCCCACACCCATGCAGAACGGCATTGGCGGTTCGTTGTAGCCTTCCTTAGTAAGCCAGTGGTCCTTTGGCAATGGGAAGCTCATAGTAGCCGCGCCGCTACCGTCAGGCAGCTTAGACACCCAGTCTATCTTTCCACCAACGGCCTCTGATAATGCCTTGAGAACTCCTGGAACTTGGACGGGCTTCTTCTTCATTTTCGTTTCCTCACTCTTGGAATCTTATCTGTAATCAATAGGCTAACCCCGAATACCTCACAAGAAAAAGGCGGACTAGCCTTGATTATCTCATCAACCTTCTTCCAGTCCTTCTTGGTGCGGACCTTCATCCTGCCGCCTGGATGGCTAAAGGTTGTGTCGGTTTTGTACACACCCCCATGCTTCACGGGATAACCTTAGACAGCTGCTTGGCGAATTCCTTGCAGTATTCCTCCAGCGAGCATTCCTCCCAACCAGACCCAGGCTCTCCGTTATACCAGCCATTGTGTTTGTAGTTAAAGTTCCCACAAGAGTCTGTCTCAAACTCGACAATCTTGATTACTGTTCCGTCCATCCCAACAACCTTGGCATATACTGGCCAGTAGTCCTCCTCTTTCTCTGGGCAGGAGAAGCAGTTTTTGGCATACTTATATGTTTTCCCAACAAGCTTCAGAAGCTCTGGTCCCTTGATTAAAACATCAAACTTCTCGCGCAGGGCATATTCTTTCTTATTGGCCTTTACCGCAGCAGCCTCAGCCTTCTTTAATTCCAGCAACATCTTGTTTTTATTCATCATACCCCCTAGTTTTATAGTTTGCTGACCCAAATGCAGTAACGATTCCATAGCCCTACTGGACCATTCGTTCTCTCGCCAAGCCATCCACATAGCTTAATGAGCCATGGCGTAAATATTATCGAGCCCAGGCCGCAGGCAATTCCTATAAGAAGCGCCTTCATCACGATACCCCTCCGTGCTTATTTCCGTATACGCGCATGACATCATGGGTAGTTGCGCGGTATGAATCCCCCATCTCTGATGGCTTGTACCCAACCCTAGCCAGTATCTTGGCAGCCATCTTAGCATCATCAATCCCGCGGTGGTGGACTCCGTCGAACTTCATGCCAAGCCTGTTAATCGCCTTGCCCATGCCGCAGCCCCGCTTACTCCACCCCATCTTGGTTCCTATGTATTCCTTGAGATTCATATGGTCCCTGCGCCACGGAAACGCAACCCCATGGCATGTGCAGTCCTTGAGCAGCTGCTTGTAGTCGTAGAGTCCCCAGCTTGAGAACAGGATTTCCCCCCTAGTTGTTATAGTGTCGGCCCATTTAGCCCAGCTGTCAAGGGCCGTTGGGAACCCAGGCGCGCCGTCAACATCGGCCTGCTTGATGCTGGTCAGTCCCATGCAGAATGGCGTAAGCTCCTTGCTATGGCATGGCTTAATAAAGGACTGAAACTCAGAGACTGGCTCTAAGCTTGATATGTCCACCATGACTGAGCCTATCTCGATTATCTCCATAATCAGGCTTGGCTCCCCTGGCTTTGGCTTAACATTATCGCATGTTGCCTCGAAATCGGTGATGCAGATGTGGCTAGTTTTGATTATCATATTGATGCACCCTCGCATGATGCCAGCAGTACGGACCATCGACTGCCTTCTTGGTGCAGCGGTGCTTTGGGGCATAAGTGCTGGCTGGGGCAATCTCGATGCAGCGCTTTCGTAACTTGATACCACCCCAAGCCTTGGCCATGCTTACTGGCCGACGAAGCGTTAGGCCCTTCGGTTCGTGCCTCATATAAGTTTCATCCTCTTAATCCTTACAATATCGCCTAGGGTCGGATGGCCTTGCTTGTCATGCGTTTGCTTCCATAGGTGCTCATGGACTGGCTCGAACTCTAGAAATGTCTTGGTTACCTGCCGCCTCTCATCGAATATAACACGGTACTTCTGGTCCTTATACCGAACCAACCAATGACTGCAACCACTATCCTCTTGGTGCAGGAAGACCTTGTTGTCTCGGTTTGGACTCAAGATGATTTTGCATATCTCGGCTATGTCCTTCTTGGATAGGTCAGCCCCGTAGCGCTCTTCTGCCCTGCGCAGTGAGTGCTTGACCTCTGCCTTGAAGTGCATGTTTCCTCTCGTTGTATATGGTCTTATTGTCATAAGCCCCCCTTATAAGCCTTGCAGTTACATGTCCCGAACGATAATATAGTGTTGCAGGCAGCGCTGTGATAATAGCCTTGTATGTTCCAGTACTTACCGCAGCATGGACATCGCCAAGATATCACGAGACCCCGGCAATCGGTCAAGTCAACTTCAAGCTCCGCCTTGCATCCTGGACAGTAATCCATTATTCGTTCCAATCTTTACGCCTACCACATTTGAGACATTCTTTCTCGTAGTGATAATACATGTTAATGGTTATCGGTCCATCGCTAAGATGGTCGCTAACCCTTACGGAAGCCCAGTCGTGCTGACATTCGTTCATTTGATAACCCTAAATGGTTCTTGCCCTGGATGCTTAGTATACCACTCCTGCTCAGTAATCTCCTTGCATGCTCCGTTCTCTCGGACAAAAATTCCAGAGCCACAGCTTGGTGGGTTTGGCACCGAGTTCTCAAACCAATCCTTAATGGCATGCATCCAGTCTGCTCGGCATTTTTTGCAGACGAGCATTGTGTAGAAGCGGTGCTCATACCTATCGCTCTTCTTGTTGGTAGGCTTACTGAAGGAGTCCACTCGAATTCCTTTGAGGATTCCAATATTTTTCTTCTTGCTCCCCGTATGCCTAAGCACCTCTCCTTGGATTGCCAGCTGCTTAAATGGCAGCCCGAGCTCATGCATGGCATATAAACAAGCCATGTAAAGAGTTCTCCTGTCCTCGCCCCTCTCACCGCATCGCTGACACTTGTCGCTCATAGATACCCCTCGAATCTTTTCCCGCCACAGTCGTCACATTCGTAGTAGATTCCTTTTGTCAATCTGCCTCAGAAAGATTATCCTCAATATAGAGCTTTTCTTCCTGGCATATCTTACACTCCTTCTCTTCTTCCTTATCCTTGTGCTCGAACTTATCACCGTGCTCAATCTTGATGCGGATACGAGCCGCATCATGCCGACCGCCAGACCACCCCATCTTGTCCAGAATATCCCACAGCATATGGGCTAGACCTTCCACATCGTCATCACCTGGTTGATACGCCTCGAACTGATACGACATATCTTCCTTCTCAATAGACTCGCCAGGTTCTTTATCTATGAACCGAACCCATGCCCCGTTGTTCGTCCTTGAGATTATCGCTTTCATCTTCCACCTCCGCACAGATAATAGATGACATAGAACCATCCGAGGATGCCATGGATGATGGCCCAGCCTACGGAATGGTTTGTTGTCCAGGATGCCAGTACTGCAATGAGTGACCCAAGACCCAGGCTGTTTCTCACTTCGCCACCTCCCTATCGCCGCTGAACAATGATGCCACCTGGTCACACATATGCTCATCAGTAAAAAACATAAAGCCGTTGTCTATCTCAAGCCAGCCACAGACATTAGTCGGGTACTCTCCATATGGCATCAGCGCGCCATTGAGGTCGGTCCGTTCCTTCAGACGAGACTTTCCTGCAGCATCTTCTCGAATGAACTTCTCCGCGCCTTCCTTATGCTTGCCGCGGCAGAATAAGTAGACCTTGAATTCATCTGGCTTCTTGGCATCTTTACTGAAACGGAATGGCGCTTTGACATCCTTTCCCTTAATAATGATGGTGTGCTTGGCAAAGTCATTGGCCTCAGAGACCATCTCCTGTATGGCCTCTGGGACAGCACCGTACTCGAACTCAGCCGAACCCATATAGTCGAACGCGAAGATAGGACGCAATAGGTTCATAGCCTCCTTGGATAGTCCGCCATTCGGTAGACCGCCACCGAACGAGAACGGATTGTCGAACTCCTTACCCGCCAACTTCATCTGATACGGCTTCTCTAGGCGCTGAACAAGCCAGGTCTCACGCATATTGCTATCGTTCATCCCACTCTCCTCTATCGCACGGGCCGCAGAACGGGCTGCTCCAGTGCGTGTCGTAGGCTCTTACTCCGCAGATAGTACACTTACGGAATGTGAGTAGCCAGGCGGCCAGATGCTTCAGCCTTGTCTTTAGGTATTTCTTTTGTGACATACGCTTCTCTGGTTCCTGAATTAAGTTGTATAGCCCGAGCGCTTGCCTCATCGAAGGTCGGATAATAACCCTCAATAACTTCCTTCCATTCCATAGACTGAGGCAGCCACTGCCTCACAACACATAAGAAGATTTCGCGCACGCAGGCTATTGGTTTCATGATTTATCCTTATATGACTTCTCAAGAAAGCTAATGCTGTCAGAGCTGTCCTTGGTTCTGTTAGCCTCTGACTTCCAAAAGTCGACACATCGTTGCAAATGCTCACGGTCAGCTTCAAGGTCTCCAACCTTTCGGCGCAACTGTTCGGCATCATGAAAGAACATTCCAGACTTATTATAGTCATCTGCAGCATCAGCCTCAAGCTCCTTGACTCTTGCTTCTGCCTTGTGAGCTCTATACCTAAGGGCATGGTAGACTCTATCTGAGAATTTAACACCATGCAATTCTTTCAGGCATTCATTAAGATGATTGACTTCTCCGCGCAGTATGGCCCAGGAATCGAATTCACAAGTACATTCGCCAGCGGGGTGGAATCTATGTGGCCGTTCATTTGGACATGTCATTGCCCACTCAAGGCAATCAATTGGGTTCATATCATTCTCCATGTGAATTCCAGGCATGCTCTTGGCATTGGTATCCACCTGGCCTCCTCATTTGAATAACATCACCTACTGGAACCGCACCACATCGGGAGCACTTCGGCGGAGGCGGCGGCATTATACCCCACCACGCTCCAGTAAATCCCATCACATCTCCTCCACATATCGAGCACGACCCAATCCTAGTCTCCATAGTCCTCCCAACCAAGTGCGCAATA
>Ga0315284_10009006_pt1 | contig 14252 bp, 11 predicted proteins | sample YL17G09_16_MG_FD_203696 | JGI IMG/M metagenome (GOLD analysis project Ga0315284, IMG submission 203696) | Sediment microbial communities from Yellowstone Lake, YNP, Wyoming, USA - YL17G09_16 | ecosystem: Environmental > Aquatic > Freshwater > Lake > Sediment | place: USA: Wyoming | collected... | reverse complement strand
TAGAAATGGTTGAACGTCCTCAATGGGGTATTGCCTGTTATATGGACAATTCAATTCAAAGCGGAACTATTGATGAAAAGATTTATCACGAGGCACTTGTCCATCCAGTTATGTCAAGTATCCAAGAAAGAAAGCGAGTAATGATTATTGGGGGTGGAGAGGGGGCAACAGCAAGAGAGGTTTTGAAGTGGTCAGGGGTGGAAGAGGTTGATATGTTTGAATGGGATGAAGATGTAGTAGACCTTTTCCGAAATAAGTATCCACAGTGGGCTCAAGGTGCGTGGGATGATCCGCGCCTAAATATTAATTATTCAGATATCTTTGAAGTAATTAAGACTCAGCCTATAAAGAAATATGATGTAATTATTATTGACCTATTTGAACCGTGTGAAGAGAATAAAGAACAATGGAATTGTCTTCTTAAGAATCTATATAGTTGGGTTACACTTAACGGCTCTATTGTAATGTATGCTGGAATGCGAAATATTCTTGTTAAAGAGCAACCATATAAAAAGCTAATGAATATTATTCAATATGCCGAAACTTGGCACGGAATTCCTATTCACGATCTTTCGTTAAATAAGGAAATTATACCATATAAAGTATATATTCCATCATTTTCAGGAGAGAGTACATTCCTTCTGTTAAAACATTCTCGTCTTGGACAAATGAATTTTGAGGAAGCAAGCAAGCATAATTCTCATATGACAGATGATATATGGAATTCATATAGGACTATGAATTGGTAAATTATTCTATATAATTAGAATGAAGTTTAGTGATATTTTAAACCCTCAATTTGCCCTATTATTTTTTATAGTAGTGATATTTATTTATATAATAGTACTTGATACGGATGGGGCATTTCGAAAGAAATTCTTAAATTTTGGTCCATCACCTAATACATATTTTTTTAATATTGCTCTTAAATCTTGGCCACAAGTAATTTCTGTATATATAATTGCCTTTCTAAGTGCAGTATCATTATCATATTATCAAAATGTAGCAAGTTTTTATTTAAATCATATACTTTTAAATCCTGCCTATAAGGATCCTGTTAAGAGTTCAAAATACTGGGGTTTTGCTATTGGTATAGCAGATCCAATTATTAATGCTACTATGGCAGCTATTACTTTTTTTGTTACATTAACTATGGAATTTCAATTTATTTTCTTCCAACTATTGGGAACTGTAGCTATTTCAATCCCGTCTAACTTGGCAATAATTTCACAAAAGAAGTTTACTTTCGCTTAGATTGAAAGTCAGTTGCCGATGGTATTTTCCAGGGTGTAAAACTACTTGTAGTATTATCTGTAGTTTCTGACCAAGGTATATATGTAGTATTTACAGTATTTACAGTATTTGTTAAAGTGTTTGAGGTGTCTTCTGGAGGATAAACAGTCATATTATCCATATCAGAACTTTTAGTATTAGGGTTTAATGTTAAAAATTGTTTATCAATATCTTCGCGAGCTTTTAGTAAATCACTTAATCGTTTTTGATTTTCGTTGTGAAGCTCAACATTAGAGGGTTTGTCGGGTGTAAAAGAATGTTTTTGGAATCGGGTGATGCCGCACTGGAATCTATTCCCACAACTCATTTCTTGTAATACACAATTTAAAATTTGAATACAATTTACATTTTAGATTTTAGCAAACGATGAACAACGCTCAGAAAATTCTTTCAAGTGTATTAGGCACAGAACAATTCCAAGAAAAACCAATAGGAATCCAAGGTATTTTACAAACTAAAGACTATAACGAGTTTATTATATTAAGTGATACTGGAAATGAACTTCACAGATTTACAGGAGCAAAACTGGCCAACAAATGCCTTGCAGGAGATCATGTTAACTGGACAAATGTCAAATGTCAGCTGGAGCTACGCGACGAACACCCTCTTATTGTGGGCACATTGGAACTTACGAATAAATCGAAATATGGTCTTACATCGCGGGGAGGGTCCATTTATCTCTTTACTCCTTATAACAAGTCTTATCCACATTTTATCGTAGGATGTTCAGAGAGAGATGTGTCAAAGAATAGAATCGGCTTAATCAAGTTTGATGATTGGGCTTCTTCGTCAACATTTCCTCGTGGTAATCTACAACAGGTTTTAGGGGCGTCAGGAGACTTTGAAGCAGAGCGACAGGCTCTAATTTGGCAATCATCTCCCTGGAAATATCCTAAATATCCATATGTACCTGTATCAAAAGAGAATATTCTTCGTCAAAAGCTTAATGGATATACATTTAATATTGACCCTGTAGGTTGTAAAGATGTGGATGATGTACTTACATTTGAAGAACTTGATGGAGGTAAGTGGAAAGTGACAATTACAATTAGTGATGTAGCAACATATGTAGAGGATGGTGGATTAGTTGATACATATGCATCACTGATTGGTCAAACATTATATGACATTGGTGGAACAGTTTTAAGGCCAATGCTTCCTAAAGAATATTCTGAAGAGGCTTGCTCACTAATTCCTGGAAAAGAATCCTATGGTATTTCCCTTCAGTTTATTTGGGATGGAAAAGAGATTACAAATAAAGAGTGGTTTGAATCAGTTCTTAAAACAGATAAATCATATTCATATGAAGAATTTCAAGAGTCAGCCTCACCCTATAAAAACCCCCTTCAAGAAATCGCATCATACTTGGCAAAAGAAGATGTAAAATGTTCGCATAAGTGGATTGAGCAATGTATGTTGTTTTATAATAAGGAGGCTGGTAAGAGGTTGAAGCAGTCAGGGATGGGTATTTTGAGAAAGCATTCAGCTCCTAACTTTGAAAGGCTTGAGAGATATAGGACGCATATTCCAGAGTTGGAGAAGCTAGCATTCTCTTCTGCGGAGTATTGTTTGGCAGAGGAAACAGAGACGAAGCATTATGGATTAGATTCAGATATGTATGCGCACGCATCAAGTCCAATTCGTCGTTATGCTGATTTAGTAAATCAGCGTGCTTTGAAGCTTCTATTGAGGGGCTCATCTATACGATATATTGTTCCTTTAGCAATGTATGATATGAATTATAGAGCAAAACTAAATAAGAATTTTGGGAGAGATATGGATTTCCTGAATGCAATTGCTACAGGTCAAACAACATTTAAAGGTATTGTTATTGATAAAACCACAGTAGAAGATCAGCAAGTTAAAATAAAGATATATGTTCCTCTTTGGAAGAGAACAATTTCAGCAAAGTACAAATGTGCTAAAGAAAATATGGTATTATCGAGGGATGAGAAGCGTGAGATTGATGTAACTGAGTTTAGAGAGGTAGAGATAAAGTGTGCTTTTAATGTTAATTCGAGAAATTGGAAGGAGCGTATTATTATTAATATTGGATAAAGAGCTTAAAAACTAAATAGATATATTTTTATTAAGATGAGTTCATTACTTAAAATGGTAATTGATAAATTTACGAAGCTGTGGCCAGAGCGACGTATTGAAGTAGAAGGTTATTTGATATTTAGTGATAATATACATAATAAATCATTACTCTTAGTCAAAGTTGGCGAAAAATCTTGGAAGACATCGTGGTTTAATGATAGTGAAAATAGGTATAAAGCTCCATTAGTCCCTTTGAGTAATATTTTTAATTATAAAGTATAATTACACCTTAAATAGGTAATAATAATTGATTTTATAATATGTGTTTGTAGTTTGAAGCATATATTATAAAATTGATTGCTTAGAAAAAGAGTTTAAAGCCGTAACTAAATTTGACAAGAACTTAGACAACAGTTTCTATATCCAAGACAGAATGCCAGCCGGTTTTAATCAACATTCCTCGGACATTGAGTCCATTGTTGGAGTACAGTTCAGTATCTTCTCTCCTGAAGAGATTGAGCGTAGTTCAGTGGTGGAAATTACATCCCAGACCCCTTATGAAGGAAACGAACCAAAAATTGGTGGCTTATTTGACCCACGAATGGGCGTCCTTGATAATGGTAAAATATGTCGCACTTGCGGCCAAACCAATCACGGCTGTCCCGGTCACTTTGGGCATTATAGGCTTACCCGCCCCGTATATTATATTCAGTTTCTCCCAATGATTATGAATGTTCTCAAGTGTATCTGTATCCGTTGCTCTAAACTTCGGATCGATAAAGACCTACACAAAGACCTACTTCGTCGCAAGGGAGAAGCGCGCTGGAAGGAAGTACTGGCACTTTCATCCAATATTAAGCGTTGTGGTCAAGAATGCGAAGATGGTTGTGGCGCACCTCAACCTGATAAGTTTACACGTGAAGGTATTGCACGCATTGTTGCGCATTATCAAGAACTAAAACAACTACAGCCACTCGAAGTAGAATATGTACATCGCCTCTTTCGTCGTATCACAGATGAAGATGTTGACTTTATGGGTCTATCCCGTTATTGGTGCCGCCCTGACTGGATGATTTGTACTATCCTTCGTATCCCCCCTCCTCAAGTTCGTCCCTCTGTCGTTCAAGATAACAACCAACGCTCAGAAGACGATCTCACGCATAAACTCTTCGATATCATCAAAAATGATAAAACTCTACAACAAAAGATCGAAGGCAATTCTTCAAAGAACGTTATCGATGAAATGACAAATGTTGTCCAGTACCACGTGGCAACGTTGGTGGACAATGAAATTCCTGGTGTAGCGCCATCTGCTCAGCGTTCAGGTCGTCCCCTAAAATCCATCCAGCAACGTCTCGGTGGTAAAGAGGGTCGTATCCGTTATAATATTCAAGGCAAGCGTGTAGAGTTCTCTGCCCGTTCAGTTATTACTCCTGATCCTAACTTAAGTGTAGCTGAAATCGGTGTTCCTCTTGAAATCGCAATGAACCTTACCAGCCCTGAGCGTGTAACACCTTACAATCTTGATAAACTTTACAAGCTCATTCAAAATGGCGCTGATAAGTGGCCTGGTGCTAAAACTATCGTCCGCGCCGATGGTCGAATGATTTCATTGAAGCACGTTAACACCAAGGAACTTGTACTCTACAATGGTGATGTAGTCAATCGCCATCTGCTCGATAATGATATTCTACTCTTTAACCGTCAGCCTACTCTTCACAAGATGTCTATGATGGGTCATCGTGTCAAAGTTCTCCCTTACAAGACTTTCCGTATGAATGTTCTTGTTACTCGTCCTTATAATGCTGATTTTGATGGTGATGAAATGAATGCCCATCTTCCTCAATCCTACGAAGCAATGGTAGAACTTGAAGAGATTGCGGCAGTACCTCATCACGTTATTACGCCTCGTCACGCAAAGCCAATGATTGGTGTCTATCAAGATACTCTTGTAGGGTCTTATCGTCTTACTCAGCCTGGAATCAAGTTTACTCGACGTGAGTTTATGAACTTGATGATGTGGAACAAACGCTTTGATGGTAATATGCCAGTAGCACGCTCAATTGAAGATGGTAAAGAACGTTGGACAGGACAACAAGTGCTAAGTGAGCTTCTATCACACATCAATATTGAAATGGGTAATAAGTTATTTGACTCAGACAAAGATTCTAAAGAGTCCGATAATTATGTTAAGATTGTACAAGGTAATATTGAACAAGGTGTAATTGACGGCGATATTTATATGAAGCCATCGAAGGGTATTATTCATGTAACTTATAATGATTATGGTCCTAAAGATACAATTGCTCTCTTAGATGCTCTACAAAACACAATTGAAAACTTCCTTGTACTTAATGGTTTTAGTGTAGGTATCTCTGATTTGATTGCCGATGATGATACAAAGAAGGCAATTGATGCGAATATTCAAGAGCGTAAGAAGCAGATTGAGCAAGTAATTCTACAAGTACATCTTGATTTGTTTGATAACAATACTGGTAAGACTAATCAGCAAGAATTCGAGGACCAGGTATTCGGTATTCTTAACCAGGCAACATCTGATGCTGGTTCTCTAGGTCAGAAATCTCTTTCATCTGAGAATCGACTACTTGCTATGGTACGTTCTGGCTCTAAAGGCGAGCCTCTTAACGTGGCCCAAATGATGGCTTGTCTTGGTCAAACAGCTATTGAAGGTAAGCGTGTTCCTTATGGTTTCACAGATCGTACTCTGCCTCATTATAAGAAGTATGATGACTCGGCTGAGGCGCGTGGTTTTATTGAGTCATCTTTCATTCGTGGTCTAACTCCACAGGAATTCTTCTTCCACGCAATGTCTGGTCGTGAAGGTCTGATTGATACAGCTGTAAAAACCGCCGATACTGGATATATTCAGCGTCAGCTCATTAAGTCTATGGAAGATTTGACTGTCCAACACGACGGCACTGTACGTGATGCTAATAACAATATAGTACAATATCACTATGGCGAAGATGGTATTAACCCTACAAAGATTGAGACCCAAAGTCTTCCAATTGGTAAACTCTCACAGGAAGAAATCAAAACACAGTTTGGTATGGTAGGTGTTGATTGGGCTACTGTTCTTAAGGATGGTGTAATTCGTGACAATGATAGTGAGCTTGTTACAGAGTATGTCAATGACCTTCTCTTTGATCAACGTATGATGGTAGAGGGTGTATTCCAAAGTAAGTCACTTGACTCTGGTAGTGTGTTTGCTCCTGTAAATCTTGCTCGATGGATTCTGAACACTAAGACGCGCTTTTCTCTAAAGGCAAATGAGAAAACTGACCTCACTCCAGCCTATGTACTTGATGGTATTAAGAAGATTATTACTCGTACTCATCCCTATCATAAGATTTGGTGTGCTCTTCTTCGTTTTCATTTGGCTCCTCATAAGTTGATTGTAAAGGAGCGTTTTACGAAGGAGGCATTTGAGATGTTGATGGAGATCATTGTATTAACACATATGAAGTCTTGGGTACAGCCAGGCGATCAGGTTGGTATTGTAGCGGCACAATCAATAGGTGAGCCTGCTACGCAGATGACGCTTAACACTTTCCACCAGGCAGGTGTAGCATCTAAGTCTGCAGTAACTCGTGGTGTTCCTCGTCTGCGTGAACTCTTAAAGGTTACTCAAAATCCTAAGGCGTCTTCACTAACAATCGCACTAAAGCCTGAATATCGTACTAATAAAGATAAGGCGCGTGAAGTGGTACAAGATCTCGAACTGACAGTGCTTCGTAATATCACTGATAAGGTAGCGATTTATTGGGATGAAAAAGATGAAGATACTGTAATTGAAGAGGATAAGTCGCTACTCAAGTTCTATAAGCTCTTTGAGGAAGGACTAATGGCGGATGAAGGAATTGAAGAGGCTTGGTCTAAATGGGTTCTTCGTCTTGAGCTCAATAGTGAGGAGATGTTTAATCGCAATATCTCTATTCAAGAGGTAGTAACTGTAATCAAGAACACTTGGTCTAATGATATTAATGTCGTTTACAGTGATTATAACTCTGATAAGCTTGTAATGCGTATTCGTCTACCTAACAAGGAGCGTCAAGATAAGGATACTGCTTCTCAGCTTGACGACTTTACAAATCTCAAGAAGTTCCAAAATAAACTACTCAATAGTGTAGTAATTCGTGGTCTTCCTGGTATCAAAGCTGTTACTTTCCGCAATGATAAGCAACTTGTAGAAAGTGTGGATGGAAAGTATGAGCAAGTAGAGCAGTATGTACTTGATACAGATGGTTCTAACTTTATTAAGGTGATGAATCACCCAGCAGTGGATGGTACTAGGTTGTATTCAACGAATGTGTGGGATGTATATGAGGTATTAGGTATTGAGGCTACTCGTGCGATTCTGTATAATGAGATCAATGGTCTTTTCGAATCGGTGGGTGTAAACTATCGTCATCTCTGTTTGCTGTGTGATGTAATGACTCGCTTTGGTAAGTTGATGTCGATTGATCGTTATGGTATTAATAAGAATGATATTGGCACACTTGCAAAGGCGTCATTTGAGGAGACTGAGAAGATTCTCTTGAAGGCGGCGCTCTTTGGTGAAGTGGATCCAGTGACTGGTGTATCAGCGAATATTATGATGGGTCAGCCAATTCGCGGTGGTACTGCGTTCTCTCAGGTACTAATGGATGATCAGATGCTAGGCAAGCTTCTTGAAATGATTGATGTAGATAAGCATAAGGGTGTTCTAGAAGATGAGGAAGAGGGTGATATTACAATGCTTGGAGAGGCTGGTCTACAATTAGCGGATCCTTGTTCATCCACACAGTTCCAGATGAATATGGTATTACCAAGTGGAAATACTGTAATCGAAGAGCCAGAGATTGAGATCGATATTATTGGTTAAACTATTAATAAATAGAATAAAATATATTATTTTTTGTATATAGCGTACAAAAATTAATATAAAGATATTAGAGAGTATATATAGTATGGAATCTATAATAAGGGAAAGCTCTAAGCCTTGGGAGAATATTAAACTATGTAAGAGAAATAGTGTAAATATTGCTACTACTTTTGAACTTGAGTCAAGAGAATATAATCATATTGTTTTAGAAGAAGAGGCAACTTTACACGAGTATAGAAATAGAATTAATGATTATGAGATATCATTAACGAATGGTAAAAATTGGGAATATTATAAGAAGATTGTAAACCCATATGAGTTAGTATATACACAGAGAAAGTATGAGAATTTTCCAGACTCTATTTGTTTTTTGAAGCCGTTATCGCGTTCTTACTTTAAGATGATTGAAATGCTAGATTTAATTGGGTTTTTTAGTATATTTAAAAGTGATAATATTAGGGGCTCGCATATATGTGAGGGGCCTGGAGGGTTTATTGAGGCACTATATGATGAGGCATTTAAGAATAAGAAGAAAGTTCATACGAGTATTGCGATGACATTGAAATCAAGGCAGACAAATGTACCAGGGTGGCGTCGTGCTGCGCAGTTTCTTCAGAAGAATCGAAATGTGCGAATCCTATATGGTGAAGATGATACTGGTGATATTATGAAGCCAGAAAATCAGCAGTATTTTATTGATTATTGTATTCATCCGTCATATGGTGGTAAAATGAATCTATTTACTGCGGATGGCGGTTTTGATTTCTCGTGTGATTATTCAAAGCAGGAGGAAATGATTTTTCCGCTATTGCTCGCATCAACTAAGATTGGATTTGAGGTACTGAAGAAGGGAGGGGTATTTATTTTGAAGTTGTTTGATTTTTATCATAAATCAACGGTGGATCTATTATATTTTCTGTCGTGTCATTTTACAGAATGGATATTATATAAGCCAGCAATGAGTCGTCCTTGTAATCCTGAGCAGTATTTTATTGGAAAGGGATTTACTGGATGTTCAGATGAAGAGTTTGATGTAATGCGACTCTGGTGTAATATACTTGAAAACAATCAGCCTCTTCATTCTCTGTTCAAAGTAGATTATTCTACTGAATTTAAGAAAGTAATAGGGGAATTGCGAGAACACTCATTCAACAAACAGACGGAGTATCTTGAGAAAGTGTTTTTTATAATTGATAAGAATGATGATAATCTTATTCAAAGTTATTTAAAGAAAAATGAGCGTACAAGCTATGAGTGGTGTTTAAGATTTAAGGTGCCTATTTTTTCGCATCGCCACCATTCAATTGCGGGGTTACATAGCGATCGACTAGTTTCTTTCCAATAATAACAGAAGCTTGGTGTTGTGAAATATTACCTTCACCCATTCTATCAAGCATTGCTAGCATACTTTGGACGGGTGATAGATCTTGTTTATTAATGATTTTTTTGAAGAGTTCAGGATATTTTTCAATGAAATCAGGAACTTTTTGGCGAATAGTATCTTCAGGGAGTCCTTCAGCCATCCACAGTGCAATATCTCTTAGCATTTCGCGAATATAGCGGGCACGAACATTAGGGTCATATTCGAGGGATCTTGATTCAGCTTCTGTGGTGGCTTCTTCTATACTTTGACGATCAAGGGTAGGAGGACGATTATCATTGTTAGACATCTTCAATCTGAAAGGATATAGAAAAACCTTTTTATATCATCGCGCACACATAGTAGAATGAGTAGTAATTTAGGAGACAACGCTGCTCCAGCTGATACAAGTTTAATACGAAGTAGACAGGTTTCTCCGCTTCCTGTTGGTCCCGGAGGAAACAACCCTACAAAACTCCAGATGAATGATACAAATACTCGATTAACTATGTTGACTGCTCAAGCATCAGCCAATACTAAATATGATCCTCCAGTACCACAACCAATTACAAAGCAAGTTACACTTGAAAGGTTTTGTTCAGATTCTAGTCCAGTTCCATCTATCTTTTTTGTTATTGGTGGATTATTAATCGTGTATGGTCTTGTTGCGAAATAGTGTTATTAGATAATAGTAATAAAATGGGTGATACTAAAATTAATAATAATAACTGGAATGAAGATACTGATAGCGAGTATGATGAAGAATATACTGAAAATGAGGTTCCTCCGCCAGCAATTAATCCAGAATTTATAGATAATATTTTAGAAGTTAAGCATAAATTATATGAAACAACTGTACTTGCTCCTGAGTTAGAAACACCAGAGGCACAGAGTAACGAAGTTCTTCAAAAATATATGAATAATTTAAATTCAGTGTATGTGATGGCAATAAATGCTCAGAGTGGTAGAATTATAGGAAATGAACAGAGAATAAATAATTTTCCACCAGAGACTCGAGAGGTTATTACTCGCACGTTAAACTGGATAGCTGATTATTTTAGTAAGAATAATGTGCCTGATACAATTCCTTATTCAGATTTTATAAGAAAAAGTTTACATGAATATCAATTTGTACAGGATAATTCTTTTGAATAGAAGTAATAGAGATGGCTACACAAAAAAATAGTGGTTGCCCAAAGGGGTATATTATGAGAAGAGGGTATACTCGTAAATTTCGAGCAAGTGTAAAAACAACGGGATTTACGGTAAGACGTAAAGGAACTGTATATACAGTGCGTCCAAAGGTAAATACAGTTAGAGTGCCGCCAGCTTGTATTAAGAATCGTGGACTACCTGGTAAGGGTGTAAAAGAAGGGGAAGGTATTGGGAAACTCCGGAAAGGCGAACTAATTAAATATGGTTACCAGTATCGTCTTTCTGATTCATTGAGACAAGCAGCTTTGAAGAAGGCTATTAAGCGCTATGGGGCATTATCTGTTTATAGAAAGTTAGATGCTGTTGCAAAGCTTTCTTTAAGAACTGCTCCCGATGCCAGTGGTATTTTTGTAAAGGATAGAGACTGGGTCCGTGAAAACTTCGAAATGAAAGAAAAGAAATAATTAGTAATTAATCTCTATTAGACATTTTAAATGACTGTTGAGATAAATTTTTGTATGAGGGTTCTAAAGTGGAAAATATTGGCAATACTTGGTTGTTAGTGGTCAGTAGGAAGATGGTAGAACATCAATTATGGTCATTTAGTAATGCCCTATTTTTCGTTATACTATTCATTATAATAGTATTTGTAGCAGTATTTGGTGCCAATAAGTTATTTGATATTAAAAATATTAAAAAGAATTGGGCAACGGAGAGATGTAGCCCGATGATTATGCCATTTGCAAGCTTATTTGGTCATAATGCCAAAGATAATTTTGAGTTTTGTATGGGAAAAATCTTTAATGTACACTCAATGCCCTTTTTGGGATCGATTGGCACTATCTTTTCATCCTTTACAGATCTCCTTCATATGATATTTGATTCTATAAGTTCTCTAAGAAATATTATAGCGTCACTTGGTGGTGGTATAAATGTTATATTTCAGGAATTTACGGAGCGTATTTCTAATTTTTTCTTTAAATTGCGTGTAAGTGCAATACATATTAAGTCATTGATTGGGCGAATGTATGCTATTCTATTTTCAGTTATGTATATGGGTCTATCTGGTATAACTGGTATGTCATCATTCACAAATACCTTTCTATTCTCCTTCCTCAATACATTCTGTTTTCCTGGTGAAACTAAAATTAATATTGTTGGAAAGGGTGATATTCCAATCAAAGATATCAAAATTGGTGATGTCATTTCTGCATCTACTGGGACAGACAACTCCATAGTCACCGCCACATTCCGTTTCTTCTCTAAAGGACAACCAATGGTTAAATTAGGCTCAGTTACAGTAAGTACAAATCACTATGTGTTGTATTCTGGGCATTATATTAAAGCAGGAGAACATCCAGATGCGATACATATTGGCGGATGGGATTCTGATGAACCGTTGTATTGTTTGAATACAAGTGATAATAAAATTATAATAGATGGTATTGAATTTTTAGATTATGATGAAACATCTGAGGGTGATAAAGATACTATGAATTTTATTGAAGGGCGGGTAAACTCAACAGCAGTTGATAAAAACTACAAATTTACTGAGTATTGTCCTGCAGTATGCGAAGATACACTTATTAAAACAGTTAATGAATTTAAGGCAGCAAAAGATATTAAAATTGGCGATAAATTGGTAACAGGGAGTGAGGTAGTAGGATTAATTCGAAGAGTAGTAAATGAGATATGTAAATTACCAACTGGAAATATTATAACAGCTGGGACTCTATTCTGGAATTCTACTAATAATAAATGGGAACGAATGGGTGATAAGTATGAAATTGTAAAGGATAAAAGGGAGATGGTGTCATTTGTGGTAGTTCCAAATTCTCAGATTGAACTGGAAGATGGCTTAAGAATAAGAGATTATATGGAGTTGTGTTCTCCGGACTCAGAAATGTATTACTCTAAACGATTAGAGACTCATAAATCTAAGAGTTATTTAATCCATAATAAGTGATTTTTTACCAGATGACTAATCTAAGAAGATAAAAGGAGAATGGAATCAAAATGGCCTTTTATGTTAATAGCCTTTGGCTTAATTCTGGCCTTAGGTCTTACAATATCAGGTCTTGAACGAACATCTGTAATCAATAATTGGCCAAATAGACGCTGTGAATTACCTGTTGTTGCCGCAGCAATGTTTTTTAAACCAGACTCAGATCCTCGTTCAAAGGGTGATTTTGCCAAAGATAATTTCGATTTTTGTATGAAAACATATGTTGAGAAATTTATTACACTTTTAATGACACCAATAAATGCACTTTTTGGAAAACAGTTTAATATTGCGACAAGTGCGATTGATATGGTTAATACTATACGTGATATAGCTCAAAAACTATATAATACATTATTGGGATTTTTGGACCAATATATGCGAAGATTCAATGCAAGTGTATTCGAAATGAGCAGAATTGTTCAATACTTGCGAATGGCTATGAGACGCGCAAATGCTATGGTTATATCAATGTTATATTCTGGAATAACTATATTCCGTGGAATGCTTAATAGTATTCAGTTTGTAATTAAAGTTGTTCTTATTATTTGTGGTATTTTACTTACTATTATTATTATTCTTATCTTTGTGTTATTCCCTCTAATCCCATTAATTTTATCTGTTTTAGGCGCAATTATTGCGACAGTATTGGTGCTAGTAATGGTTATAGCGGGTGAAGTAGGGAATGAGGCAAGTAGTGACAAGAGTGGATTTTGTTTTGCTGAAAATACAAAAATACTTGTTAAACGAGATAATAAAGAAATGTTAGTGTCGGTTAAAGATATTAAAATTGGCGATGAGTTAGGTAATGATTGTGGAAAAGTTACTGCGGTAATTCAGATGGATGGAAAAGAGGTGCCATTATTTAATATTAATGGTATAAATGTATCAGGATCCCATTTAGTATTTGGTACAGATAATATCTGGAAGTCAGTTTCAAAAGATGAAAGGGCAAACTCTGTCGATAATAAATCTGATATTCTATATTGTTTTAATACTACAACTCATAAGATTCCAGTATCATCATCGGATGGTATAATACAATTTAGAGACTGGGAAGAACTGGAAGATGATGATATTAAAGGCCAATTTATTTGGAACTATGTAATTCTTAAAAATCTCAATAAACATTCTAATTATACTAAGTGGGAAAAGGGGCTGAAATTATATTCCGATATACCACTTATTGGAAGTAATATTAAAGTTAAGACAAAGGATGGTTTTGTAGAAATATCAAAATTATCATTGTTTGGGCGGGTGCTTGATAGGAATGGTGTAGAGCAGCGTATTTTGGGTATTGTGAATGCGGAGATTGATGATGCATTAGATAATAATGGTAAATGGCATACGGAGTTATATGAATATAAAGAGGATGTATGGGTTAAAGGCTTGTCTACGGTTCAAAAGGGAAATGGGTTAGTGTGTGGTATTACAATAATAACGGATTCAGGTGAGTTTATAATTTGGGATGAAGTTGATAAAAGAGAGAAAATAGTGCGAGACTTTACGGATATCGG
>Ga0315284_10009005_pt1 | contig 14252 bp, 7 predicted proteins | sample YL17G09_16_MG_FD_203696 | JGI IMG/M metagenome (GOLD analysis project Ga0315284, IMG submission 203696) | Sediment microbial communities from Yellowstone Lake, YNP, Wyoming, USA - YL17G09_16 | ecosystem: Environmental > Aquatic > Freshwater > Lake > Sediment | place: USA: Wyoming | collected... | reverse complement strand
CGAAGCCATGACCCCGTCGTCGGCGATTGTTTCATATTCCTTGTAACCGCGGACGGTATACATTCCGCCGAACGGCATCATCTTTGCCGGCACCAGGCGGTCGCCGGTTATCACCCATTTGAGCGTGGTGCTGAGCTGGCTGACCCTGTTGGGGTCGAGGTTTCGGCTGTGCATAGCCGAGAGGGTATGGATTGCGAAATCCCTGTCCGCGTCCGTCCTTGCTCTTACAAATTCATCCTCGTCCGAGCCGCCCATACTCGCAGTGTATTTGTAGCCCAGTGAGGTATTTGACACGTCATTGCGTTTGTGAATGTCGGCAGCGATGCCCCACAGGTTCATTCTTACGTTACTGGCCAAGTATTCCGGGAACACCGACGGGGTGATTTTGCTTTGCTCCTGGCTGATTGAGCCGATGGCGTCGAAGAACCAGTCATTAGTCTGCCATACGTTGTATCGCAGATTAGCGCCTATGAATTTTCCGCCGCCGACGAAAGATATGTCGCTGGCTTCAGGGCTCAGGTCAAATTCGCTGTAACCGCCATAGATGTTGAGTCGCAGTTCCGGCCCCGTCAGTGGGATATCGTAGCTGCCGAACAACGAATAATTGTCCCCTATGGTCGAGTCCAGAGGCGCCTGATACATCGCGGAAAACGAATCGTCTCTGCCGAGCAGGTTGGTGTTGATGACGCCGAATCTTGGGTTCCACTGTCGCGCCTTCGTGCCGGAGTTGTCCACCTGGATGAAGTAGTGCCACGGGCTTGCCTCGTAAATGCCGTAGTTGACCGCCAGGGTGTTCGGCTCGGCGCCCCTGCTGACAGAGGCAGAAACGTATCTGTCGGGGTTCAGGTTCAAAAGGTTGATATAGTCGTCGAGCCGCTTTCGGTTCACGACGTCGCCACGCTTGACGGGCGACCAGCCCAGCACGGCGTTGGCGTCGAGATACCCCTTTTCCACCGCCGTTTGGTTTACATCGTAGAATCTTGTGCCGACGGCGATTACGTGGGCCTCAATGACGTCAACCGGCAAAATGCCGTCCTTAAGCTCCGCCCCGCCCTTGAGCGCCTCTGTGGGCACGTACACGTAGATGCCTCCGTAATTTCTCTGCTGGTAAACCGACAGCACGTATTGCGTAAGCCCCAGCATCGTGTGGATCGATACCTCGTGTGCCGTGCCCGGGGTCAGTATCGTCTCGAACAACGGCGTAAAGTCATAGAGGTTTTCGCTGCCGGCCTTGGCTATGGGCTTATCCGAAGCGTTGAATACAATCGGCATCCCGGCCAACAGCTCCGCCGTAGAAATGAGCGTATTGCCGCTAAAGCGAATCTCTTTGACCGCCAAGCGGGCGGTGGCGTCGCCCGGCAGTTTGACCCCGGCAATCTGCTGCTTTGCGGTTGCCAGACGCACCTTCATATCTATTTTGGCCAGCGCCTCGGTGAACTCCATCTTAATTTGTTTTTTCTGACCGGCAAGCTTTTCCGCGGGCACCTTGGCATCCAGCTTTGACAGTTTGTCGTTTCTTTCACGGGTTGCCTGTTCGATATCCGCTTTTGCCTGCTTTCTTGCTTCGGCAAGCTGTTTCTCGAACTGTTTTTGCTCTTCTTTTTTGGCCTTGGCTGCCTGGGCCGCCTCTTGTTTTGCAATGGCGGCGGCCTGGCGTTGTTCTTTGAACTGTTGTGCCGGCTTTTCCGCAGCCATCGAGCTTACCAGTCCGAACAACGTAACAACCCCAATCCACTGCACAAAATTTTTAGCTGTCTTCATAAATTTATCCTCTTAAATTAAGAACGCTTATTATAATCTAATCGTCTATGATTGAAAAGTATTTTTAATAAATTCCCTTTCGCTTGATTCTCGGCTGCTGCAGAAATCCATCTCGACGAAAATAACTTCTTTGCAACCAGCAGTTTCCCCCTTATCAATACTAATAATGAGGTTTTTGTGTGATTTGTCTCATAGTTAATTGAATGCCTGACCCTGTCGATATATTGCTAATTAGTCGCGGATATGTTTTACTTTGAACTGTTTGATGCGGAAAAAAAATGTGTTTTGCCGGCCAAGTACACGAGGATATTTTTCTGATGTTCGCACAAATAAACAATTTTCCGCCAGTTATATTGCGAAGCCTTCAACTAAGAAAATCTAAGCTATTTTTACTGTTAATCTTCCTATTGTCTGTCGATGCTTCTGCTGGTATACTTCACTTGGCCCAGTCAGCTGTTTCTAAACATAAACTTTTTAGACCAGTTATAGGAATTTTTTATGAGCCTTTATCTTTATAAAGCTAAAAAAATAACAATTTACTTACTTAATTCAGCGGTTCTGGTTGTTTTTATTATTCTGCTTGCCTACAGTCTCAAAGACAAAAAAACAATGAGCAACCTTTTTGCATATACTTCGTATTATATGATTTCGGCGATTTTAATTATATGGGTCGTCCAGACCGTACTTCTGATAAAAACCCTGAATTTCTCGACAAAAACATTTTTAAGAAAATATTGGCCCGGACTCTTAACATCGTTAATCCTTACAGTACTTATTTTTCTTTCTGTCGAAGTAAAATTCAAAACTCTAAGTGACGAAACCAACCTGCTGTCGGTTTCGATGTCCATGTTAAACAATAAGACCTGTTACAATGCCACTATGGGCAAATACTATTATGGTAACTTCAACTCCATCAATAATGAGATAGAAAAACGGCCATTGGTATTTCCCTTTATGGTTAACTTAGTCCACACACTGACCGGTTTTCGATACCAAAATCCTTTCATACTTAATTTTATTGTGATGTTCCTGCTGCTGTCGGGTATATATATTTCCGTAAGAGCGTTTTTAGACCCAGCCTCCTCCATCGCTGCAATGTTATTAGTTATATCTTATCCTGTTATAACAATATTCGGAACATCCGGCGGTTTTGACCTTTTAAACAGTGCTTTTTTTGTTCTGATAATGGCAGGCACCTATTATTTCATAAAAAATCCTTCGTCGGTCTCTTTGGCTTTTGTTCTGGCCTCTCTGCTGGTATTTTCCAACATCCGATACGAGTCGATAGCCTTGCTCGTACTTATTCCTGCGTTGCTTTGGCGAAGAATAACGTGGGAGCATCTAAAAGGATGCTCTTATCTGATTTTCGCCGCTCCCCTGCTGTGCCTGCCATATATCTGGCAGCGGCTGCTCAGGCCAGATGCTTACCAAAACCCTCCGGAAGTTCCGGTTTTTTCTTTTGGCGCGATGATAAAAAACACGGAGGTGTTTTTCAAAAACCTTGTTGACTTTAATCATTACCTGCCTTATGCAGGTCTTATTACTATTGCCTCGATAATAATATTTATATACCTGATTGCAGAAATCATTAGAAAAAAGGTTGACTTGAAAAACAACGGCTATTTTCTATTTGTTCTGATTGCGGTAGTTTTGGCCACTGCCTTAATATATTTCTCACATTTTTTCGGAGACTATACGCACCCATCTTCGGCCAGATTATTTATAACACTATCTATTGTTTTTGCACTTGGCCCCGTGGCACTGAAAATCTTCAAGCCGCAAATGTTGTCCGGCACAGCGCTGCTGATAATTTCCGTGGTATGTTTTCTTTATTATCACCCAATCGCCGTGGAGGGACGTTTTATTAACAGCCTGAAGGTAAACCGAACAACCGAACACTGTATTAATTTCCTTAACAAAGTTAACGACAGAAACATTTTAATTATTGCCGAACGGCCCGGCCAGTTCACGGCGCTCGGTTATGGAGCCATCAACTTTGCTTACGCGAACAAGAACGAAAAACAGATACTAAAAGAATGCTACAGACATCTGTCTTCGAGGATTGTAGTTTTGCAGGAAATTGAATATGACAGTCAAAAACCGACAAAAGAAACGAATTTGAATTCGGATTTCAAGCTAAATACCCTTTATGAAGTTCAAATCACAGCTACTGAGTTCCTTAGAATTTCAGAAGTGAAACCTGCTGACCTGGAAGATACAAAACAAAAAACATAAACAGTAACACCTCAAGCGGCCTCATAACAAAAAAGACCGGCGTGAATAATACAATCTTACTCACGCCGGTATATTACGAGTCCCTGAATTTTCAAATATCAATTATCCGCCAAGAGCAGCCAGTCTCGCCTGCACGTATGCTGAGAGAGCGGCGTTGTCCCCGTTTATGATTGGCGAGGCATATTTGGCCACAAACTTTACTGATTCGTCGGTCGGCAGCTTCAGGTCGTTGTGCAGGATATTGATGTATTCGGCCAGTGCATCGAACCACTGCGCCGCAAGGGCGTATTGCGTTCCCTCTTTCGGGTTCTGCAAAGCGGTCGCAATAATCGCCATTTGCTCTTCCGAAGGCGGTGCTCCTCCCGCGGCATATTCGTTGACTACCTGGCCCAGCGCCTTGAGCTGCGCGCCATCGGCGTCCATTAGCACAAGGGCCGTGTTCTGAAGCCGGGCACACGTATCGCATGGCTGAACGCCGCTCGACATCGCAAGCGTGCTGTCCATATAAATCTGGAGCTGGTCGGCCTCAACGCCAAGCTCTTTGGCTACCCAATTCATAACCGCAGGACATCCCGTCGATTTTAATTCCGGCTGCTGAATCGGCGCCACCGGTAACACAGCCTCGGCCTCGGGCGCGATGTCTATCAATGTTTCTGTTTCAGTAACAGTTACCGTACTCGTTGCCGTTAATATGTCAACGATGGTTTCAGTCGCTGTGTTGGTAACAGTTGCGGTTTCAGTCATAGACGCTGTCTGCGTATCAGTTGCTGTCTGGGTAGCGGTATTCGTACCCGTATCCGTAAAGGTCTGTGTATCAGTGTTTGTCTGAATATCAGTTGCCGTTTGGGTATCAGTTACAGTCTGAGTATCAGTTACAGTCTGAGTATCAGTTGAAGTCTGAGTCTCTGTTACAGTGCCGGTCAATGTAATAGTGTCTGTTGCTGTTTCGGTATTGGTAATCGTAAAGGTATCCGTCGAAGTAATGGTATCGGTTGAGGTCTCGGTGTAAGTTGCTGTTTCTGTATCTGTTGAAGTCTGTGTGACGGTAACTGTAGCGGTTGCAGTTTCAGTTACAGTCGATGTGTCAGTAGCTGTTACCGTATTGGTTACGGTCTCAGTCAGGGTTTCGGTTATTGTCTGTGTTGATACTGTGGGGCAGCCCGGACAAGGTTCGTCCACATTGTTGTTTATCTCTATGTGTGCAGTTGCCTGCCCATTAGTAGCTGTCAGGTCTTGATTAGCACTGCCGCTGCCAGTCACCTCCTGCGGTGAGCCTGTACCGGAAACAGATGCCCTGGCGTGAGTGCCATTTAAGCTAATCGTACCCGGCCCATCCTGATTCCAGCCGGCTTGAACTGCTATTGATGCCAAAGCCGTATGGTCCGCACCTGATTCTGAAGTTTTTGCCGAGGACTCTATCGGTCCGGTAACAGTCACGTTCTGGCCAGCACAAATTTTAATGTCACCGATAGTAGCATTCTTGCCGTGAGCGTCGACCAGGACAGCGCCATTAACAGTAATATTGCCCGCAGCTATAATGCAGAAAAGGGCTTCTCCTACACCAGATATGGGAACCTGGTTGCTTTGCGACACAACTGAGCCGTTGATTGTCAGGTCGCCATCGGAAATAACGCCAATAAACGCATCATTTCCGCCTTCTGAATGTATGTACCCGGTATTGATATTGCCGCCGTTGACTGTAACAATGTTTATCATGCTTGCTTTCGGCTGGTGGTCCACACCTGTCTGCAGATTCCCGACATTGATGCCGCCGCTGCCTGCTATTAAAGTGATATCACCCAAGGTGGTTTTAATTGTGTTGGTCGTGTCATCAAAGCTGATGAATCCAGTGATGCTTAGAGTGACAAGCGTTAGAGCGCCGCTGCCGCCTGTAATCTGGCCATCGAGCATGTCCTCGACGGTGATGCCGTTCCATGCCTTATAGGTCATATCAGTTCCGGCAGTGGAAGCATTTTCAATATCTTGTTCATAGACGATACCTTCCGAGGCAGCCCCTGCACCATTTTTAACGACAAGGAAGAACGGTGCCACGTCTGTCATAGTGCTGGTGTCGGTGAGGGTTGTTGTGTCAATCAGGGTGAAGGTCTGGGTGGTGGTTTCCGTCCCTATGATAATTTCGGTGTTAGTTAACGTTGTGGTATCGGTGGTGGTAATAGTAATCGTTTCTGTGTTGGTCACCGTTACTGTGTTGGTTACCGTCCCTGTGCTGGTTACGGTCTCAGTGTTTGTAAGAGTTTCTGTGTTGGTTATTGTGTCAGTATTGGTTTGGGTCTGAGTCTCAGTAATGGTATTGGTATTGGTGACGGTTTCCGTGTTAGTTACCGTATTGGTTTGGGTGTCTGTATTAGTTATCGTTTCGGTGTTGGTAATCGTATCAGTGTTAGTGACCGTATTGGTATTAGTAACTGTTTGAGTATTAGTTACAGTTTCGGTGTTGGTTACGGTCTCAGTGTTAGTAACCGTCTCTGTATTAGTTACCGTATTGGTGGCTGTCTGAGTGTTGGTTACGGTTTCAGTATTGGTAACTGTCTCGGTACCGATTACGGTCTCCGTACTCGTGTCTGTGTCCGTACCGGTAGATGTTTCTGTAGTAGTAATAACAGCAGGAGTCGGACAATCAAGGCATGGGCCGGTGAAACTTTCTTCTATTTCGACAGTTCCTGCACTTTCATTTTGAGTGGCTGCCGCACTATCTATTGTTACGGTACCACCTGCAAACATATGAACGCCTGCAGCAGCAGTTGAACCGCCGTTAGCTGTAGCTTCAACATTGTCAGCAGTGATATCACCTTTCGCGTGCATCCAAACCGCTGCACTGGCAGAAGCCGCTTGTGGTATGCTATTTGTTGCAGCTTTAACGTTACCAACTGCGATATTGCCGGAAGAAACAACGCTAATCAAAGCATTGCTGCCTCCAAGGGCCTGCAAATTACCTGTTACTATATCGCCGCCGCCTATGACGTCGCCGCCTATAGTCAGAAGCTCTATTTTACCGGGTGAGGTAATCTGATTTAATGCACCTGTTATCAGGTTGCCTATATTGATGCCGCCGGTGCCGGAAACCATAGTGATGTCGCCTGTTGTTGTTCTGATTGTGTCTGTCAGGTCGATGAATTTGATGAAACCGTCAGTAGCCATTGTCGTAAGAAGCGTAAAATCACCGCTGCCACCTGTAAGCTCATTGTCAGTCAGGTTTTCTAATGTGATACCATGGTCGGCTCTATAAATAACATCTACACCCGCCACGGAAAGATTCTCAACAGTTTGTTCAAATATGGTGTCCGCTGTTGCGGCACCGCTGCCGTTTGCAATAGTCAGGTTTAACGGGTCAATAAGTAACTTACCCGCTGCACCGTTCGAGGCCGACAGATCAAGGTCTCCACCAAAGAGGAAGTGCTGCTTACCACTGATTTCGACAAAACCGCCATTACCAGACTGGCTTCCGCCTTTTGCCTGAATTTGTGCGCCGTTGTCGAAAATCGTTGTGCCGGGTGAATATGCAATAACTTGACCGCCATTGCCGTTAGTGCCTGCGTTGGCTGTCGTTATACTTGCAGACCCCAGTACAGTTGAATTACCTGCTGTCAGACTGATAATTCCGCCGTCACCTGTTGTGGCATTGGCATTGATAGTGCCGTTTTGCTCTACGCTGCCGATACCGCTTATGACCTTCACCGCTTTGTCATTTAGGCTTAGAGCGGCCGAAAAAATATCGCCGGCAGCAAGGATGACAGTCCCATCTGGCGCATTGATATTGCCATTGTTTTCGTTTGTGACCGTACCAACGCCGGCCATATCGCCCGTTGCCGAAGCCATCTCGACAATAACTTTGCTGCCGGGTTCGCCAAGATAAACCTTATCTCCGGCAGCCATCACGACGAATCCTCCTGAAGCCGTCGTTATAGTACCGAAATTTTGAACCATTTTGCCAATGAGCGCGACACCATCGGCATTGATAGTGCCCCTGTTAATCACTGCGCCTTCACCGCCGCTGAACCGGTATATGCCGTGCGTAAAGTCCGAATCGGTAATGCCCAGACCCGAAGCGACGAACTTGCCGGCGTTAATGAGCGCGTCCGGCCCGATGACGATGCCTCGCGGGTTCACGACAATCACGCCGCCGTTGGCTATCAGGTCACCCATAATTCCGGTTGCCATTCCGTCAGTGGCGTTTACCCTGTTAAGAACATAAGCGCTGGCACTGGCTTGATTGAAAGTAACTGTTGATGCGGCACCGATATCAAAGTTATTCCAGTTGATTACGGTCCCATTGGAAACATTGCCTATGGTCAGCGAGCTTGGCGCCGGCGTGAATGAAACGCCGGCCGGCGAATCGTGTCCGGTCGGAAGTACCGTGGCGCCCGGGTTTGGGTTGGCCAGCAGAACCGGCAGTGGTGCGTAGAATAGCATCATCTCCACCAGCACACAGATAAGTATATGCTTCAGATAGTACCTTCTTGCAATTTTACTTAGAGACTTCATCTCAATTCCCTTTCGCTTAATATTTTTTCTACCCTCTATTTTTAACGCCCCCTTCAATGGGAATTACCTCTACTCCATTGTTATTATTTTACCCGTTTTGAATATGACTGTCAAGCAAAATCCTGCCCAATCGCTACATTCCGTCACTTTTTCGGGACTAATGCAGCCACACACACTGGTGGGGTCTAAAGTACTTCAAACGAGCTTTTAGCACAACTGCTGCCCAATGGCAATAGCAAATCAGCAACGTCCCAAAAAAATCCCCGCGAACAAACACCAATCCCTTAGTATGCGACAATCACGGGGCGAAAATTTTAGACGCTGATTCCGCTGATAACAGACAAGCAACGCCGATTAACGCCGCCTTTTTACACGCCAAAAAGATGACGGGCAAGTTTTGGTTTTACCGAAGTCAATCCCAAAATAATCAGAACACCAGGGCCAAAGAGTGAAAGCACGGCGGCAGCGATGGTTTATTTTCCAATCACTACCGCCGACGTTTTGTCGCAATCTTCATACTGCAGAGAGCCCCCGCCAAAGAAGTGCGGGGGCAGGCAATCAATCGGGTCAGTCGTTTTATTTGCGCTCGCCTCCGCGCTGGTCTTTGTCCCTGGACGTATCGCTGCCCCTGGGCGTATCTCTGTCCCTGGACGCACCTTGGCCCCTGTGAGTATCCTTGACATCGGTTTTTTGTTCATCGGCCGGTCGGGACGGCGGACCTTTCCTAAAGATTCCCAGCGAGCCCTGCTTGTCAGCGATAGGCGAAGACGGGGTCTTCACCCGCTCCGACTCGTTCCGAGGACGGATGCTCAGTCCTCTGTCTTCTGCCCTTTGCCCTCTGACCTCTGGCCTCTGCCCTCTGGCCTCCGTCCCTGTTGATGGAGGACGGATGGTCTGTCCCTTGTCTTCTGCTCTCTGTCCTCTGTTGGACTCCCATCGGCTTCGCTCCTCGCCGAACTTGCGCACATCAGTCACCTCTCTGGAGAGCTTCTGTCGTGCGTCGGCTTTGATTTGCTCAAACTTCATTGGGGCGCTCTTGTCAGCGACGACCGCGCTCATCGGCCTGGCCATCTGAATGCTCCCTCGCTGCGGCTCGGGCAATTTTGCCTGCCGGGCCTCCATCTCGTGATACGTCCTTGGCGGACGAAGGTCCTTGTCAGTGCGGCGGATATCGTACTCACGGCGCTGGTGCTCCTCCCAGCCGGGTTCGGTTCTGCGGTGTCTCCAGCGGTCATGCTGATAAATCGGGTCATACCACGTATGGCGCCGCTCGCACTCGAACCGCGGGTAGATGCCTATGCTGATATAGAAGTCATCGTAGTAATCGCCGAAGTAGTAATGGCTGTAACGCGGACAGGTGAACAGGCCAAGCTGCAGATTGCCGATATTGACGACGACGCCGAGCGATAGAAAAAACCCCGGCCGCTCATAAACGTGCCTCGGGATATAGACCGGTGCGAACAGCACACCTCGTTGCTCCAGCGCATAGTCCCAGTGTCCCGCGACAAATACATAGCCCCGCGGAGTCCAAACATAGTGAGACGGCACCCAGACCCAGTCCGCCTGGGCCACCAGCCAGTAACCGTGCCGCCAAACATACCGCCCCTGATACCAGTACCAGCAGGGAGGCACCCAGATATTGTCCGTGGATGGCGGGATTCCCGGCGGTTGCACGTCATCGATTACCGGAGGGGCCGGCAGATACTCGATTTGCCCAACGCCGGCCACCGGCGTCCAGAAACCGGCAATCCACTGCCACCCGCCGGCAACTTTGACCCAGTAACCCGGCACCCAGTACATATTTGGCGGAGCAACTCGCCAGCAGCCGCTGACCCAGATATAGCTGTTCCGTTCCGAATCCCACGCCCAATAGCCGGGCACCCAGATGAATCGTTCGCCTGTCGGCCTTTCTGCCGGCGGGGTTTCCGCTATGTTGGCCGGCGGCTGAGCCGGGGCAACATAGCCCGGCTGCGTGTTCAGGTCAACCGGTTCGGCGAAGGCCTCATGCACCGGGCCGCGAGTTAAAACCTCTGGCTGCTCTTGCGCCGGCGTTGGTGGCGGCTGGTCGTTATCGGCGCCATAGAGCGGGCCGGCCGCAAGGGCCATTGTTATCACAAGCACAATTGCAGTTTTCATTTGTTTTCCCCTTTCTTACAAAAAAGATGTGGTCATACAACACTGATTCTATTTGTTAAATACGCTTGTCGCACGAAAAATATTGCAGGAAAAACGATTGAAAACAGCCAACGGTCGGATTCGAACCGACAACCCCCGGTTTACAAAACCGGAGCTCTGCCATTGAGCTACGTTGGCATAAGTTCTATACCGGCAGGATTATACTGAAAATGAGGTAATTTCGCAAGGGCCCGGGCGCGATTCTTAGTGTAAGTAATTGTGTGTAAGTTAGAGTGAAGGTATGGTTGTCATCCGGCTCAGTCGTTTTTTAGTTCTCCACTTCTACCACACAAAATAAACCATGGCCGCAGCCTAATCCCTGCGGAAGAGAAAGTTCCAGATTCCGCAGCACACAGGCAACCTGCGGCCCCATAACACTGGCCCAAAAATCAACGGCAGGGAATCTGTCAGCATTCCTGTATACCCACGCCAGCATCTTCAACTCATCAGCGAGACTGGCCGGGCTTGATTCTATTATTCTTTTGACTTCCGCATTGTTGGTGCACATCAAGGCATTGAGCACATTCACCACTGCCTGCCATTGGTTATAATAATCGTTAATTCGCGCCCATCCATCGCGGTTCGTCTCTTTCACTTCTTCCAGATAACTTATATCAAGACTCAATCCGTTTATCTGTCCCCTATAGTCACGGTCGAACAGCCGATTTACTGCTACCCGTGTCTGATGGTTTTGTTGTTTGAAAATGCTTGTGTCCATATGCCGGCCCACAAATATCGAACGGTCCCTCATGGTGACAATTCTGGCTTTTCTTTTCGCAGACTTAGCCGCTGATTCGATAAGCCCGACAAGTTCTGAACCGGTCCAGTATGTGACGTCAAACCATTCAATTTTTTCAGGACTCCGTTCCTGCGGCGGCAATAAATAGGCCATGGTATAAGGCAAGGTCGTATGGCAATCTTTACCCCAGTACTTGGGCCATTCGGGAGAGTTTCTGCCAAAAAGGTCAAATACCATATACCCTCTGTCGCTTACATGAGAAAAAATCTCCTGCGCCAGATGCTCAAGCTCCTCGAACGTCAGATGTGATTCCGAAGCGTAAGATGAAAAGTATATGTCGTATGGGTCGTCTCGCAGAAAAGGAAAACCCTCGGACAAATCTCCCAGGACGAATTCAACCTGCGGCAGGTCTGAATAATTGCGTTTGCCCTGTTCGATCATGGCCGGTGATATATCGACCCCCTTATAGAGTTCGATATCATCTTCAGTTATTACAAATTCCTTGTTTACCGTCTTAACCGGGCCGCTTGGTGGAATGTGGGTCAATAACTCCACCCCTTCGCCGCTGCCGCAACCAAGGTCAACGATGCGTATCTTTTTTTTGTGCTCTAAAACTCGTTCGATGGCTGGCCGAATGGACAGCTTGATGGAAACATCTTCCCAGTATTTGCGGACATTGTCCTTCTTGCCGAATAATCCGGACTTGTCCACACCGTAGAATCCATGCTTTACCGCCGACTCATAAAATTCGGTTCTTGGCATTATTCTTCACCACTTTTCATAACAAAATCGAGTTGGTATCGTCTGCTTTGAAACAGAAACCCCACAGGTAAAGAGTATTTTATGATTTGAATAAATGTGCGGCTGTCCAGATTACTGCGGAAATTACTACCAGCATAATTATGTATCTGCGCCAATGTTTAATAGATGCCGGCTCCCCGGTCGTAGTTTGGCCGTCGAGAAATTTTATGTCGAGGAATCTGACGATAATCATGGCGGTGACCACGCACCAGAAGATTATATCGGAAGTTCGAGTGGAGCCGCTTTCGCCCATGATAATATTGGCGGTGCATATCATCAGAACGAAGTTACCTAAGAACATCCAGAAAGGTCTTGCCAAAATCGCCAATACGCCGCTTTGCTTATCAATCGGCTGGTTAGTTGGGGCAGACATAATCCGTCTCCTAAAAAAATCACTAAACCTGATTTATTTAGGTGGCGGCCCGACCACCCCGAATTGCCTGTGGGATTGATGCAACCCCACACCCTTTCTGTAAATGAATATAAAAAAATACGCTGGTTTGTCAAGCTTTGTTTTAATGATACTTTGGGACGGGAAAGGAATATCTTGCGACCTTGGTCACGATGATTTGCCCCCTCTATGTACAGGTTTTGAAGACAATTTCTGTAACTTGATTTCTTCTGGCGTAGTCTTCAAGATGTTTCTTTACAATTGTTTCGGGACTCTTAGGCCCCAAGAGAACAAACATGTCTTTCCTGCCCTTCTCTTCGATATCATAAAATCCCTCTTTTACACCAACTATCATCTTCTTAGAGTTGTATGGGATTAGTCCTAAGAGCTTTGTTCGTTTCTCTTCCTGGACCATGAGATGAGGATAACCGGCAGGAGTTTCTGTTGGCATTCCAGGTGGAGGAAATACTCTTTCAACAGAGAGATTTCCATCGTATGCATGAGAATTTTGAAGGTCATGGACTATTCCTTCGAGTACGTTTCTAAGATCTTCATTTTGGGCTTCACTTTGGATTGTTTTCATAAGCGTTTCCTTTCAATCACTCCTGGGAATAGGGCCTATGTTATGGATTCGGATGCCATAGGCCTCCAGAAGATCGTATTGAAGTTGCTTAAGATGGCGGCCCGACCACCCCGATATGCCTATGGGATTAATGTAACCCCACACCCTTGACTATTTTTATCCGAGTATCGTAGCATGTCAAGAATTTTATCCCGTTATATTATATGGTGTGCTGTGCAACATGTCTTCTTTCTCTTAGTGTAAGTAATTGTGTGTAAGTTAGGGTGAAGGTATGGTTGTCATCCGGCTGGAGCGACAGCTGGAAGACGGATGGCAACAGGCAAAAATCGGGTACGTAACCTTATATTTGACGCTATTGGCGAGATTACGTCAGAAGCAGGAAGATAAAGAAGCCAATCATCAGGACCATACCAAGCGGGACGCCAAATACGGCCCACTCCCTGCTTTTTATCGATAGTTTATTGGCGCAGATGATGTTGGGGATGTTGCCGGGGATGAGCATACCGCCCGCGATGAGAAGGCCTGCAAGCGCGTCTTTGATAGTATCTATGGGCATAGCGGGGCTGATTTCCGCGGCTGTCAGTGTCGCATTATCGAGAATCGCCGAGGTGATATTCACCCAGTAAAGGGCTAATGACGGGATACGCGTCAAATACTTATCCACCACAGGAGTAAAGCCCGTGCCTAAAAATATCAAAGCGAGGACGAACAGATAAACCTTGCCGGCCCTGATGAACATATCTTTGGCAACTTCCGGCCTGTCTTCTTTAAGGGATGGGCCTTCTTCTGGCTTGTGTCTGGTGGACAAAAACGCGGGTAACACTCCAAGGAGCAGAACCAGGGGTATAACCCATTTCCCCAGTAGTTTCAGGAGGAAGAAAAAATCGGCGTGATAAGGCTCGCCCGAGAGCTTGGAAACCGCGATTGTGGACAGCGGCTCGCCTATGGGCGTTAGCACTGCACCGAGACCTATCGAGAAACAGGCGATAATCACGAGCCGCACTTCGAGGGTCCTGTGAAGGCGCAGCACAGTTACGACCTCAGCTAAAATCAAAGCGGCGATA
>Ga0315284_10009004_pt1 | contig 14253 bp, 28 predicted proteins | sample YL17G09_16_MG_FD_203696 | JGI IMG/M metagenome (GOLD analysis project Ga0315284, IMG submission 203696) | Sediment microbial communities from Yellowstone Lake, YNP, Wyoming, USA - YL17G09_16 | ecosystem: Environmental > Aquatic > Freshwater > Lake > Sediment | place: USA: Wyoming | collected... | reverse complement strand
CACTCCGTGGCAGCAGGATCTCCGGCTGATCAACCCGGAGAGCGGCCAGACCCTGCAGCAGTGGAAGATGCCCACGCAGCAGCCGCCCCCGATGCGCCACAGCTGACACTGACGGCGATGGAGGGGTGTGGCTCCGAGCCCCTCCCCGCCGATTGAGAGGAGATTGAATTGTGCCTGGGGGACGGGAGGGAAGCGGTCGTTGGACCCCGTTCCAGTCGTCTGCTTCCCGCCCCAGGTTTTACTTGACTTTGTGCTGTGGCATAGTGTATAATGCGACCGTGGGGACAGGAAACCCGGGCGTGTGCCCGGATGGTGGGGGAGAAGGAGAAGCGTTCTGTGCCTGACCAAGAGATCGTGTGCGTGGACTGTCAGAAGCCGTTCATCTTCGGTGATCGCGACCAGGAGTTCTTCGCGGAGAAGGGCTTTTCCCCGCCGAAGCGGTGCAAGGCGTGCCGGGCCGTCAAAGCCCAGAGTGGCGGCCGGTCATCGGAGCAGGTCGCGGTGTGCTGCCCCGGGATGGGTGAGCTGGTCCGCCGGAAGATGATGAAGGCTGCCGGTGCCCATCCGTTGCTGGTGGTTCACTTCGGGAAGCAGGAGACCCTTCAGGTATCCTTCTGCCCGTGCTGCGGGAAGAACATCCAGGTGGGTGTCCCCGAGAAGTAGCCGTGGCCAACTGGCAAAAATACTACGCCGCCCACCGGACCGAGATTCTGAAGAAGCGGCGGCGCCGGTACCGTACTGACTTGCAGTACCGGGAGGCGTGTCAAACTGCGGCGAGGGAGCGTCAGCAGAAGAAAGGTGAGGGGGAGGACGTGCCAAAGCTGAGGGACCGTGTGGTTCAGATCGGTGGGCGGGAGATCGTTCTCCGGTCCATCGGGGTGCTGGCCGGCGCGCTGAGTGTGCATCCCGAGACCATCAAGCTGTGGGAGCGTGACCGGATCATCCCGGTGGCAACGTTGATCGACGACGCAGGAAGGAGGTGGTACACCGACGAGGCCATCTCGAAGTTGACCGAGGCCCATGTCGCCTGGAAGACCTCGGGTGATGGCAGGCTGGCGACGCTCCAGAAACTCATGGAGGGTCAAATGTGTACGTGATTGAAGGGTGTCCGGTCAACTTCCGCCGGATGCGACGAGAGAACGGAACGTGGGGCGTGACGGTCACGCTGAAGTACTCGGTGAACCGAAAGAGGCGGGAGAAGCTCCTGACCAACGAGTCCGGAACTTTCCCTGTGAACGAGGAGATTCGCATGGCTGAAGCAGTAGGATCGGTGGGGTGCTCGCGTGGTCTGACCATCAACTGTGAGGACTACAACAGCGCCAGGATCGACGTGTGGGTGACGCTGCCGACCAAGCCAGAGGACGCGTCGGACACCTACGAGAAGTGCGTGGCCTTCGTCGAGAGCCGCGTCGAGGCCGAGGCGGGCAAGGTCCGCGACCAGATCGCCAAGCTGAAGGGCGGCGCTGCGTAGGCCCCGAGCAAGATCTTGCACCTGTCGTCCCTGGAGGGTGGCCCCTGTGACCGTGAAGGCTCTCGTCATTTTTCCCAGATTGTCTGTTGACTTTCTTGTGGAATAGTGTATAATAGTTATGACGAGGGTAAGGGTGGTTGGGGCCACCAGGGGAAGGGGACGAAGGAGACAGAAGATGGCGGTCAAGCAGGAGTACGGAGTGGTGATCTACGACGTTCCGACCACCAACATGAAGATGTGGTACCGGCTTCGCAACCGGATCGGCGCCCAGGGCATCCGCATGAACCTGTCCGCCTACCTGGTTCCCTGGGGCCGGCGCGCGGCCATCCAGCAGATCGTGGAGCAGGCCAGGATCGAGACCGGCCAGTACGCGGCTGTGTCGATCATCAAGTTCGACAACAGCGAGGAGAACGAGCTGGCCAAGGTCGCGGAGCAGTCGATGGTGCGGGAGTTGGAGGACATCGGGAAGCGCCTGAAGAAGACGATAGAGAAGGCGCGGGAGAGCTGCAGGGACATTTCCGACCGCTACATTCGGACGGTCGAGAAGAAGCTTGAGCTGGCCGAGGGGCTGGCGGTGGTGTTCGGGCTGACCGGCGATTTCAAGATCGCCATGGATTCTGCCAAGCAGCTGTTCCTCGCCGAAGTTGACGCCCTCCGGGCGGAAAGGTCGGCCAAGAGTGGGAAAGGAAAAGGTAGCCAAACAGCTCACGCGTGATGAGCTGATCAAGGAGTTCAACAAGAAGTTCAAGGGCAAGGTGATCGGTCGGGCGAGCACCGACCGTGCCCTGACTGACCAGAAGTGGCTGCGGACCGGTATCTTTGCCGTGGACTACGCCACCGGCGGCGGTGTGCCCATCGGGCGCATCACGGGCTTCTACGGAAGGAAGTCCTGTGGCAAGACGTCGCTGGCGCTGCGGGCCATCGCTGCCAGCCAGCACTACTGCAAGAAGTGCCAGGAGCCGATGGCGGAGCTTCCCCGGAAGCTCTACCGGTGTCCGGGCTGTGGCTATCGCGGGGAGAAGGAGGGTGAGCTCTGCCCGGATTGCAGGGAGACTGCCGACAAGGAAGGCAAGCCGGTGGAGAGTCCGCTGGTGGACGCGGGCGACCATGCCTTCGAGTGCCCGACGTGCAAGACCTACGAGCCGATGGAGACCATGTACCTGGACGCCGAGGGCACCTGGGACAATCGGTGGGCCGCTGCGAACGGGGTCAACTGCCACTACGTGTTCGTCGCCAGCGTCGAGTGTGCCGAGCAGGCCGGGGACATCGCCGGCCAGATGCTGCGGTGCGGCGAGTGCGACCTGATGGTCATCGACACGATTGCCCACCTGACGCCGTCCATCGAAATCCAGGAGACGCTTGAGAAGATGCAGATGGGCATCCAGGCGCGGCTCACCAACAAGATTCTGCGGATGATCATGTCGGCGCTGCAGCACGCGAAGGAGCGCAAGCCGACGGTGATCATCCTGAACCAGGTCCGCCTCAAGATCGGCATGATGTATGGTGACCCGGAGACCAAGCCGGGTGGGATGGGCCAGGAGTTCGTGACCAGCGTGGACCTGAAGATGTGGTCCGGCAAGTACGAGAAGGACACCGCTGGGAACACCCTGAACGTGGTGCTGAACTTCCGGGTGGTGAAGAACAAGTGCGGGGTGGCGCAGCAGGGTGGGAACTTCCGCCTGTGGCTGCGGAGCGTCACGACCGAGGACAACAAGGTCCACCGTATTGGAGACACCGACGAGCGCGAGGTCGTGCTGGGTTATGCCATCAAGCAGGGGCTCTTCGGTGAGTCGCCGAAGTGGAACTACGCTGGGGAGAAGTTCAAGAACCAGGACGAGGTCGTCCAGTTCGCGCTGAGTAATCCCCCGGTGTACGAGAAGGTGCGCGCTCAGCTCATGGCTGGGCTGCTGGGTACCATCGCATCCGACGACGAGGCGCTTGAGCTCCCCGATCCGGATGGTGATTGATGGGCGTCTTCGACAGCGACAAGGGGCTGCCGCGCCCACGGTTCCTGGACGATGACTACGTCCGGAAGGAGCGGCGGCGGAAGTCCATGAAGCAGGAGGACCGGGTGGCCGCCGAGGTGGGTGGTCACCGGGTGCCCGGATCTGGTGCGTTCAAGAGCCAGAGGGGTGACGTGAACGCCACGGACTTCTTGATGGAGGCCAAGCGCACTGACGGCAAGGTGCTGACCGTGCGGATGGACTGGTTGGCCAAGATCCGGGAGGAGGCGGCTGCGGTTCAGAAGCTTCCCGCCTTGACGCTTGAGTTCGGGGACTGGGGGCATAACGTAGAGAGGGACTGGGTGATGGTGCCGCTGTCCGTGTTCAAGCGTCTGACGGGAGGTGGCGAGTGAGCTTCGCCGACCTGGTGTCCCGGCAGACCAAGAAGAAGAGCAGTGTGGGGCTGGTGGTTGAGCCCTTGAACGCGTTCCTGGAGAAGGTGTCGGTCTTCAACAGTGGGGAGCGCGGGAACAGCCTGCACGCCTCCGAGATGTTCTACTTCTGCCCGAGGGGCGGGGTGCTGAGGACGCTCCAGCCGAGCGTGCCGGTGGCGGATGCTGCACGCCAGGCCAAGTTCGACATCGGGCACGCCATGCACGCCTGGTACCAGAACCGGTACCTGGGGCCGGCGGGGCTGCTCAAGGGCACCTGGCGCTGCGTGGCCTGCAACAAGACCGTGCTGGGGCTGATGCCCAAGGTGGTCTGCGACTGCCAGAAGCCCTGCGTGGATTGCGTGTGGCCGTCGGGTGCGACGTTGCAGCGGGTCTGCCAGATCTGCTACCGGACGCCGGCCACCTGGGAGTACGAGGAGATGGGTCTTTCCTGGCTGGAGGCTGGGATAGTGGGTCACTGCGACGGCATCCTGGACCGGAGCGGGTCGATCAAGCTGAACCCGGAGGACGTGGTCCTGGAGCTGAAGACGATCACGCCCGACCTGTTCAAGCTGCTGAAGGACGCCAAGGAGGCCCACCAGTACCAGTGCCGGCTCTACATGAAGATGACCGGCTTGCGGCGTGGGGTCGTGATCTACATCGACAAGTCGGCCGACGATAAGATGCCCGTCAAGGAGTTCGAGGTCGCCTACGACGAGGCCGACATCCAGGACGCGCTCGACAAGTCCAAGATGTATCGGACGGCGCTGCACGACCACAAGGTTCCGCCACGGGTCCGGTGCAGCGAGAAGGGCTACGGGCGGGCCAAGTACTGCGACTGCACTGACCTGTGCTTTGATGACGCCCGGGTGGAGCAGCTCCAGAAAGCGTGGGGACAAACATGAGCGCGGACATAGACAAGGACGCGGTACTACTCGCGGCGATCAAGCTGGTGACCAAGCTGAACGAGGTTGGCAAGAGCCCCGAATACTTGGGCGTCTGGACCATCGCCCAAATGCACTGTGGCCCATACAAGGGGCCAACATACACGGATGAACTACGCAATCTGAAGAGGGTGCTGGGGGAGGTACGTGCCGAATGAACGAAACTGGCGATTCAACGGACGGGCTGGTCGACTTCGAGATTGCGCCGCACGACTGGGTGAAGCTGGAGAAGCTGCCCAAGCGCAGCTGCAAGCGCTGCTACGGCCGGGGCTACGAAGGTACGGATCGGGACACCGGTGAGCGCATCATCTGTCGCTGCACCCGGCGTGCACCGAAGGAGGACTAACTTGGCAGACGCTGCATGGAAGCAGTTCGAGCGAGAGATCGCCAGACGTGTCGGCGAGTGGTGGTGTGAGGACGGCAAGGCGTTCGTCAGGACCGCGCGGTCCGGCGCCTGGCCGAGGAAGAAGGCAGACGGTGACGTGGTGGCTGCGGACGAAAGGATGCGCCTGGACTTCCCCATCTGCATTGACGGAAAGCATCGCAAGGGACCATGGGATCTGGACAAGCTGTTGACGAGCAAGAAGCACGAGCTGCTGGCGTGGTGGCACGAGATGGGGGAGATCGAAAAGGTCAAGGAGGGGAAGTATCGGTGGCTGATAGCATCGAAGCGTGGGATCGCCGACTCGGTGCTGGTGCTTGGCCGGAAGGAGATGCACTGGCTGGTTGAGCGGGTGGGCAACCTGAAGGCTTTGCCACGGATCGAGTTCGAGGTCGGCGGGGTCGAGGATCCCAACTTCGAGACCGAGAAGCTGACCATCGTGGGGTTCCTGGCGTTCCTCGACCTGGTGGACGCCGAGGCACTGGGAGGGCCTAAGCATGGGAAGAGTTAGGAAGGAGATGGCTGCCTGGGGCAAGCGGCACCTGAAGACCCCAGAGCCACGGGCCGTGCTGGTCGAGCTGCACCAGAAGCGGAGGATGTCCCAGAAGCAGATGGCCGACAAGTTCAAGACGCCGCTGCCGTCCATCCGGTACTGGCTGAAGAAGTATGGGCTGCTGCGGGAGGATGAGCACCGGACATTCTCCGGAGCTGTCAAGGAGCTGGGCTACAAGGACGCGGCGGACTTCTTCACCGATCCGAACAACGTCCGCAAGACGATCAGGCAGCTGTCCGAGGATACCGGTTTTTGCACTGTGACCGTGTCGCAGTGGTACAACAAGTTTCTGGGGGAGAAGAGAAAGGGGAAGCGATGAACCTGAAGGAGACCACCAAAATCGTCAAGGTGAGCGACAAGAAGGTCACGCTCATCAAGGACCTGACCGTCGCTGAGGCCAACGCGCTGCGCAAGAAGGCGCTGGAGCTCAAGATCACCATCGAGAAGGACTACCTGACGCTGGGCGGGACGCTGCACGGTATCCTGGAGGGTGGGGATTCCAGGGCTGGGCAGCCGGTGTGGCGGGCCTGGGGGTTCAAGACCTTCGACGACTACTGCATGAGGGAGCTGGGGTTCCGTGAGCGGAAGGGGTACTACCTGGTCGACATCTACCGCCAGGTGACCGAGGGTCCGCTGCCAAAGAAGGCCATCGAGCAGGTGGGGATGTTCCGGGCGCACAAGCTGGCGCAGGCGGCCGACAAGGGCATCATCACCGAGAAGAACGTCCAGGTGTGGCTGGACCGGTCCGAGAACAAGACCGCCGAAGAGCTGGCGCTGATGATCAAGAACGAGTTGGAGAAGGCGAAGACCAAGGAGGAGAAGGCCGCCGAGAAGGCCAGGGAGAAGGGCACGGCTGCTCCCGAGGAGGCCAAGCCTGAAGAGGCGGAGTCCGTTCCCGAGGAGATGACCATCTTCCGGGTCGGCCTCTACAAGGAGCAGGCCGACATCTGGAAGCTGGCGATGAAGAAGGCCGAGAAGATCACCGGGTCGGATAAGGATCCGTGGAAGGTGGAGTGCATCGCCCAGCACTTCCTGTCCGAGGTCTGCGAGACGCCGGACGAGTCGCTCCGCGTGGTCTGCGCCCGGCTGGAGAAGCTCTACAACGTGAAGATCGCGGCCATTGACGAGAAGGACGGCGGTCGTTGCGTCTACGGCGAGAACCTGGTGGCGATGGCCCAGGAGGAGCAGAAGTGATTGCCAACTTCTGCGGCCACTGTGGCAAGAAGATGACGGCCAGGGACAAGAAGGCGGCGAGGGTGGCGGGCCTGCCGTTTTGCTCGAAGTGCCTGCCGACATGCGTGAGGCCGCTCGTTGACGCGATGCGGCAACCAAGAGGGCTCCGATAAGGAGGACGAGAGATGGCCGAGATGGAAGACCGCGAACAGAACAGCCTGTACGTGGTGTACCGCGAGAGCGACGACAAGGTGAAGGTCACCAAGGTGGGCAAGGGTGAGCACGACGAGGTCGTCATCGAGGCGGTCCACCACGTGACCGGCGGGAAGCTCTGCGACTGCCCGGGGTTCGGCTTCCGGGGCGAGTGCAAGCACCTGAAGATGGCCGACAACGAGGTGAAGGGCAAGCACATGACCCTGCACGAGGCGCGCGTGGAGGTAGCCAAGCTGATTGAAGACTTTCGGGAGGACTTCGACTACGTCGGGCTGCCGGCCGAAGCCTACGAGAAGGACGATCACGGTCTGGTCACTTGCGCGACCCTGATCTTCCGGAAGGCCAAGAAGGCCAGCGAGATCTTCAGGGAGGGCACCTGGGAGGGCTGCCTGAAGGGGAGCCTGCTCAAGGTCCGGATGATCGTGGAATAAGGTTGACACCGCAGGCAGTTTGCGGTATACCAACCGTGTGAGAAAGGCTGTGCGGGCGAATGGCTGAGAGCTGGTACAACCTGGGGTTTCCCGACCTGGAGCCGGCCACCGACCGTCAGAAGGCGTTCGTCGCAAAGTCTTGGAAGAAGCTGTCCAAGGTGCTGTCGACCGAAGAGCTGTGCATGATCGAGCTGATGGGGAGGGACGAGTGGGTCGACGGGATGACCAAGATCCGGGCCGGGGAGATGATCGGCGCGATCAAGTCCCTGGACGATCGGAAGGATCGGGTCGGGGTGATGGATGCCCTGACGGCTTCGACCCAGGGTTTCTGCCCCCACTGCATGAAGAAGATGCAGGCCAGCTCCTTGAAGTACCGGTGCCTGGTGTGCGGGGCCACTTCCTTCCGGGTGGTGACGCGGTGAAGGTGCCCTGCCTGGACTGTGCTCGAAGGATGGTGTGCGACTGGGACTGGCACGATGCTCCGATGGATTGTGTCGACTTCCGGAAGGACACCAAGAGCTACCTGCTGATCCCGACGACCGAGGAGGGGTTCAAGCAGATCCGGGACAAGCTCTGCCTGGTGAAGCTGCCCCAGGGCCGGGTGTTCCGTGGGCGGCCCAGGACGATGGATCCTGAGAACGGGATCTTCGTGGAGGTCGACAAGGAGGAGAAGGAGTTCTTGGTGCTGGAGGTCGGGGCGCCGTCAGAGATCTACCCGCTGGAGTGATGGCGATGCGCAGAAGCACGCTCACCAAGTACCGGCAGAAGAAGCTCTGGACCGAGGAGAAGGCCAAGCGTGCCACCACGTGCAACCTTCAGGCGAAGGCATCGGAGATGGAGGCTGCCGAGCTTCTCCGGCGGCGCGACCGGGTAGCCCAGGAGGTGGCGGCCTTCCGGCGGCGGGCGTGCCCCCACTGTCGCAAGGACCGGGTGCTGAGGGTAATGATAACCTACCCCTACAGCGACTGCATGGATGCGGCAATAACCTGCCTCAATCCCAAGTGCCGGACTGACTGGCACAGGAGCTTCGGTGGTGGGGATTTCGCGGGCAGTCCTACTTGGATTTCCAAGAGCTGTTGGCAGGGTTTTCTGCACACCAAGTTCTGGTTTGCGCGGGCAGTGGCCAACGCATTGATGGAGGAGCCGGATGCCGAGCCGCCATTCTAGCGGGCAGTTCATACACCAGTGTCCAGGGTGCTCCAGCCGGGAGCTGCGGGTGATAGGTTACCAGTGCCTGGCCTGCAAGGAGGACTTCCCAGCTCCCACGCGCCAGACGTTCCGCACCCAGGCCGACGCCTTGCGGGCACACGGGATGTGCATGACCAACATTCGGAAGCGCCCGAAGGAGTTCTTCGTGGACGTCTGTCCGAAGTGTGAGTCGACGGCGCTGGTGGAGGACGGCTTCGCGTGTGGTTGTGGCCGGACCTTTTCGCGGTGGGATGCTGTTCTTCTTTGGGGGGTCGAGGTCGGTAGCAAGCCTGCCGAGGGGAAGGTGGGGGACGATGGATCCTGAAGCACACTTTGAGGAGATGTGGCAGAGGACGCTGGGGAAGCCCAGGCTGTTTCGGCAACTGAACCAGCAGGAGCAGGAGGCCATGAAGGATATGCTGCGGTGCATGTTCGTGACGACCACCGAGATGGTGCTGACCTACGTGAAGGAGCATCCGGAAGAGATGCTTACCGTGATCGTTCCGGGGGGACTGGAGGAGGGTGGTGCCACAGAGGCTGGGGAGGCAGGCGGACGCTGAGATCGTCAGGCTGCTGGGAAGGTTCAGGAGTCTGACCCTGCCACAGATTGCTGATGTCATCGGGCTGTCGACAGCAGCCACCAAGAGCCACGTCCGCGCGCTGGTGGATGCACGGCGGGTGGTTCCGGATCAAAGGGTGAGGCCATTTCAGTACAGGCTGAGAAAGGGAGGTGATGCGGATGTTGAAGAGTAAGGTTACGGTCGTGTCGGGAAGCGGAGCCAGGTCATACGAGGGCGACTACGTGTTCGTGGCGACGGCCAACGTCGGCGAGAGCGTGGAGTGCCGCTGGTTCCAGGAGCCTGCTGATTGGGAGCAGGGTCTGGGGCCGATGCTGGTGGGCATTGAGGCACTCAAGATTGTTGCCGAGCATCCGGGGGATGCCAACGCCCAGCTGGCGGCCCGTGCGGCGCTGGACGCCATGAAGGCGTTCGAGCCGAAGGTGGAGGAGCCCAAGTGAGCAAGAACAACGGGCAGTGGCGTCGTGAGGAGAAGGAGAAGAAGGTGGGGTCGGTGGAGCCTCGGCCCGGCCACCTGGCAGCTACGTTGGCGGGCAAGCTGACCGGCCACCTGTCGGCGATGCAGGCGAACGTCAGCAACCTGGGCAACACCATCAACGCGACCATCGAGGCGCAGAACCGGCAGGCGGTGACCACGTTGGTCATCAAGGAGCTGCTGGTCGAGAAGGGCCTGGTATCGCTGGAGGAGTTGAACGCGCGGATCCTGGCCAAGAGACAAACCATGCTCACCCCGGATGGTGATGTAGTTTTACCGCCGGCTGTGTCCGGCACGAAGGAGGAAGCAGATGGGTTGGCCAAAGGGCAAGAAGAGAACACCAGCGGAGATCAAGGCGGCGATGGTGGGCCGGGCGAAGTCGCTCCAGGCCAAGAACGGGAAGGACCATCCCAAGCCCAAGGTCAAGTCGGCCAGGCGGAAGGTTCTCCTGCGCAACCTGGCTAAGGCCAGAGCGGCGCGGTGGAAGAGGCCGGCGCCGAAGGTGTGCGTGTACACGATCAAGCGTGGCACCATCGAGGGTCAGCTGGCTGGCCCGGGTGGTGAGGTGAAGTTCTGTGGCGAGCTTGCCAAGCCCACCGACGTGGTGGCGCTGGGCAAGCTGCTGAGGGGCATGGTGACATAGGAGGGATTCATGCCGGCTACAATCAAGCGAACTCAACGCGGTTGTTTCTGCCCCATCTGCGGGACGCTGATGAAGCGCATCCGCGAGGAGCATGACGTGCGCGTGCGCGACGCCCAGGGCCGTGCGGTCCGTGTCGTGCGCGTCCATTACGGCTGTCCGTTCGAGGAGTGTCAGACCCGGGTTTGGTTTGACTACCGTACAGATGGAGAGGAGGGGGATTTACACAAACAGCTTGCCTACGATAAGTCGGGGCGGAAGCTGATAACCGACTTCGGTGGAAGCTTTAGCGGGTTGCAGTAGGGAGGCCGGTGCTCTGTGGCACACGACAAGGCGAAGGACCGGGCGTACTACCAGAAGAATCGTGATGCCATCCTGCGTCGTGTGGCCAAGTGGGTCAGGGAAAATCCCGAGAGGGTCCGGCAGACCGGGAGGAGGTACTACCTACAAAACAGAGGGAAGATTCTGGCCAAACAAAAACAGGACCAGTTGGCGGATCCGACTAAGATCAAGCGCTCGTGGCGAAAGCAGAATCTGAGACGTAAGTACGGGCTGACGCTTGATCAGTACAACGCCCTGCTTGCGGAGCAATACAACAGCTGTGCCCTGTGCCAAGAGTCTTTTCGGGCAGACAAGAAGCCTGTTGTTGATCACGACCATGTTACAGGAAGGGTGCGGGGAATCTTGTGCCAGAAGTGTAACATGGTTCTCGGTTTTTCCGGGGACAGCGTGGAACGGTTGCAGTCCGCCATCGAGTACCTGAGAAAATCCAGGTGATGGGTATGGCCGTCGGGTGCCCCCTGGCCGAACAGGGGGCACCATTTTTTCCGGATTCTTTCTTGACTTTCTTGTGGAATAGTGTATAATAGTTATGACGAGGGTGAAGGGGAAACGGGGAACGGGGACGAAGGAGAACGAAGATGAAACGGACTCTGGCGGAGCGCGCGGCCGAAGTGAAGCTGACCATGATGAGGGGCTGGTTGAAGGCCACGTCCGGTCACGGCTGGCACACCATCAAGTTCAGCAAGGCGGACGGGATCGCCTACTGCACCTGCCCGGCGTGGAAGTACAGCCACGAGGCGCCGAAGCACCGCTGGTGCAAACACTTGGAAGCGGCCCACCTGAAGGGGCTGCTCAAGAAGCTGGCCGATCAGGGGTGCGCCTGATTTTCCAAGTTTCCACTTGACTTGTGTGTGAGAGTGTGGTACAATGTATGTAGCGGGGGAAGGGGACGGGGCGATGAGAGAGACGAAGCGACGCTCGGCGATGGAAGAACTGAACGACGACGCGGCCCCGAAGCAGGGCGGCGCCGCCGGGCTGTTTGAGGTCATGGTCGAGTTGTCCGACGACGCGGAGCTTCGGGCGCTGATGGCCAAGGCGGAGATCGTCAAGTATTCCGTTCGGCCGGACTGCATTGTTGTGTGGACGCAGGATCACGAGTGGCAGGTTCGCCGGTCCAAGAAGGACGGGAACGTCTACTGCACTTGTCCGGCGTGGCGCTTCCGCAAGGACAAGAGCGCGACCTGCAAGCACTGTGTCGCGGTGCTGAACGCGGGCATCGAGGTTCCGGAGTACCAGGGCAAGAAGATGAATGTCTTCGGCGTGTCGCTGGGGACGGGGAACGGGGAAGAAGGAGCTGGCGCATGAAGATTTCACAGGCGGTTGCCGACCTCAAGCTGTGCATGGAGTTGAAGCTGCCGGTCCATCTGTGGGGCGCTCCGGGCATCGGGAAGTCCAGCATCGTGCGGCAGCTGGCCCAGGCGATGGGACGTAAGTGCCGGGACATCCGCATGACGCTGTTGAACCCGGTCGACCTGCGGGGTATCCCGGTGGCGAAGGACGGCGTGACCGAGTGGCTGGCGCCGGCCTTCCTTCCGCACGACCCCAAGAGCACGGACGTGGTTTTCCTGGACGAGTTGAACGCGGCCCCGCCCGCTGTGCAGGCGGCGGCCTATCAGCTTGTCCTTGACCGCCGGGTGGGCGAGTACCAGCTGCCCGAGGGCTGCGTGATTCTGGCGGCCGGCAACCGGGGCACGGACCGGGCGGTGACCTACGAGATGCCGAGCCCGCTCCGCAACCGGTTCGTTCACATCGAGGTCGAGCACAACCTGGAGGACTGGAAGGACTGGGCGCTGGGCACCGGGATCAACCCGATGGTGGTCAGCTTCCTGAACTTCAAGAGCGAGCTGCTCTTCAAGTTCGACCCGAAGGTCCACACCCGCGCGTTCCCGACCCCGCGTTCCTGGGAGTTCGCCAGCAAGCTGGTGGACAGCCTGGGGGTCGCTGCAGCGGCCAAGAAGTCCGAGCTGTTTGCGGGCCTCTTGCACGAGGGCGCGGCTGGCGAGTTCTGCGCCTTTATGAAGGTCTGCGGCGAGATTCCGGACGCCGACGCGATCATCACGGACGGCAAGCTGGACATCAAGGCGCCCAAGGACACGGACGTTCTCTACGCGTTCTGTGGCGCGCTGGTCAACTGCTGTGTGAAGTCCGACAAGAAGCACGAGTTCGACGCGGCGCGGAACCTGTCCAAGTACGTCGCCAAGGCGATGGCTCCCGAGTTCGCGGTCATGGCGCTGAAGGACTACGCGCGGACGCCGCAGTTCAAGGGCCAGTACCAGAAGCTCCTGTCCACGCCCGAGTGGCGGACCTTCTGCGAGAAGTACGGGAATCTTATTATAGGTTGACAGAACCCTTGACAACCTGGCTCCGGTCGGGTAGACTAAGGGCAGGAAGGAGGACGAAGATGCGCGAAGTGATGAAGATGGTTCCCCGACTGCCCTACGACCGGAGCTGGTTGTCTGAGGAGCTGACGGAGTGGATGGACGGGTTCCTGCTGGGCGATGGCCACGTGGAGGCCACTAAGAGAGGCGCCGGGCGAGCGCGGATTTCTTCCAAACACGCTGAGTGGGCGCGCTACGCGATGAGCGGCTTCGAGTGCTACCGGCCGCACGAGCCCACCCCGGTGGCTATTCACAACAAGAAAAACGGGAAGGACTACACGGCTTGGCAGTCCACCACGCAAGCCCACCCCGATCTGAAGTTTCACAGGGATCGGTGGTATCCGGGCCGGCTCAAGTCGGTGCCGCAGGATGTTAGGCTGACGCCGACGAGTCTCCGGCTCTGGTACCTGGGTGATGGTTCATACTCCAACGGGGACGTGGTGCTGGCTGCCATGGGATTCATAGACACGGACATTCAGTACCTGATGAACGGCCTGAAGGAGAAGCTCGGGCTGGAGTTTCACGCGCACCTTTGTCGTGGGCGCCGGCAGAAGCTCTACCTGATCGCCGGCCACGTCAACCGGTTCTTCGAGGTCATCGGCAAGGAAGACCCGACCGGGTGCTACGGGTACAAGTTCGACCTGACCCAGCAGCGGCCGATCGTCGAGGAGCCAGGAGACGGGCGGAACCGGGGCACGGGTTCGCTGGCTACGCTGGCCAAGGAGCTTGGGGTCACGAGCGGCTCCTGGATCCGGTGGGTGCTCCAGTCCGGGCGCGTCGAGTTGGATACGACGGCGGGAGTGCTGCGGCCCACGGAGAAGGGCAAGGCCCAGCTGCGGGAGCTGGTCGAGAAGGAGTACATGCCGCACGGGGCGGAGAGCCCGTTGCTGTCCCAGGACGACGTCCTGAAGGATCTGCGGATTCACTCCCGGCGGATCCCTGTGCTGATTCAGCAGGCCGGGATCTCCCCACGAAAGACCCCGGGCGGCCAGTGGCGGTTCACCCGGGAGGATGTCGAGAAGATGCGGGCGTTCTCGGAAAAGCGGCGCTGTGCCGTCGAGCAGAATGCCAATCTTTCTTCTTGACTTTTGTGGGAGAATGTTGTATAATG